>Ga0164295_10000134_pt1 | contig 60625 bp, 64 predicted proteins | sample GEODES006metaG_FD_111798 | JGI IMG/M metagenome (GOLD analysis project Ga0164295, IMG submission 111798) | Oligotrophic lake water microbial communities from Sparkling Lake, Wisconsin, USA - GEODES006 metaG | ecosystem: Environmental > Aquatic > Freshwater > Lake | place: USA: Sparkling Lake...
GGAGCTGCTATTTCGGCTCCACCATATTTCTTAAGCGCCGCCGTCTTGCCAGTTGCAAGAGCTGTCTCCCAGGCAGGATCATTTGAATAATCTTTACGTTCTATCTTTGTTTCACCCAAAAGGATTTTTGCAGCAAAAGAGACTGACCGCTCTAAGAAATCAGCAGGCTCGTAAACTGCATCAACTACACCAAGTGAGAGCGCATCTTTTGCCTTCATCATCGTGTTGTTATTTAGCGCATTTAACATGATCACTTGTACCGCGCGTTCTGGCCCAATTAATTTAGGCAAAATGGTTGCGCCACCCCAACCAGGTACCAACCCTAAGAAAACCTCAGGCTGTCCGGTAAAGGCGGTTGAGGCCAAAGTGCGATAGTTACAATTCAAACCAACTTCAAGTCCACCACCGAGTGCTAGACCGTTTATAAATGCAAATGTTGGAATCCCACATTCGTCTAAGCGACGAAAAACATCATGTCCGAGTTTTCCAATAGCAAGGGATTGCGCACGTTCTGTAAGAAATGAAAGCGCTGAAAGATCTGCACCCGCGGCAAAGATAAATGGCTTTCCGGTTATTGCGATAGCAGCAGGGGAGCGGCCGATCGCATCGGTGATTGCCTCATTTAAAGCAGCAAGTGATTGCGGCCCAAATGTATTTGGACGCGTGTGATCAAGGCCGTTATCTATTGTAATTAGCGCAAGTGAACCTTTATGCCCAAATGCAGAGAGATCAATGTCGCGAACAAGTGCGTTAGTGACAACTTCTTCAGGAGCGCCTTCAGGTAACTTAATTTCGGTAGTCATTACTTTGATCCTCCAGAAAAGTGTGGGTTCTCCCAAATAACGCTGCCGCCCATGCCAAGACCGATACACATAGTTGTCAGCCCATAACGCACCTCAGGGTGCTCTTCAAAAGCGCGCGCTAAGTTAAGTGCTAAACGGATTCCAGATGATGCAAGTGGATGTCCCACAGCGATTGCGCCGCCATAAGGATTTACTCGCGGATCATCATCGGCGATTCCGAAGTGATCGAGGAATGCGATTACTTGAACAGCGAATGCTTCATTAACTTCAAAGGCTCCGATATCGCTAATTTTTAAATCGGCTTTTGCAAGAGCCTTAATTGTTGATGGCACGGGTCCATATCCCATTACTTCTGGCTCTACTCCGGCGAATGCATATGTTACTAACTTTGCTTTAATTGTTAGCCCAAGTTCTTTCGCTTTATCTTCGCTAGCAAGTAAGGCAGCTGTTGCGCCATCGTTTAACCCAGATGAATTTCCTGGGGTGACACGTCCAGCTGGACGGAAGGGAGTTTTAAGTGTTGCTAAACCCTCCATCGTTGTTGTGGGACGTGGTGGTTCATCAACGCTGGCAATACCCCAACCCATCTCGGGAATTCGCGCAGCAGTTGGAATTAAATCACGTTGTATTTTTCCGGCAGCATAGGCAGCCGCAGTTTTCATCTGAGAGTTGTAGGCATAACGATCTGCGCGCTCTTTTGTTAATTGCGGAAAACGATCGTGCAAACGCTCTGCTGTTGCTCCCATGGCGAGCGCATCTTGTTCAACAATTTTTTCGGCCAGGAAACGTGGGTTTGGATCAATGCCATCACCGATTGGATGATTTCCCATATGTTCAACACCGCCGGCAATAGCGATATCAATTGATCCAATCGCGATCGCACCAGCGAGTGAAGTCATCGCTGTCATCGCACCCGCACACCAACGATCTACTGAATAACCTGGCACGGTATTTGGTAGTCCGGCCAAAAGTGAAACGCTGCGTCCCAAGTTCATTCCTTGATCACCTGTTTGCGTTGCAGCAGCGATTGCTACATCTTCGATAGCGCCAGGTGAAACTTTGGGATTGCGCTCGAGCAGACCACGCATTGCGCGAACCATTAAGTCATCGGCGCGCGTGCCGGAGTACATGCTTCCGGCCTTTCCAAATGGGGTACGAACAGCATCAACTAGAACAACGGTGCGAGACATTTGCGCTACTTTCTTTTTCAGCCACAACTCGGAGTAACTTCCAGGGATAGGTTACTCGCCAGTAGGTGAAAGTGGAACAGGCGCGAACTAGGCGGGAACGGCCACCTTTGGGGATTGGCTCTTATTTGAGAGATATGGAACCAATACGGCGGCTAAGTATGCGCCCCAAGCCAAGATCTGCACCCAAGAAGTAGTCGTATCAAATCCAACAGCTCCACCTAGGAGTGAAGCCAGGACTGATTCTTTTGCAATCCAAGGAGTTACATCCCAAATAAAGTCATCGGCGCCAGGGAGCCAACCAAGTTCTTGGAACTCATGAACTCCGTAAGAGAGAACGCCGGCGGCAACAATAATTAAAGCAACACCAGTAACAGTGAAGAATTTAGAGAGATTGATTTTTACAGAGCGGTTGTAAATTAAATAACCAAGTCCAACTGCGAGTGCCAAGCCTAAAACTAGGCCGAGTGTTGCAGAAGAAATTGCACCTACAGTTTTGAAATTTGTATAGATGAAAAGTGCGGTCTCTAAACCTTCGCGCGCAACTGCGAAAAAAGCCACTAAAGCAAGGCTTATTGGCCCACCAGAAAGTGCCTGATCAACTTTGCCATGGAGTTCATTGCGCAAATTGCGGGCTGTGCGCTTCATCCAGAAGACCATCCATGTAACAAGGCCAACGGCGGCAAAAGATGTAACACCGGCAAATAGCTCTTCGCCGCGATCTGATAGCTCAGCTGAAGTGAAAGAGAGAATTGCGCCAAGGCCAAGCGTTAGAACTAGGGCAACTGCCACGCCAGTCCAAAGTGGCTTCAGGAGATGCCTGCGATCAGTGCGGACCACGTAGGCAACCAAAATTCCGACAATTAGCGCAGCCTCTAGGCCCTCGCGCAAGGCGATGATGAAAGTACTTAGCATGGACATAATCTAGAACTGCTCGGTGAATTACGCAACTTAAGTGTTGCGTAATTAGTCACAGTTATTCGATTACTGCTTCATCACCTTCGATTACAGGCTCAACCAGGGCTTCGGTCTCAAGCAGAGCAGCCTCCAAAATTGGTCCTGCAATCTCAATCTGCCAGGTGCGCGCACCCAAAGTAGCCAGAGCCTGCGCTACAGAGCCTTTTGGGCTCATCCAGCAGACTCTGCGTACATATTCAGGGGTAATCATATTTTCCAAGGGAATCGCCAGTTCAGCTGACTTCTCGGCAAGGCGCGCTTTCGCATGGGTCAGTGGTGCATATTTTTCCGGGTAACGCTCTCGCCAGATCTTAAGTGGGGGCAGCGAGTCAGCATCAGAGCGCGCCTTCGGCCATTGCTCTTCAGGAAGGGCGATGGCATCGGTAATGGTGCTTATCCAAGTCGCAGAGTTTTCCATCCAACGCGCCCTTAATCCAATCGGACGTAATGCGCGCTCTAAATCCTTCTTACTCTTGATCGGCTTGGCATGGGCAACCATCGCAACTTCGACGATTGCAGCATCAGATAAGAGCCGTCCCTGCGAGATATCAGCTTCCTGGGCGATCTCATTGCGCACAGTCCACAGCGCTCGCACGATGGCTAGCTGCTCACGCTTTTTTACTTTGTGCATTCCTGAAGTTCTGCGCCATGGATCAATTCTTGGGGGTGGTGGGGGAGCGTTAAGAATTGCTTGAAATTCCTCTTGTGCCCACTTTAATTTATTCGCGCTCGCTAAGAGCGCATGGACTTTGTCACGCAGCTCAATAAGTAATTCAACGTCAAGGGCTGCATAGTTAAGCCAATCTTGCGGAAGTGGACGCTGTGACCAATCGGCTGCGGAATGTTCTTTAGCAAGGGAAACTTCCATCAACGATTCAAGAAGTGGGCCAAGTCCCACGCGAGGTAATCCAGCAAGACGCCCGCCAAGTTCGGTATCAAATAAATTAACGGGATTAATTCCGAGTTCGCGCAGACACGGCAGATCCTGAGTGCTGGCATGCAAGATGACTTCATCACTTTGTAATAATTGATTTAATTCATCGAATAAGCGATGGCCTGGACCAAATGGAATTGGATCAATCAAATGAAGTCCACCATTGTGGCGTTTTATCTGAATCAAATACGCTCGAGCGCTAAATTTAAATCCAGATGCACGTTCGGCATCTACTGCAAAGGGACCAGAACCTTGCGCTAATTCTGCAAGCGCGCTCTCAAATAACGACTCGCTATCAACAATTTGCGGAACTCCGTTTTGCGGGGCTAGCAGCGCGATCGCAGTTGGGGCAGTCGCTGAATTTTGCTCGACAGGGTCAATAGGTAAATTAGTAGGTTCGTTCATAGATAAGACTGCTGCGTTAAGCCTTGCGGCGAGCGGCAGAAATTGGCGCGACGCCTTCTACGATTGGAGGCAGGCCAGCAACTTCGCCTAATAAATTACACCAAGCTTGAATGTGGGCCAGCATGTCACTGCTCTCTTGAATGATGGGACTCCAAGATGCGCGAATCTCTATTTCAGATTCATCATTGCGCGGTGAAAGTTTTCCAAAAGAAGCACTTGATACCCGGGTTACGGTTCCGCTTGGGGCGTTAAATTCACACCCAGCCTCGGATAGTGAATCCAACAACCAACTCCAACCAACTTCTGGCAATAGTGGATCATCTTGCATCGCTTCATCGACATCGGCGCTTAAGAATGTAACGCAGCGAAATTCGCCTTCCCAAGTTTCCTGTCCGCCTGGTTCGTGTAATAAGACAAAACGACCTGATGCAATCTCATCTTCGGCATCGCCTAGTAAGCCATTAGAAACATCTGCAGTAAATGCAAAAGCGAATGTTGCTAATTTTTGGGGAGCCGGGACTTCTTCAAGAATGATTTCCGAGCGTGGAGTAACAACACGTAGTTGATCGATCATGCGATTGAATTGGGCGACATCCACTACCTAATTCTAAAGATAACCATTGTCCATAGGTGGGAGGCGGGGCGCACAGTTGTGTAACCTTGCGTTCTATGGCCACTTTGCTAGCCCTATTCTCTAGCCTGTTATGGGGAACGGCCGATTATCACGGCGGAAAATTGAGCAAGACACATCCGGCGATAGCTGTTCTTGGAATCACACAGGCGATCGGTTTGGTATTTGGAATCGGTCTTGTAATTGCAAGCGGTGACTATTCAAGTAACGCTTTTGGCACGGATGGATACTTCATTCCGGGAGCGCTGGCTGGAGTTCTCGGTTATTGCGGATTGATTTGTTTATACGCTGGGCTTTCTACTGGTCGCATGGGAGTTGTCTCTCCAATTAGTGGATTGTCAGCGCTTATTCCAGTGGGCTATGCATATTTTGTTAAAGGTGATCGCTTAACGCTAATACTTTCGATCGGTGCAGCCTTGGCAATAGTCGGCGCATTTTTGGCGAGTGGCCCAGAGCTATCGCAAGGGTTACCAATAAGGCCACTAATTCTCGCTCTCGGTGCCGCCGCTGGGTTCGGAACCGCATTGGTTTTTATGGCAATTGGATCACAGGCAAGCGCCCTGATGACGATGGTCATGATGCGTGCAACAACACTATTAGTCTCACTAGGAATTTTAGCGAAGTACCGAACTCTCGGTGGGTTAAAGTTAAAGCATTCTCCGATATTAATTTTTATCGGATGCGCTGACTTTCTTGCAAATTTATTGTTAGGTGTTGCAACCACAAAGGGCAACCTCACATTGTCAATGGTTCTTGGGGCGCTCTATCCGATTTTTACCGCCCTGCTTGCATTCCAATTCTTGCGCGAGCGTCTGCACCGAATTCAGTACCTTGGAATTTTTGCAGCCGTTGCAGGAGTTGCAATTATTTCAGCGTTTTAGCTTCTATAAATAAAGTACCTTGAATTTCCTCTCTTTCAATCTTGGTGAAATTCGATAAGAGCTCATCTATATTTATTACATCTTCACCATCAGTAACGCTTGTAATACTCAAGAAAATGCCATCAAGGGCTCTGGCTTGAATTAGCTCGTTAATTAATCGCGGACCAGCTTCGACAAGCACTTCTGGGCCAAATTTCTTTCGCCCTTTTTCTAGGGCGCTAACTGGTGAGAGATTCCACCAGTGGGCCAAGCGATTATCGGCTAGGGCATTAATCATCGAGCGAGAAGCAACGACGACGGGAACGGGCGTGCGGTGGTATGGCTCAGTACGTGCGGTTTGCCCGCCTATCAAAATGAAATCAGCGTTGCGCCGGCGCGCTAGGAAGGTTGTGCGGTCAGCTCCGCTAGAAATCCCCTTCGAGGATCCGCTCTTAGAGGTGGATCCATCGGCGCCGACCACCAGGGATGCAAAGACTGACATGGCCGAAAGGCTATCGTGCGCGAGGACTTTATTTGCCTTGTCAGTGGGCACCTTTATCGTTTCCGGCATGATCATTGAATGTGAAACATGCGCAGTTCGAGATATTGGATGCGGTGATTGTGTCCTGACATTTTTCTTAGATAAGAGTCGGGACAAATCAACTCACTGCGAAATTCCTGATAAGACCGCCGAGGCAATCGATCTGCTCTCATCCCGCGGAATAGTTCGTCCGCTGCGCTTTAATTCAGCGTGAAATGGCTGCAATAATTAAATTCATGGCTTAGCCACGCTTACCTGAAGTTGAGCCAGCGACATAACCAGCGTTAACCTAGAACTCTTATGTCCATAGCCTGCAGTAATTCTTCTAAAGGTTAACAAATGCTTCAAAAAATAATCTGCATCACCAACGATTTTGGTCCCCGTGCCGGTGGTATCGAGACATTTGTTATTGGGCTAATCGAAAGACTTCCAAAAGGTGCAATAACCGTTTACACATCTAACCAAGGCCAGACAGCTGAATATGATCAAAAATGGTTAAGTGAATTTGGGGTAAAAGTTATTCGAGATAAGGCAAAGATCTTGCTGCCTACCCCACGAGTAGTTCGCGCCGTTAAGAAAGTTATTAAAGAAGAAAAGATTGAAACCGCACTCTTTGGGGCGGCCGCGCCCTTGGCTGTGATGTCTCGCACAATTCGCAAAGCTGGAATATCTCGAATAGTTGCACTGACTCACGGACATGAAGTTTGGTGGTCGAAGGTGTGGCCATTTAAATTGGTTATTCGCTTTATAGGCAATAACGTCGATCATCTAACTTATCTGGGTGATTTCACGCGAACTGAAATTTCACGGTCACTCTCAAAGCGTGCTTCGCAGGCTATGGTCAAGATTGCACCCGGCATAGATACCGATCATTTCGCACCTCATGCCGGTGCTCCAGAGCTACGTAGCTCCTTAGGCTTAACCGATAAGAAGGTAATTGTTAGCGTTGGACGACTTGTTCACCGCAAGGGTCAAGATACTTTGATTTCCGCCCTTCCCAGAATTTTGCAAAGCCATCCCACTGCACATCTTTTGATGGTTGGTCAGGGCCCGTATCGTGAATATTTGGAAAAGTTAGTTGTAAAGCTACAAGTTGCGAAATCAGTAACATTTATCGGAAGAATTCAGTATGCCGATTTACCTAGATATATAAGTGCAGGAGATATTTTTGCAATGCCATCGCGATCTCGCTTGGCGGGCCTAGAAGTTGAGGGGCTGGGAATTGTTTATCTAGAAGCCAGCTCATGCGAACTGCCAGTGGTTGCAGGGAAATCTGGTGGCGCCCCAGATGCGGTTGTCGAAGGGGTAACCGGGCTAACTGTCGATGGCACAAAACCAGATGATGTTGCGCGCGCAATAATTTCACTATTGGATGACTCAGAAGCTGCGCAAGCTATGGGAGTTGCAGGACGTAAATGGATTTACTCAAATTGGCGTTGGGAAATTTGGGCGGGCGCCTTTCGGGAGCTACTTATAAAAGATTGAGGTAACGCGCTTTATTAATTGCGCTAAGTCTGCTCGATACACCCATCTTGGTATAGATAGATGCGAGATGGGTTTTGAATGTGGCCTCAGAAATATAGAGAGATCTTGCTAAATCCTTATTGGCGCCTTCAAGTGAGATCGCATTGAGAACACTAAGTTCGCGCGGAGTTAAATCAAAGGCTATCTTGGTCATAGAAATCATTGATGACATTCCCGGTGCACTGAAATTATTTGGTTGCGCAAGCGCTGCTTGAAGTGAAGCAATTATTTGCGATAGTGGAGCGCTTTTCTTCACATATGCGCTGGCTCCAGCTTTCATCGCCGCCAATAGATGCGAGTCTTCATCGCTCATGGTTAACATCACAATTGCCATGGTCTGCGAGTGTTCGCGAATCCAACAAATAACATCGAGCCCAGAACCATCCGGAAGATTTAAATCAAGAACTACGCCATCTGGATTATGTAGTGCGATTGCAGCCACGGCTTCATCGCGCGATGCTGCCTCACCGCAACAGCGTATTCCAGCACCTTCTAATGCGCGCCGAACCCCAGATCGGACCGATGGATGATCATCGACAATAAGTATTTGCGGGTTAATCGAATCAATCAAAGAGTTACAGAGATACGGGTCCCAAATTCAGTTGATTGATAAATAAAGGTTCCTCCGAAGCTTTCTACTCGTTCTTGTATTCCGATTAAACCCAAACGTGAACTCTCCATTGTGGCACCTCCAATACCGTTATCGCGCACTTCTAGGTAGATATGATTTTCAATCTGACTCAAGTGCAATTCAATCGCGCTAGCCCTAGCGTGACTAACGCTGTTGCGTAGCAATTCTGTGGCTATCACTTTAACGTTATCGCCGATCACTTCATTTATAAAGAAATCCTCGATATTAATTTTTGTTAGCGCTGATCCACAAAGTTGCTGAGCAATTTTGGTTAGATAATCCTGAACGCTCTCAGTCTTTAGATCTCGTAATTTATACATCTCGCGACGAACCTTAGAGATCATCTCATCAACGCGAAATCGCATGCCGCGAATCTCTTTTCGCGATTGCATTGATGTATCAGAATGCGCGAGCAAGAGATCTAGCTCGTAACCCAGTGCAACCAGATCTTGAGCTATTCCATCATGGAGCTCGCGCGCCAGATCTAAGCGAGCGGCGTTGCTCACTTTGCGAAGAGTTCAGTGATCTCCTGTGCGAATTCCTGCGCAACTACATGTCGCTTGATAGAGAGTTTGGCAGTTAGTTGTCCGCCAGCGATTGTGAAATCAGTTGGCAGGATTACAAACTTTCGAATGGACTCAGCTTTGCTGACCGCCTTATTTGCTTCATCAACTGCAGTTTGAACTACAGATATAAGATCTGGATCTTGGGTAAGAGTTGCAATAGTGGCGCCATCTTTCTTATTGGCAGCTATCCAATTCTTAAGTGCATCAGCATCAATGGTTACAAGTGCTGCGATAAATGGTTGGTTATCACCAACAACCATGCACTGGCTCACCAATGGATGAGAACGCAAACGATCTTCTAGAACTGCTGGCGCAACGTTCTTGCCACCGGCAGTAACGATCAATTCTTTCTTGCGCCCTACGATCGAAAGGAAGCCATCTTCATCAATCTTTCCTAAATCGCCTGATTTAAACCAACGATCTTCGGTAAAGACTTCAGAGTTGGCTTCATCATTCTGCCAATAACCGCGCATCACAATTGGTCCCCTTATAAGCACTTCGCCATCTTCTGCAATTTTGATGGAAGTTCCAGGAATTGGTTTGCCAACTGTGCCAACTTTGATAGAACCAGTGATATTTAGAGTCGCTCCTGCAGTCGTTTCGGTTAAACCGTAGCCCTCATAAATTGTGACTCCAGCCCCGCGATAGAAATGTCCGAGGCGAGAACCAAGTGGGGCACCGCCTGAGATTGCTGCTTCTACGTTGCCACCGAGCGCAGCGCGAATCTTTGAAAAAACTAACTTATCGAATAGGGCATGCTTTAGTGAAAGTAGTGGATTAAATCCGCGCTTATCCATTGCTTCGCTATAGGCGATAGCAACATCTGCAGCCTTACGGAAAATCTTTCCTTTTCCTGCAGCATCTGCCTTTGCTTCTGCGCCGTTATAAACCTTTTCGAAAATTCTTGGAACAGCAAGTACAAATGTCGGTTTAAATGAAGCAAGATCTGGCTGCAGGCGCCCAACTGGATCGCTGCAATCAGCTAGATGCAAACCAGCGCGGATGGCTCCAATTTGAACCATACGGCCAAAAACGTGAGCAACTGGCAGGAAGAGAAGTGTTGAACCACCAGGTTTCAAGAATAAGTCGCTGGCACCTTCAACAACATTTCCGCACTCGGATAGGAAGTTGCCGTGTGTTAACTGAACTCCCTTTGGTTTTCCAGTTGTTCCTGAGGTGTAGATCAGGGTAGCCAGAGTCTCCGGCAGTAACGCATTTCTCCTGCGATCTATTTCATCATCACCGATATGCGCACCAGCATTTGCCAGTACTGATAGAACATCTTCAGTCATGGTCCAGATATGTTTGGTGTGCGATGGAAGAACCGGTGTAACAAATTCGCGGTGTGCTGGAGTTTCAACAATTAGGCCAACGGCGCCTGAATCGCTAAGAATCCAATCAACTTGTTCAGCCGAAGATGTTTCATAAATTGGAACGACGCATCCACCAGCAAACCAAATAGCAAAATCCAAGATTGTCCACTCGTATCGCGTGCGCGCCATTATTGCTACCCGGTCGCCTATTTGTATTCCAGCTGCAATCAAACCTTTCGCTGTTGCGCGAACTTCAGCATCGAGTTCTTGCGCACTAACTTTCTGCCAGCCATCACCCAAGGGGCGCGACATCATTGTGCGGTTAGGTTCAAACCAGGCACGCTCTGCGATCAGATTTGTAAGGTTGCCAGAAGCGGCAGCAGGGACAAGGGGCGCAATCGAGATTTCGTTCATGGCGCTAACGCTAGCGCCCACCTTAAAGAAAGGGGAGAGGCTGGAAAGGACTTTTTTTACAGGTAACCTTTGGCCATGAGCGAATTCAGCAGTTCCACGATCAGCATCGATGCCCCTATCGCCGAAGTTGGCGCAACCTTATTTGCAGTTGCTTCCTACCCCGATTGGTCGGCCTCATTTAAAAAGGTTGAGGTATTGGAGACCGACGCGCAAGGTAGAGCGCTTAAGGCAAAGCTAACTGTTGATGCCGGACCCGTTAAAGATGTTGTAACCCTTGCCTTCGATTGGACATCGGCTCCCTCTAAAGTCACATTCACACTAGAAGATGCCAACGTGCTTACCAAAATGGACGGCGCATATTTGCTTAAGAGCTTAGATGCCGACACAACCTCAGTAACTTATGAATTATCTGTGGGACTTTCTATGCCAATTCCGGCCATGATGATTGCAAAGCAAGAGAAAACAACTATCGATGGCGCGCTAAAGCAGCTTAAAGAACATCTCGAAGGCTAAATAAGTGGCTGTAAACACAATTGGTATTGATATTGGCGGCACCAAAGTTCTTGGAGGTGTCGTAACTGGCACCGGTGAAATATTGGCTACTGCTAGGCGCGATACTCCTCGCGAAGGGGGTCGTGCCCTAACGGAAGCAATTGCAAACGTGGCAACCGAATTAGTGCAGCAATATCCGGTTGATTCCATCGGGGTTTCTGCAGCGGGTTTTATCTCATCTGATCGGCAAACCATGTTGGCTACTCCAAATATCTCTAATTGGAACGGCGTTAATCTCGTTGCTGAGTTAACAGAAATCCTTCACAAAAAAATTGTTCTAGAAAATGATGCGAACGCCGCCGCTTGGGGCGAATTTAAATTTGGCGCCGGACGAGGCCGCAATGATTTGATGATGTTAACCCTTGGCACCGGAGTTGGCGGCGGCTTAATTCTTGACGGTTCAGTTTTCCGTGGTGCATTTGGAATTGGGGCCGAACTTGGTCATATTCGATTAGTTCCAGAAGGCCAGCTGTGCGGATGTGGAATACGAGGATGTCTTGAGCAATACGCCTCTGGTTCAGCGTTGATGCGACATGCACGCGAGGCGATAGATGCCAGCCCTTTGTTAGCGCGTAATTTGTTGGAACGCGGAGATGGAACTATTGAAGGCTTAAGAGGAAGCCACATCACCGAAGCAGCCAGGGATGGTGATCCAGTTGCAATTGCAGCCTTTAATACGATGGCTACTTACTTAGGAGCCGGTATAGCTTCACTATGTGCAGTAATTGACCCAAGTTGCGTTGTCCTTGGCGGAGGCGTAATTGATGCAGGTGAGTTATTCCTTGGGCCAACACGTGATGCTGCGCTTAGATTAATTCCGTTTAGCGGTAAACATCCGTATCCAGAAATTGTCGCAGCTGAACTTGGTAATCATGCCGGCTTAGTCGGAGTCGCTGATCTCTCTAGAATTTAGAGTGCAACTCCGTCGCCATCGCGATCTGTCTTGCCATCTTTCCATTTCTTAAATGCGGAGAGCGCAGAATGAAAGCTTGCGGAAATAGATTTGCGTGGGGGAGTCGGAGCAATAAATCTATTCTGATCGACGAAATTTTCTAACTCATCTAGATAAGTTGAAGATGATGACTCGTCAAGTGAAAGTCCTTCGACCATTGATTGGAATTCCATATCGATTAATTCGCGATCATTTGCATCATCAGCATCGTGATCACGGTTACTTTTCTCGCTCATCAGCCTTTCTCCATGGCTCATATTCGCACATTGGAAGGATTTGGCGCTAAATTAGCGTCATGAACAACCTGCCATACGGCATCTTGCGCGCGTTTCTTACGCCATTTCTTATGATTCTTTTTCGTCCCAAGGTCAAAGGTTTAAGACATGTTCCAGCATCTGGTCCTTTAATTATTGCCTCAAACCATCTCTCATTTAGTGATTCGATCTTTATGCCGCTGGTCGTGCCTCGCAAGGTTACCTTCTTAGCTAAGAGTGAATATTTCACATCACCTGGACCAAAAGGTTTATTGAAGAAATTAACCTTTATCGCACTTGGCCAAGTTCCAGTTGATCGTTCAGGCGGGCGCAGAAGTGAAGCTGCGCTGATTACAGGGTTAAAAGTTTTGGCTGAAGGCAAGTGTCTTGGAATTTATCCTGAAGGAACTCGTTCTCCAGACGGACGTTTGTATAAGGGGCGTACCGGAATCGCGCGCTTAGCAATCGAATCTGGCGCACCAATTATTCCAGTGGCAATGTTTAATACTGAAAAAATTCAGCCCACCGGAACTGTCGTGCCAAAGGTTATGCGCGTGAAAATGATTTTTGGCGAACCAATGTACTTTGATGGAGATTCAACAGATTTACAATATCTGCGCGTAGTCACAGACCAAATCATGTCTAGGATTCAAGAAATGTCTGACCAAGAATATGTAGATACATACGCAACTAAGGCAAAGAAATCAGCTGAAGAAGGCGAAGATTAATTACTTTCTAGCGCCAATCGTTTTATAAGGTAGTTGCAGGTATCGCAATCTGGACCGGCTGCAGGAAGATCGCCTTCAATCACGCCAATCAAATCTGAGATTAGAGATTTAAATTGTGCTTGATCGCGTGTAACGTGAAGATAGTGCTGGGTAACTCCAAAACCATGTTTGCCATCCAAAGTTTGCGCAATCCCCGCCAATTTCCACACCAACAACCCCATCGTTGATACCGGAAAGGGTTTACCTTTATCTGGGTTTTCTAGGGCGTAGGCGTAGGCCTCGAGCTGTGGGGCATAGAACTGGGCGTTGTCGCGATCTGAATCTGAAACCTTGCAGTCGATAATTCCGACTGTTCCATCTTCATAATGGGCCAATAAATCGTAAATACCCAGAATTCTCCAACGCGTTGCCTTGCCATCAATTTCAATCGGGGCGCTCTTAACCCATTGGCCCCATTGCTTCACAATGCCCGGCGCAAGCGAAGGATCAAGATCCGGCATTGCAGCGCGATGAAAGTGTTCCTCTTGTGATGCCGATAGCGGTTTAACAAGTGGAAATTGCCCTGGCATGGTGACCTTAAACCAATACTTAATCCAAAGACATCTCTTGCAGGTAGATAAACCAAAGGTTAAATCTGATGGCGCGATCGTGTCGCGCGCGGGGTTTTGTGGTTTTACGATCTTTGAATTCATGTGGTGATTAAATCACGCACCGCTGACGCAATGACCAACAGACCCAAGGTAATCATCACTATTCCGCCAATTGACCTTAAGTTTTCTAATCGTTTCTCATCACTTGCCAGCCATGCGCGCGCGGTTCCCGCGAGCAAGCCCCAAGTACCGTCTGAAATAAATGCCAAAATTGAGAAGAGCGCACCGAGTAGCAATAGTTGTGAAGTGACATGCCCACGTTCGATATCGACAAACTGTGGCAGAACAGCTGCGTAGAAAACTAGCCCTTTGGGATTTAACGCTCCAACCCAGAAACCATCACGAACTGATCGCCTAAAGGTTGGAACGCTGCCACCTTGGTTGCGCATATCGGCGGCATGAATTTTGCGGGCGCGTATGGCGGTGATTCCTAGATAGACCAGATATCCACCGCCACCCCATTGAACAGCCGAGTAAGCCAACTCTGATCTAGAGAGTATTGGCCCTAAACCAAAAGCCACCAATGATGAAAGCACAAATGCGCCTGTCACATTTCCGGCAACAGTGAAGACAGCAACCTTTCTACCCCATGCAATTGCGCGTGCAATAACGAATAGAACACTTGGGCCGGGCGCCAAAATAATTATCATCGCCGCTGCGATGTATTCAAAGATGCGGCTGGGTATGACCATGTAGGAATAATACCTTGGGTAGAGCTAACCCTAGAAAAATTCTGCGATTTCACCTAGAAACGAGTTAATGATCTTCACCATCGCAAAGCTCTTGATCTTCTTCACCCTCATTCAAATTTGGACAGGCATCGCTTAGGTGCTCGATGGCAGCGTCGCCGTAGTGTGTTCGAAATGCTAGTGCCAGGAGTACGCGCACATTAGTATCTGGATCGGATTTAATATTGAATGCTTTGGCTGTGCGACTGATCGTATTCTCAATTACTTTTTCAGTATGTGAAGTCTGGCGAGCGATCGCCGAATTAGTTTTACCTTCACAAAGTAATCCCAGGACTAATTTTTCGAATGGATTAAGTTCGCGAGTATTAAGAATTCTCTCTGGTGCCATGTTGGCCTCTCCGCCACTCCCATAGTGCTCCTTTCATTGTGCTCCTTTCCTCGAGGGTTACCAACCAGTAGGATGCGCGAATGGCCGAAATCATCAGCCGCCGTGAAGGCGATGTTCAGATACTTACATTCAACCGTCCAACGAAAATGAACGCGCTTACTCGCGAGATGTACGCCGGACTTGCAACTGGTTTAAATGAGGCTGCTGGCGACTTCGGAGTCAGAGCAGTAGTTCTGACAAGTGAAGGCGATCATTTCACCGCCGGCAATGACATCGCAGATTTCCTAGCGAACCCACCAACTGGTCAAGATAGTGATGTCGCGCGCTTCCTTGGCTCACTTCTCGAATTTCCTAAGCCGCTTATCGCTGCCGTTAAAGGAAATGCCGTAGGCGTTGGAACGACAATGCTCCTGCATTGCGACATTGTGATCGCAGCACCCAGTGCGAAGTTTTCTATGCCATTTGCATCCCTTGGCCTTGTCCCTGAAGCGGGCTCAAGCTATCTCTTTCCTCTTTTAGTTGGATATCAAAGGGCTGCCAAAATTTTCTTTACCGGAGAAAGTTTTGACGCCGAAAATGCGCAGACCATGGGGTTAGTTGCATCGATTGCAGCTGATCCACTTCAAGAGGCGCTAGAACTAGCAAATCAAATTGCAAAGAATCCACCACAAGCGATGATTAACACCAAAGCTTTATTAAAGGCAAGCAAGCATGATGCAGTCGCAGCAGTTATGAAGGCTGAGTTTGAACTTTTCTCACTTGCCCTGCAATCGGATGAAGCGATGGAAGCGTTTATGAACTTTATGGCAAAGAAAGGTAAGCAATGACAATCAACGGAGACCTATCTGGCAAGAAGATATTTATCACGGGCGGCTCTCGCGGAATTGGCTTAGCGATCGCATTGCGAGCCGCACGCGATGGTGCATCGGTTGCGATTGCCGCAAAGACATCAGATCCGAATCCAAAGCTGCCGGGCACGATTCATTCGGCCGCTGAAGAAATTCGCGCAGCTGGTGGCACGGCACTGCCGATTCAATGCGATTTACGCGATGAAGCACAAATTGCTGATGCCATATCGCAAGCCGCTGAAACCTTCGGCGGAATCGATATTTTGATTAACAACGCAAGCGCTATCAACTTAACGCCGACTGAAGCAACTCCAGCCAAGCGCTTTGATTTAATGTTTGATGTAAATGTGCGCGGTACATTTCTTACTTCTCAAGCGGCAATCCCTCACTTGCGCGCATCGGCTGAAGCTGGTCGCAACCCCCACATTTTGACCCTATCTCCACCGTTATCGATGAAGGCGAAATGGTTCCAACATCACGTTGCCTACACGATGGCAAAATATGGAATGTCTATGTGTGTTCTGGGGATGTCCGAGGAATATCGCGAGACTGGGATTGCAGTAAATGCGCTGTGGCCACGTACGGCAATTGATACCGCTGCGCTGCAAATGATTCCGGGAATTGATACCGCAACCTGTCGTACTCCTGAAATCTTGGCAGATGCTGCATATGTAATTTTGAACCGTGCATCAAAGGATTGCACTGGAAACTTCTTCGTTGACGATGAAGTATTGGCTTCAGTTGGCGTCACAGATCTTGAAAAGTATTCTGTGGTCCCCGGAACAACGGACTTCCTTCTTGACTTCTTCCTCGATTAAGAGTTATGCCGAAGTACTAAATCTACTTAAAGACCGAGCGAGAGATCTAGAAACTTTTACAACCTATGCACCTGAGCAGCGATTTATCACTGCCCATGTAGGTGATGACAATTTAAGCTTTTCGGTTACCGATGAAGACGGATCCATCTTTGCTATGGCACTTGGCAAAGATCCTGTAATTCTTCCCTGTGATCGGATTTCTACAACGCTAGGCGTCGAGATGGACCTAGCAAAATATGTACACCGCGTAAATTGGGATTTCTATTCAATAGATACTGACTCTTTCATTTCAGGTAAGCAGGCTGAGATTTGTAAGGATGAATCAGAGATAACAGAACTACTAAAGGGGCATGCACGTAAATCATCGGTTTGGCCTGGAAACGATGAAGTTATTTTCTGGGGTGGTAAAAGAATTGCTGGCCAGCTTGTCTCTGTTGGTGCTTTAGTTCAGTGGCGCACGGGGCAGGTTATGTTCGCATCAATTGCAACGCACACCGATTTCCGAGGCAAAGGTCTAGCTCAGGAATTGGTTACAGAAATGTTGACATCAATTGCAGTGCAAGGGATATCACACGTGGGATTAGGAGTATTTGCTGAGAATGTCAGCGCTAAACGTGCTTATGAAAAGGTCGGCTTTAATTTAGTAAATGAGTTCAGTTCATACGCAATTAGATAGACTTAGCTAAGTCTTTCTTATTAAACCGATTGGAATAAGTCTTTGAATCTGGAATTAAACGGCACCAATGTCATATCCGAGTCTGAGCGCTCCGGAAAGGCCTCATCTCTTTTCTGGCCATGGTGCGGAGCAAATGTTTCACTTCTTGCCCTTTCATACGGTTCTTTCTTTCTTGGGTTTGGAATCTCATTTTGGCAAGCAACGGCTGCGGCATTTATCGGCACGATACTTTCATTTCTTTTAGTTGGTTTTAGTTCACTTGCAGGAAAGCGATCTAACGCTCCAACCATGATTTTATCTCGCGCCACTTTTGGAATTAAGGGAAATATCGTTCCTGGACTTCTCTCTTATTTAATATTTGTAGGTTGGGAAACTGTTCTGGTTTCATTAGCAACGCTAGCCACCGGAACGATCTTGGTGCGACTGGGTGATTTCGATCTTGACATAGCTATGGTTCTAGGATTTATTATCGCGGCTGCTCTGACGATTTACGGGGGAGTGCTTGGCCATGGCGTAATCATGCGCTTACAAAAATATTTAACAATTATTACTGTAGCGGCAACAATTCTTTATATTGTTTTGACCGTTGATTCAGTTAACTGGACTGCAGTCTCCGCAATCCCTACAGGGACGATGCAGGGATTCGTTGGCGCACTTATATTTGGAATAACAGCAATTGGACTTGGTTGGGTAAATTCGGCGGCAGATTATTCTCGGTATTTACCACGCGCCACATCTAGTCGCTCGGTTGTTGGCTGGACGGTATTGGGTGCATCAGTTGTTCCCATTGGGTTAGTTACATACGGAGCGCTCTTGGCTGGCAGTGATCCTAAGTTGGCCGAGGCGATAGGTAATGACCCGATAGGTGCACTTACAACTTTGCTTCCAACCTGGTATTTAGCAATCTTTGCGCTAATTGCAATATTAGGTCTAGTCGGTGGTGCAATTCTGGATCTGTATTCATCTGGTTTAACTCTGATATCTATTGGACTTCCAATCAAGCGCCACGTAGCGGCTAGCGTTGACGGCGCAATCATGCTGGTCGGAACCATTTACCTAGTTTGGGTCGCAGATAACTTCTTCTTTCCATTCCAGGGATTCTTAATCACTCTGGGCGTACCTATCGCAACCTGGTCAGCCATCTTTGTTACAGATATGTTGTTGCGTCGCAAGCCATTTGTTGAGCAAGATCTTTTTTCATCATCGGGCCGTTATGGCATTTGGAACTGGCGCCCTCTAACAATTATGGCGATCGGTTCATTTGTTGGTTGGGGATTCGTTACCAACACATACGCTAGCTGGTTATCGTGGCAGGGATATTTACTATTCTTCATCGGTGGCAAAGAAGGTCCTTGGGCCTTTGCAAATGTTGGAGTGCTACTTGCCCTGGCCATTGGTGCGGTCGGCCACTTTCTATTTTCGCGCTCTAATATCGCAAAGCAAGAGAGCGCTTAAGCCAGAGATAACCAGTTAGCCCTGAGATGACTGCAGAAATTATTAGACCAGCCTTAACATCACCTTGAATTATTTCACTTTCAATTGCAACTTCTGAAATAACTAAGGCGACGGTTAGACCCATACCAGCCAAGGCGCCGATACCCGCAATTTCTGAAAAGCGGAGATCTTTTGGAAGCGATGCGAGGTTTATTTTTACGGCAATCCAAGCAAATAAAGTTATACCAATAATTTTTCCAATCACGCGCGCTGTGATTAGAGATGCAGAGGTGGATGAGGTAAGAGATTCGATTGAGATTCCTTGGGACAACTTGGAGATTACGTAGACCGGAATAACAAAAAAAGTACAGATTGGCGAGAGGAAACATATAGCTTTTGAAACTGGGAATCTTGGAATTATTGCCAATACTGCGCCAAGTGCTGCAGCACCCAGGGTAGAAGCGCTATGTGCGAGATCTAACTTATCGCCATAGAAGACTGCTAAAACTATTAGTGAGAAGAGATCATCTGCTACTGCCAACGTTAATAGGAATATTCTGGCTGCCGGATTTGCCCGTTTACCAAGAAGTGCAAAAACTCCAAGCGCTAGTGCAAGATCGGTGGGCATAGTGGTTGCCCACGCCGGGCTATTTGGGTTTAGCGATATAAATATTGCGGCAGGTACGACCATGCCGCCAAGAGCTGCAAAGGTGGGCAGAACAATTTGCTTCGGATGACTGAGCGTTGATGTTATCTCTAGCCCTATGAAGAGGAAGAAGATCGCAATCAAGATATCCAGAAACATGTTGGTAAGAGTACAAGAGATAGCAAAAGCCCCGCCGAATATTCGACGAGGCTTTTGCCAATTAGTTTAGAAGGTTCGATTTAGATATCGAAATAGAGTTCAAACTCAGCAGGATGTGGACGCAAGCGCACGTAATCAACTTCGTTCTTACGCTTCCATTCGATCCAAGTTGCGATGAGGTCTTCTGTGAAGACGCCACCCTTAGTCAAGAAATCGTGATCCTTCTCAAGGCTGTCAAGAACAGCATCAAGTGATCCTGGAACTTGAGGGATAGCTGCAGCTTCTGCGCCATCTAGTTCGTAGAGATCCTTATCAACTGGGGCAGGTGGTTCGATCTTGTTTACGATTCCATCGATACCTGCCATCAACATTGCAGCGAATGCTAGGTATGGGTTTGATGATGGATCTGGGCAACGGAACTCAATTCGCTTTGCCTTTGGTGATGATCCAGTAATTGGGATACGGATACATGCAGAACGGTTACGTGCTGAGTAAACGAGGTTTACTGGCGCTTCATAACCTGGAACCAAACGACGGTATGAGTTAACAGTTGGGTTAGTGAATGCAAGAAGTGATGGAGCGTGCTTTAAGAGTCCGCCGATATACCAACGTGCCATATCGGAGAGATCGCCATATGTTCCTGCTTCGAAGAACAGCGGCTTGCCATCTTTCCAAAGTGATTGGTGAACGTGCATTCCTGAACCATTATCTCCGAAGAGTGGCTTTGGCATAAACGTTGCAGTCTTGCCGCCTTCCCACGCAACGTTGCGAATAATGTATTTAAACTTCATCAATGCATCGCCAGCGCTAAGGATGTCTGTAAAGCGGTAGTTAATTTCCATCTGTCCTGCAGTACCAACTTCGTGGTGTGAACGCTCAACTAGTAATCCAGCGCGCCCAAGTTCCATAACCATCTCATCGCGCAGATCTGCAAACTGATCTGTTGGCGATACTGGGAAATATCCACCCTTGATACGGGTGCGGTAACCACGGTTTGGTGTTCCATCTGGATCTGCAACGACGCCGGTATTCCAAGCGCCTTCATAAGAATCGATGTGGTGATAAGACTCATTTATGCTGGTACTAAAGCGGACTGCATCGAAGACATAGAACTCGGCCTCTGGTGCAAAGAATGCCTGATCTGCAATGCCAGTTGACTTCAAATAATCAACAGCCTTTGCAACAACGCCACGAGGATCGCGTGAATAAGGAGTGTCATCTGATGGATTGTGCACAGAGAAGAGAATTACGAGAGTTTTTTCAAGGCGGAATGGATCGATAAATGCTGAAGATGGAATCGGCAGCAACTTCATATCGGATTCGTGAATTGATTGGAAACCACGAATTGATGAACCATCGAACATCAAGCCATCAGTGAATACGGCTTCGTCAAAAGATTCAACTGGAACGTTGAAGTGGTGCTGGATTCCTGGAAGATCTGTAAAACGAACGTCAACCAGTTTCACATCTTCTTTTTTAATGTAAGCAAAAACTTCTGCTGAGTTTTTAAACATTTAAGCGAGCTCCTCGTGTCTTCGAAATTATTCGAGAGTAAGGCGGAATTTTTACATCTGCCAGATTTACTCGGGCCTCAACTTTGAGAGCGACCGATCTAGGTAAACCCTAAGACTTGTATGGCGTTTTGGCATAACTGGTGTGTTACATCCATGTAAAACCTGCAGCAGATGGGTCGATTCAGTAGGCTCGCCCGCATGAAACATGAGATCAGTTTGGGGCGCCGCTTGCTCGGGCTAACTATCGACTGGCTCATGTGTTACGCGATCGCCCTAGGCCTTTTGGGCGAGGGTGCCCTAACTTTGGTGGTCTTCTTTATTGAGGTCCTGGTTTTAACCAGCTTTGGGGGAGCAACTGCTGGTCATCGCATCGTGGGCCTAAAGGTAATTCGCTTTGCAGATGGTGGCGCACCTACGCCAATCCAAGCGCTGATAAGAACGGTCTTGTTAGTCCTTGTCGTCACTGCAATTACATATGACGAAAATGGCCGTGGCGTTCATGAGCGACTTAGCGGAACTCGCTTAGTGGATCTACGTAAAAAAGTTTAGCGCTTAGGAACGCGAACGCCCTTTGGCATCGGACCCTTTGGAATTGGAAGTGACATTCCGCCGACTGCCTTAAAGCGAGCACGCACTTCACGCATTTGATGGGCAGATAATTTCTTCGGCAATTTAGCAACATGCTTTTGCAACTTGCGAATCGGAACTTGTCCTGCGTTATCTCCGACCATAATTTCAATAACCGGTACACCTGGTGCAAAGCGTTCAGCCTTCTTGCGTTCATCTTGCAACATGATGCGGACCGCTTGCGTACCTTCACCAGTTAAAACAATTCCGGCGCGACCGATGCTGCGGTGGACCATATCTTGGTTCTTGGTCACGGCAACTGCAGGAGTTGTAACCCATCCTTTACGAATAGCCATCAAAACGCTGGCTCCGGCACCAATCTGCCCTTCGATTGAAACGTAGGCAGCCGATGAGGCAATTCGAGTGAAGAAGAACATCGCGGCAAGAACTGCGATAGGAAGTGAAACAAAGCCAAGATAAATAGGGTGATCGACTGTGATTCCGATTGCGATACCTATTGCCCACGTGATTGCAAAGACACCAAAGATGCCGGCGCCGATCCAAGGTTTTACGGATTTGGTTACAGAGTAAGCATCACGGAAAGTTTGGAAGCGGACCTTTTTGATCTTTGGCTCTTTCGCCTTTTTTCTATGAAACATGGATTTAGTTTAGGGGAGCGGGCGCCGTACCACCAAGACGAGCGGGAGCCCAGCGTTGACCATCATGGCTATCTGGGTATTTTCCTTGAACTTCGCGAAGAAGGCGAAGAAGAGTCTCTCGCAATAAATTCTCACCGGCATCAACATCGCCGCCCTTTTCAAATATAAGCGGTTCGCCAAATGTTACGAAAATTGGGATTTTCTTGCGGCGAAGATCTCGCTTTACTCCCTTGGTCCAAATTCTTTGTGATCCCCATACGATCGTTGGAATAACTGGGACACCTGAACCCATCGCAAGTCTGACTGCGCCGGATTTCAATTCTTTTATTTCAAAGCTTCTTGAAATTGTTCCTTCCGGAAAAATCCCGATAACTTCGCCAGCGCGAAGAGCGCGTAGCGCTGCAACGAATGATGCAGAACCGCTACTGCGGTCTACATTTATGTGATGCATTCCGCGCATCAAAGGTCCTGCTAATTTGTTATCGAAGATTTCTTTCTTGGCCATGAAACGAACAAGTCGACCCGAAGGTAGTGCGGCTGTTCCGATCAGTGCGAAATCCAAATATCCGATGTGATTCATCGCCAGAATTGCGCCACCTTGGCGTGGCACATTTGCTTCGCCTTCAAATGTAAATTTCAGGCCGAGATATTTCCAAAAAGTCTTTAAGGCAATAATTACTGGGGGATAGACAACTTCAGCCACGGGTCGATCCCTGTGTAGTGCGTGCTGCTTGCGCTTGCTTATAAAGCCTTCCTGCGCGATAGCTGGAACGAACTAACGGACCGCTCATGACACCTAGGAAACCAACGGCAGTTGCTTCATCGCTAAGTTCAACAAATTCTTCCGGTTTCACCCATCGCTCAACTGGGTGGTGCTTATTGGTCGGGCGCAGGTACTGCGTGATTGTGATCAGGTCACAACCTGCAGCATGTAAGTCAATTAAAGCCTGCGAAACTTCTTCGCGAGTTTCACCAAGTCCCAAGATGAGATTGGATTTGGTAACTAAGCCGAAATCGCGCGCCATCCCGATTACTTGCAGGGATTTTTCATAGGTAAAGGCAGGTCGAATACGCTTGAATATTCGCGGCACAGTTTCAAGGTTGTGGGCAAATACTTCTGGCTGTGTTTCAAAAATCTGATTTAGTAATTCGGACTTGGCATGAAAATCTGGTGCCAACATTTCAACACCGCAACCCGGATTTAATTCATGCACTTGGCGAATTGTTTCGGCGTATAACCAAGCGCCTTCATCGGGAAGATCATCTCTGGTTACACCTGTGATTGTTGCATAGCGCAGCCCCATTGCTTTTACAGATTCAGCAACTTTGCGTGGCTCTTCGCGATCGATAGGTAAAGGTTTGCCAGTATCGATATTACAAAAATCGCATCGTCGAGTGCAGCGATCGCCGCCAATCAAAAAAGTCGCTTCTTTATCTTCCCAGCATTCAAAAATATTTGGACATGCTGCTTCTTGGCAAACTGTGTGCAAGCCTTCGCTCTTAACCAGCGAACGCAACCTGGTGTATTCCGGGCCCATATTGGCGCGTGTTTTAATCCATTCCGGCTTACGCTCGATCGGAGTTTCAGTGTTGCGCGCCTCGATGCGAAGTAATTTGCGGCCATCGGGAGCGATCGTCATGCGCTTACCTTACCGAGTGCTTCGATTAGATACTTCTCAATAGATGCTGTTACTTCAGAGATATCGATCTCGCGCGCTAATTCGATCGCCATTGAGGTCACATCAGCGTCATCTATGCCGCAAGGAACGATTTGCCCAAAGGCCGCAAGATCAGGAGAGACATTGAGTGCAAAGCCATGCATGGTTACTCCAGATGCCACTCGTATTCCAATAGCGGCAATCTTTCTATCGCCCTTTATGTCACTTACCCAAACACCAGACCGATCATCTATGCGTATGGCGCTGATTCCGAAATCGGCACACACTTTAATGAGTGCACCTTCTAAGGTACGAACAAATCCCACCAATTCAGTTGGCTTCAACAATTTAACAATCGGATATCCGACTAGCTGTCCGGGGCCATGCCAAGTAATTCTCCCGCCGCGGTCAACGTTAATTACTGGGGTGCCATCGGTTGGCTTTTCAAAATCTTGGGTCCGCTTGCCGGCCGTATAAACCGATGGATGTTCTAGAAGTATCAAAGTGTTGGGGCGCTTACCGGCCACCACCTCTGAATGAAAGCTCCGTTGCAATTCCAGGGCGTCTTCGTAATCCATTAGGCCACCGTGCATTAACGCAATATTCGCAGAGAATTTTTCAGCGGTGATCGGCGTTTGAAGTGGCACTGGTACAGCGTAAAGGTAGGCTGTACTCCTAGCGAATTCTGCTCATAAACGCCACGAAAGGCTTATATATCGTGACTCTCCAACGCGCCCAAACGAACCGCAAACCATATGCCATTGCCATGTTGGTGGTGATTGCCTGGTTCATAATTACTGGCGTATTCGGACCACTATTCGGGAAGTTAACTTCCGTCCAAGAAAATAACAACTCATCATTCTTGCCTAAAGGCGCAGAAGCCACGCTCGCTGCTGACCAAATCAAAGATTTCTCATCACAGGATTCATTTAACTTCCCAGCGCTAGTTCTATTTGAAGGAACTTTTACTCCTGCAACGCTGGCTGCAGTTAGCGATCACGTGACCAAAGTTGGAGATCTAACTTTGGCTGATACAACAGCAAAGATTTCAGACTATTTAGCCCCTGGCCAAGTGATAACCGTGTTTCCGGCCGAAGATGGAAAAGCGCTTCTCGCAATTATTCCACTTGACGGAAATGCCATCTCAAAATTATTACCGAATGATGAACCCGTACTTCCTGCAGCGATCGAAGCGCTGAGAGAGGACATCAAACCGATCGCCGAAGCGAACGGGTTCACTCCATATGTAACTGGACCTGGCGGCTTATTGGGAGATCTCTTCGGAGCATTCGGATCAATCGACTCGACCTTACTTCTTACAACACTTGCAGTGGTGGCAGTTATTTTAATTTTTGTATACCGATCTCCAGTCCTTTGGATTATTCCTTTACTCTCTTCGCTCTTTGCACTGTCAACTGCGGGCGGAATTATTTATCTCTTAGCGAAAAACGACATCCTTGACGTGGATGGTCAATCGCAGGGAATTCTTTCGGTATTGGTTATTGGCGCTGCCACAGATTATGCGCTCCTACTTATCGCCCGCTATCGAGAAGAATTGCATTTCACCGACAATCGATTCGTTGCGATGCGCGCGGCGTATAAAGGCGTATGGGAGCCAATCCTTGCTTCTGGTTCAACAGTTGCAATCTCACTTTTAATTTTGCTATTTAGCCAGTTAACAAACACCGCAAGCCTTGGACCTATTGGCGCCATCGGAATCGTTGTCTCGATGATCACTATCTTGACGCTTTTGCCGGCGCTTCTCTTGCTATTTGGCCGTTGGATATTCTGGCCACGCGTGCCGGAAAACGATGGCGACGATCATGTTTTATCTGGACTTTGGGCAAAAGTTGCTAATTCAATTGGAAGAAATCCTCGCAAGGCATGGGTGATCACTGGAGTCGTTCTCTTGGCATTTGCCGCAACTTCCACAACCCTTAAGACTGACGGACTTGGCACCGTTGATTCATTTACAGGTAACCCAGAATCTGTCGTTGGCCAGAAAATTCTCGAAACACATTTCCCTGGCGGTGAAGGCGATCCGACTCAGGTGGTGGTTGATGTAAATAAGATTGCTGCAGTTACCGCTGCCATAAAGAACGCACCTGGTGTCACAGATGTAACTCCAATGCTCGATGGCATGGAAGTTCCTGGACAGCCAGCGCCTGAAATGAAGATCGTAAATGGACGCGCAATCCTAAATGTGACGCTCGATAAAGTTCCAGATAGCGTCGAAGCCGGAAATGACATTCCAAAGATTCGCGAACTCGCCAAAGGCGCAGATTCATCTGCGTTGGTCGGCGGAACAAGTGCTGTTTATTTCGATGTTCGTACAGCGAATGATCGTGACAATAAGACGATCATTCCAATTATCTTGTTGGTAATTACCTTGATTTTGGGATTGTTGCTACGAAGCATATTAAGCGCAGTAGTTCTTCTGGGAACAGTTGTTCTAAGTTATTTTGCAACTCTCGGTGTTTGCGCTCTAGTCTTTAATCACATATTTGGTTTTGCCGGTGGCGATAACTCATTCCCACTCTTTGCCTTTATATTCCTAGTCGCACTCGGTATTGATTACAACATCTTCCTTATGACTCGCGTACGTGAAGAAAGTACAAAAATCGGAACTCGCGCTGGTGTTATTAAGGGCGTTACGGTTACTGGCGCAGTAATTACATCGGCTGGAATTGTGCTAGCGGCAACCTTCGCAGTTCTTGGTCTGCTTCCGCTAGTACCGCTTGCGCAACTTGGCTTCGCAGTCGCCTTTGGAGTTCTTTTAGACACCATCATCGTTCGCTCAATCTTGGTACCAGCTATGGTTCTTGAGATTGGACCAAAGATCTGGTGGCCTTCTAAATTGCAAAACAAATAAGCCACGATTACTAGATGTATGTAGTCATTGGGGCGGGTCTTGCAGGTCTTAGCTCAGCGCTGACTCTGCAAGAGGCAGGTCACCCCGTGACGGTTATTGATGGTGCAGACCGAGCCGGCGGGCGCATAGCCACTGATGTTATCGATGGATTTATTTTGGATCGCGGCTTTCAGTTGATCAATTTGAATTATCCAGAAATTAGGCGGCTGGGTCTGTCGACAGAGTTAGATTTCAAGACCGCGCCTCGAACTGTAGGTATATCTATCGGCAGCCAAAGACATGTAATTGGAGATCCGCGACGAGTGCCACTTTCAGTCTTCTCATCAAAGACGGGCACTTTAAGAGAGAAAGCTTCCTTTCTGAAATACCTTGCCACTAAACCTGCAGTGGATGAAGATGTCCAAACTCATTTGCTGCGGTGTGGCACCGGAGGGCTTTATCACAAGGTGCTGAAACCATTTCTGCAAGGTGTTTTTCTAACCGATCCATCACAAGTAAGTGCGGTGGTCGGTCGTGAGTTAATTGGAAGTTTCATCTTTGGAAAATCAGGAGTACCAGCTCAAGGTGTCGGCGTTTTTTCAGAGATTCTGGCTAAGAAGATAATTGATTTGCGTATCAATACTCAGGTAGAAGAGATTCGCGGAAATCGCATCGTGACAAGCCAAGGAGATCTAGTTGCAAAGAAAATAGTTTTAGCAACTGATGCAACGACAGCCGCACAGTTATTGGGCGCTAATGAAGTAGCACCGCTTATTCGGTCAACAACTTGGTATCACGTGGCCGAAGATGCACCATCTGATAGCGCCGAATTAATATTAGATGCCGAAAATCGGGGACCTGTCGTTAACTCACTAGTCATATCAAATCTTTCAAAGAGTTATGCACCCCTGGGTCAAAACTTAATCTCATCTACAACGATTACACACGCATCCGAATCAGAAGTACGTCGCCATCTGGCATTGATGTGGTGGAGTTCAACTGAGAATTGGAGCCTGATCGCAAAATATGAGATTAATTCTGCGCTACCGCTCTTTGCTCCAGGTAAAACTAGCGCCAAGAGTTCTAAATATAGCGATGTTATTTATCTTGCTGGAGATTATCTATCTGCGCCTTCACAAAATGGTGCGCTTATGTCAGGTCGACTTGCAGCGCAGGAGTTAATGCTCGACGAGGGCTTGTAGCGCAGTTGAAATGTGTGGGTAGTCCCATTGGAATCCAGCATCTGTTAGCGCGGTTGGCACAACCTTCTTTGAGCCAAGGACTTCACTAGCAAAACCGCCAAGTCCGATCTTTAGGGCAATTGCGGGCGCTGGAAATAGAGCGGGACGTTTCATCGCTCTCGCTAGAGCAGCGGTAAATTCTTGATTGGTAACGGGATTAGGCGAAGTTAAATTAATGGGGCCTGAAACATTTTTCTCCAACGAGAAAATAATTGCACGAACAACATCGTGCAGAGTGATCCAAGACCACCATTGTTTGCCCGAACCTAGCTTTCCGCCAAGTCCAAATCGAAAGATTGGCAGCATGCGACCGAGTGCTCCACCGGTTGGGTCTAACACAAGACCGGTACGAAGTTTGACGGTTCGGACATCGCCAGCCAGGTCAGCTGCTGCCTCCCATTCGCGGCAAACCGCGGCGAGAAAGTCATTGCCAGAGGAATCGCTTTCGATAACAGCACGATTTCCCGAATCTCCGTACCAACCAATTGCACTTGCAGATATAAATACTTGTGGCTTTACTTCGGCTACGGCATTTGCGATTGCAGTTGTTCCAAGTAGGCGCGAGTTTAGAATCTCGGACTTAAATCTTTTTGTCCAGCGCTTATCGCTAACGCCAACACCAGCGAGGTGAATCACTGCATCAACTCCACGAAGAGCTTCGATATCTACAAAACCAGTCTTGGGATCCCACCGAATTTCATCAGGAGAAACTGTGGCACGACGGACTAGGCGTTGCACAGTATGACCCTCTGATTTTAAGTGGCCAACGAGTGCCGTGCCGATCAGACCGGATGCACCTGTAATTGCGATACGTTGCGGAACGCGCATTTACTTTAGAGTCCTAAATCTGATTCGAACGCTCCACCTTCGAGGCGCTCTTTCAAGGTAACTAAGAAGCGAGCCGCATCTGCGCCATCGACAACGCGATGATCGTATGAAAGGGCTAGATAAACCATCGAACGGATCGCAATTGTTTCTCCACCGTCTTCACCCTTAACGACCATTGGTCGCTTAACGATTGCGCCTAATCCAAGGATTGCTACCTGCGGCTGATTAATAATCGGTGTATCAAAGAGCGCACCACGACTGCCGGTGTTGGTAAGAGTAAATGTGCCGCCACCTAGTTCATCTGGAGTTACTTTATTCTCACGGGTACGTGCTGCTAGATCAGAAATTTTTCTAGCAATGCCTCCCATATTCAAATCACCGGCGCTATGAATAACTGGAACAAGTAATCCACGTTCAGTATCAACTGCGATACCTAGGTGTTCTGTTCCGTGATAAATAATTTGGTCACCCTCAACAGATGAATTTAGAACCGGATGTTGCTTCAGCGCTTCACATGTCGCTACGGCGAAGAAAGGCAAGAAGGATAACTTCACACCTTCACGGGCTTCAAAAGTCGCCTTTGCGCGATCGCGCAAGCGAGCAATCTTTGTCACATCTACTTCAATAACGGTAGTTAATTGCGCGCTAACTTGTAGCGATTCGACCATGCGGGCGGCAATCACTTTGCGAAGACGCGACATTGTCACAGTCGTTCCACGTAGTGGTGACACTGCAACAATTGCAGGGCGTTGAGATTGGGCAGCAGGTGATGGCGCAGACGAAGCAGGAGCGCTGGTAGCTGGTCTAGCCGCTTCAACATCTTCCTTGCGAATTCGTCCGCCAACTCCTGTTCCTTTAACGCTTGCTAAATTCACACCAAGTTCGGATGCTAACTTGCGAACAATCGGAGTTACATAAGCATCAAGTGGTTGGGAAACTGGAGCCGAGGCAACTGGAGCAGGAGTTACAACTGGTGCTGCGACTACTGGAGCAGGAGTAGGAATCGGCGCTGCAACCACTGGTGCGAGAACGACAGGAGCAGGCGCTGCAAGTGGCGTTGAACCACTGGTACCAATTACCGCGAGGCGTGCACCAACTGGAACTGTTGTGTCAACTGGTACATCGATTGAAATAATTGTTCCGGCGACCGGAGATGGAATCTCGGTATCTACCTTGTCAGTTGAAACTTCAAGAAGTGCTTCATCAACTGCAACGGTATCGCCAACACCCATTAGCCAGCGAGTTACAGTTCCTTCGCTAACACTTTCGCCAAGAGCCGGCATAGTAATAATTGTCCCTGCAGAACTATTTGCTACTGGCGCTGCTGGAGGGGGAGTAACAGGAGCTACTGGCGCTGCAACAACTGGCGCAACAGGAGCAGCAGCAACTTGAGCTGGAGTACTTGCTTGCGCCGCACCTTCAGCAATAATTGCAAGCTCAGCACCGACAGGAACAGTTTGGTCGATGCCTACAACAATTTTTTGCAGAATTCCGGCTACAGGTGAAGGAATTTCAGTATCGACCTTATCGGTTGATACTTCAAGGAGCGGTTCATCCATTGCGACGTGATCGCCTTCGGACTTTAACCAACGTGTGACTGTTCCTTCGCTAACGCTTTCACCAAGCGCTGGCATTGTTACTGAGAAAGTCATAGCTTTTTCCTTTTCCCTATTACCGTTGAATTATCCATTTAATTTTTTATCAGATTAACCGTGAGCGTGAAGTGGTTTGCCTGAAAGTGCCATGTGCGCTTCACCCATTGCTTCCGAAAGCGTTGGGTGGGCATGAATAAGAGGCGCTACATCGCCTGCAGATGCCTCCCAATTAAAAATTAATTGCGCTTCGGCGAGAAGTTCACCAACGCGCGATCCAACCATATGGATTCCGAGAACCGGTCCATTTTTTTGCGATACCAATTTGATTGAACCGGCAGTTCGCAAAATCTGAGCCTTACCATTTCCGGCTAAGTCATAGTTAAGTTCGACTACGTCATGCCCGCGCTCTTTCGCTTGCGCCGTTGTTAAACCAACAGAGGCAACTTCTGGCTCAGAGTAAGTAACGCGTGGGACACCGTCGTAATTAATTGGACGAGGATTTAACCCAGCGATTTCTTCGGCAACCAAGATGCCTTCGCCAAATCCGACATGTGCGAGTTGAAGTGTTGGGATTAAGTCGCCGACGGCCCAGATTCCTGGAACGTTTGTGCGGCATTTGTTATCGACTAACACGTATCCGCGATCCATAGCGATACCTTGTTCTTCATAGCCTAAATTGGCTGAAACCGGACCACGTCCGACGGCTACGAGTAGAACTTCTGCAGTAAATGTCTTTCCATCTTCCAAAGTAATAGTCACACCATCTGCTGTGACGGTATGAGATTTAAAGCGAACTCCAAGTTCAAAGTTAATGCCGCGCTTGCGATAGGCGCGTTCTAACTGCTTGCTAGATGATTCATCTTCTAGGGCAACCAAATGTGGCAAACCTTCAACGATAGTGACATCGGCTCCAAAAGATTTCCAAACAGATGCGAATTCGCAACCAATTACTCCACCACCTAGAACGATTACGCTCTTTGGGACGTATTCCATTTTGATGGCATGTTCGGATGTGATGACGTTCTTTCCATTAATTTCCAAGCCAGGCAAAGTGCGCGCATATGATCCAGTTGCCAAGATGATGTTCTTGCCGGTGTAGCGAACGCCATTTACTTCAACGGTATCTTTCGCTACCAATTTTCCATGGCCCTCGATATAAGTAATGCTGCGCGACTTAACTAGACCTTGCAAGCCCTTATGCAGTTTGGATATCACACCATCTTTATAGGAATTAACGCCGGTCATATCTATTGAGTTAAATGTGGCATTGACGCCAAAGTGACTGGCCTCGCGCGTTCCATCAGCGATCTCGCCAGCGTGAAGAAGGGCTTTAGTTGGTATGCATCCGCGGTGTAAACAGGTTCCGCCAAGTTTGTCTGCTTCGACTAGGGCAACTGATAATCCAAGTTGGGCGCCACGTAGGGCTGCTGCGTAACCGCCGCTACCGCCGCCTAAAATTACTAGATCAAAGTTGGACACCTGTGCGCGCTCCTTCTTAAACTTCTCGCTCGTTGAGCCTATCTTGCCAGTTTTGCCCTGTGATTACTAAACGCCTGCCGCCTGGGCCAGCGCTACTAGAGATCTAAGTGCGACGCCTGTGCCACCGACTGGGGTGTAACCATAGGCTTCACCTTCGTTATAGGCAGGCCCTGCGATATCCAGGTGTAACCAAGGTAACTCTGGTGATACAAATTCTTTCAGGAATAGTCCAGCGACCAGCATGCCGCCCATTCGCTCTCCGATATTTGCCATGTCGGCAACTGGTGAATCAAGAGATGCTCGCAATTCAACTGGCAGTGGCATTGGCCAGAAAGCTTCGCCAGCGGATTTAGTAACTGCAAAGAAGTGATCGCTGAAATCCTGATTATTTGTCATGATCGCACTTGTGCGTGTTCCGAGTGCAACAACTTGGGCGCCTGTCAAAGTTGCAACATCGACGATGCCATCTAAGTCTTTATTCTCTTGCGCTCTGACCAAGGCATCGGCTAAAACTAAGCGACCTTCTGCATCAGGATTTAGAACTTCAATTGTTTTTCCGCCATACATTGTGATTATGTCGCTGGGACGGGTTGCATTATCGCTGATCATATTTTCGGCCAAAGGCGCGTAACAATCGATTGCCACCGGAATCTTAAGTAAAGCGATTGCAATAGTTGCAGCGCAAACAGCAGCAGCTCCAGACATATCGCACTTCATCGCTTCCATGCCCGCGGCTGGTTTCAACGCAAGGCCACCAGAATCGAAGGTAATTCCCTTACCGACATAGGCATAACTCTTTTTTGCCCTGGCTTTAACTGGTGTGTACGAAATCTGGAGAAGACGTTGTGGATTGGCTGAGCCCTGGCCGACTGCCGTAATTCCACCGTAACCCTTGCTCTTTAATTGCGCATCGTTCATCACCGTAACCTTTAGGCCAATCGCGGAACCGCCAACTTTCTTCACCAAGGCGGCAATCTCCTTGCAGAATGAATCTGGGGTTAGGTGACTTGGGGGAGTGTTAATCAAATCTCTAACTAAGCAGGTGTATTCACCAATAATCGCGGCGCGCTTTAGCGCCTCTTTTGCCTCCGGTTTTTTTGCAAGCGCTGAATGAATGGTTACAGATTTCAAACTTGCTTGACGATTTTCTATTGAGTCGACGCGAAATTTGTTAAATGAATATGCGCCAAGTAGCGCACCTTCAGCAATTGCCGCAATAGTGGCAGCCTTCTTTGCGGGCAAAGAGAATGTGGCGTTGGTATTACCTGCTAGCGCTCTGGCGGCAGCACCTGCTGCGCGGCGCAAGGTCTCATCTGAGAAAGTGGGCGTATTTTCGCCGAGTCCGGTAAATACCAATACTTTGGTTGCAGTACCAGGAATCTTAATTACTTCATCAGTTTTTCCCGTGGCCCCTAAATCAGAGAGAGTTGCCAATAACTTCTTAATATCGAGTGCGGTATCTCCACTTTCGATTACTAGAGCGCCCTGCCCTCTTTTAGATGGTGAATTAAAGGAGAGACCGACAACTAGAATCTCATCTTTTATGGCTCCATCTGAGAGGTGCAGGGTGGTCATCGAATCTCCTTTAAGAGGCTATAAAAATCGAACATACTTTTGGTCTGGGGTAAGTGTAAGTTGTTGTCATGAAAAATTCACCACTTGCCGATAGACATATCAGCCTTTCTGCCAAGATGGCTGATTTTGGTGGCTGGCTAATGCCGATTGAATATCCCGGTGCAGGCGTATTGGCCGAGCATGCCGCAGTTCGTGAGCGTGTTGGCATATTTGATGTTTCGCATTTGGGAAAGGTGAGCGTAAAGGGCTCTGGCGCACTTCAATTTTTAAATACAGTTTTTACCAACGACTTGGAAAGAATTACTGATGGGCAAGCGCAGTACACCCTTCATTGCAATAGCGACGGCGGCGTTATCGATGATTTGATTGTTTACCGCAATAGCTCTTCAGATCTTTTCTTGATTCCAAATGCATCCAACACGACAAGCGTTGTTGCAGATCTAATTTCGCGAGTGCCGACAGGCATTGAAATCGTAAACCTTCACGAATCATTCGGAGTCATCGCCGTTCAAGGGCCAAAATCTCGTGAAGTAATTGAAAGTTTTGCAGTCAATCCTGAAATGGATTACATGGCCTTTGGCCACGTTGAGATTGCTGGCTGTCAGGTAATCCTTTGCCGCACTGGCTACACCGGCGAACATGGATATGAAATTGTTCCTCGTTGGCAAGATGCAACGAAAGTTTGGGATGCACTTGCCGATGCGATAAAAAATTTTGACGGATTAGTTTGTGGACTAGGTGCGCGAGATACCTTGCGCACCGAAATGGGATATCCGCTGCATGGTCATGAACTCTCACTAGCAATTACTCCGGTTCAGGCAGCTGCAACTTGGGCGATCGGCTGGGATAAACCAATATTTAGCGGCAGTGAAGCGCTGCGCACCGAAAAAGCCAGCGGCACACACGCCAGAGTTCGCGCGCTGGTAAGCCAAGATCGCGGGATTCCGCGCGCCGGAATGCAAGTTAAAAATAGCGCTGGTGAAATAGTTGGAGAAGTAACCAGCGGAACGTTCTCACCAAGCCTTAAAAAAGGGATAGCGCTAGCGCTGCTTTCGAGCTCGGTTAAATTGGGAGATCAGCTCGTTATTGATGTGCGAGGCCGAGATTCTTTGGCAGAGGTTTCTAAATTGCCTCTGGTGACTTCGCACGTTCGATAAACTCAATTGGAGTTAGAAACGCTGCGCGTTTCTGAGTTCTGCGAAGTGCTGTCAATATCGCGGGGCCGGCAGTTAAAGTCAAGATAACGGTAAGAATCGCCCGTGGGATGTCCCATGCCATAGCGGAGAGAAAATGAAAAGTAATGAAGCGGTGCAAATTTTCTGAAACTTCTGCCCCCGGAATAAATGAGAGTTGCGTATTTGTACCGATTGCCCACGGCCAAAATTGCAGGTCCATCAAGAGCCCATAACTTAAGGAGGAAAGAATTGCGATTACTACTAACAATGCGAGTTCGCCCTTACCTCGTAGATTTTTAAAGAATGCCCCAGCCAGTAAACCAATAACTCCGGCGGCAAATAATTGATAGCTAAGCCACGGGCCCATTCCGCCAGTAAGTAGGGCCGAAGCGAGCATTGCAAGAACACCAAGCAGAAAACCAAATGCGCTTCCGAAAACGCGCGCTGCCAAGATCAATAAGAACCACATGGGTTCCAGACCTACTGCTCCCGCGCCTAGCGGACGAAGTGCGGCAATTAGCGCTGCCAACATTCCAAGCAATGCGACTGACTTTGCATCAAGACTTTTATCGCTTAATTGCGCAATCAGTAAGAGAAAAGTGAACGGAATGGCAATCCAGAAAAAATACTGAGCAAATCGTGCTGCACTTTGATCAGGTGTAAAAAATGGCCAAGTAAATCCAGCTAGTGTGAAAATAGAGACCGAAAAAAGTGTCAATTGTGATCGTCGGGAGAAACGATAGATATCGGAAGTCTTAAGCATCATGCCTCCATCGCAGCAATCACATCTGCCACCGTTAACCATCGCCTTGGTGACATAACCTTGGCAACTTGTGGCGCAAAAGCGGGGGATGAGAGCAAAATATCAAGGGTCGGACCATCAGCCACAATTTCACCATCTGCGAGAAAAATTACTCGATCGGCAAGTTCGGCTACGAGTTCAACATCATGAGTGGCAATTAGAACGCAACGCCCTAACTCTTTTGAGAAATTCCGCAGCAAAGCTACTAACAAAGCTTTAGATTGATAATCCAAACCACGTGTTGGCTCATCCAATATCAAAACTTGAGGTTGAGCGGATAGAACAATCGCAAGTGCGAGGGCTAGCCGTTGTCCTTCTGATAAGTCACTGGGATGCGTGTCAGGGCCAATAGATGGAACAATTCTTTGTAGAAGTGCAAACGTTGTTCCAGGGGCTATCTTATTATCTTTATCACCTTGCTGACACTCGCCAACAACGCTTTGGCCGTAAAGCAGATCACTTGGTTCTTGCGGGATGAAGCCAACCGTCTCGCGGCGAACTTTGCCTTTCAGATAAGTAGAAGCCGTTCCGCAAATGTGTGATGTTCCAGAAGTCGGTTTCTGCAGACCGACAAGTGCTGTTAGAAGTGAACTTTTGCCGGCACCGTTGCGACCCATCAGCGCCACAATTTCGCCAGCTCGCACGGTAACGCTTAATGATTTCAAGACAACGCTTGACCCATATTTTATGGTCAAATCTTTTGCCAATATTCTTTCAGCGCCGAGGGTGGGCAAGACGTTATCAACCTCTTTACCGATTTCTCTGATCTTCTCGGTCATTCTCCTGACGTCGCGAACATTTAAACCTACATCAGAGAGTCCAAGTGCTCTAGCTAAATGCACAATGGGAGGTGCGATATTTGCGTCTTTAAGAATTATTTCTGGCAGATCTATTTTTGCATTGCCATCACCTGAGATATGAATAATTCGATCTGCAAATCCAATAACCCGTTCCAAGCGGTGTTCGGCAATGACAACCGTGAGACTTAAATCATGAACCAGTCTGTGCAGGATAGATAAGACTTCTTCGGCTGCAATTGGATCAAGGGCACTGGTCGGCTCATCTAAAACAAGAACTTTTGGATGCATGACCAGTGCGCTACCTATTGCAACTCTTTGTTGTTCTCCGCCGCTGAGTGTGGATATAGCCCGATTACGTAAATGCGCTAGCGCTAGCAAATCTAGGATCTCTTCGACACGTTTTCGCATTAAATCTGGAGCAAGGTTGAGCGCCTCCATTCCAAAGGCCAACTCTTCCTCAACAGTGTCAGTAACAAATCCTTGCGCTGGGTTTTGCCCAACAATTCCAACTAAATGAGCTAGTTCTCCTGGGCGAACCAACTTGGTAGAAATTCCATCAACCGTGATATCACCAGCCAGAATTCCACCCGTGTGATGCGGAACCAAACCGTTTATCAATTGCAGCAGGGAAGTCTTGCCAGTTCCGGTTGACCCGATGACAAGAACGAGTTCGCCCTCAACAATTGAAAATGAGAGGTCTTCCAAAATAGTTTTTGTAGAAGTGGGATAGATAAGAGATACGTTAGAAAATTTAATCATCAGCGCGCCACCAAAGCTAATGCAAACGCGAATAGCCCACTGGCAAGAACAATTGAATCAATTTGCTGCCAGGCTATGGGGCGATATCTAGACCTCTTTCGGCTAACGCCGTAGCCGCGCGAGTCCATTGCCGCCGCCAATTCCAAAGATCTCGAGAGCGAATCTTCGAGTAAAGGTATGGCTATTGAACGCCATGAAGGGTTTTCATCCCCGCGAAGAGTTCGTGCACGTCTAATGCGTCCAATGCTCTGCACCAATTGCGGAAGAGCAGAGGTAGCAATAACTGTTGCTACTCCAAATTCGTAGATAACAACTGGCGTAACTCGTAAAAGTTTATGTGGGCTGGTGAGTGAAACGGCCGCACCAAATAAGCAGATTACAGCAATAATTATTAGACCTTCGTGAATCGAGGAGAGCAATCGCTCTTGAGTAACGACTCCGCCAATTCTGATTCCTGCGATCCAACTTGGAAGTGGCAATATCGGAATACTGAATAACGCAGTTCCTGGAATAGGAACGCCGATAAGCACACCAATCACGGTGCGTATAACTAAAATAATGGCGCCCAGCCGGAGTGAGAACCAGAATGATTTAGCCCAAGGTGCATCTTCGGCAAATTGATGAACTGAAATCGCTGCAACCGCTATGGCAAATCCGGCCACCCACGCACTATTGGTGGCAATGACTGCGCCAACAATTAGCAGGGACCAGATCCACCAAGTAAGCGGATGCAGCGATTTCATAAGGCCTTACTACTTCTTAAGGGATGCCGGGGTCGAGATTTCGACTCCGCACTCTTTGGCCGGATATCCATTTAGTCCGCAAATCAATCCGCTCTTATCTGCGCGAATTTTTGCGACCTGACCGAGCACATCAATTCCTTGCGATGCTTTTGCGGTTCGTACGCAGGTAGTAAAGGTTTTCTGCAATTTTTCACCCTTAGGCGCATACGCCTTTGAGCCGTAATCAATAACCACTGCAATTCGCTTTGTATCTTTATCTGACTTTGTCTTGCCACAGATGTCTTGGAAATTTGGTTTTACAGAAGGTGCAATCGATGGAATGTCATCTGCGCTAAAAACAAATGACCAGCCTTCGACTGCGCCGTCTTTGATATCTACTGTTGGTCCAGTCATGGCAGCTGTCCAAGTATTTGCACCAGGAGCGGCTTGGTAGTAACCCCAGTAGCGCCAGCCTTTTTCGGCTGCGTTTGCGCTGGATGCAAAAGTTAGATTTGAAAATGCGATTAGAAGAATCGCGGCTGCTGTTATCTTTTTTCTTGATATGAAATGAAATTGCATTTTGATTGTGTAGCCTCTCGAATTGAAAGAGTCTCACAGGGGTAGCAGCAGATAAAGTATGGAAATACTTTTCTTGTGACTACGCCCCGCAAACCTCGGCGGGTGTTGGTCTAAATCCACTTATCCATTAGGTAATCCGACTTAAGCGCTTTAGGCGCTCTTACGGTTGCGGGTCAGCGTCGGATTTTCACCGACTTCCCCTAATAGAAAGCTTTAAATATTCAATTGTTGTTCTTTCTGCCTTACCTGCGAACCAAACCATATCGCTAGCCCAGTGGCAACTCACCACGCATGACTTGACTGGCAAGGTATGGTTTTGGGCATGGAATATAGACGCCTTGGCAGTTCAGGAATGTACGTATCTGAGATTTCTTACGGAAATTGGATTACACATGGTTCACAAGTTGAATCTGATGCCGCAATTAGATGCGTTCGGACCGCCTACGACTTAGGGATAACTACCTTTGATACCGCCGATGTTTACGCCGCAACCAAGGCTGAATCTGTACTTGGGAAAGCGCTTAAGGGAATCAAGCGTGAGTCTTATGAATTATTCACAAAAGTTTACTGGCCGACAGGATCGGGCAAGAATGATCGCGGGCTCTCTCGCAAGCACATCATCGAATCTTGCAACGCTTCATTAAAGCGTTTAAAGACTGACCACATCGATCTTTATCAGATGCATCGCTTTGACCATGAAACACCGCTGGAAGAATCACTAAGCGCATTCGATGATCTAATTCGATCTGGCAAAGTTCATTACATCGGTTTCTCAGAATGGAACGCCTCGCAAATTAGTCAGGCTCTAGGTATTCAAGATGCCAAGGGATATAACCGCTTTGTTTCCAGTCAGCCGCAGTATTCAGCTCTTTGGCGAGTTATCGAAAGTGAAGTTGTGCCGCTAAGTGAGAAAGAAGGCATTGGTCAGATTGTTTGGTCTCCTATGGCGCAAGGTGTTTTAACTGGAAAATATTTACCGGGCAAGAAGCCGCCAGCCGGATCACGCGCCACAGATAAAAAATCTGGTGCAGACATGATTTCTCGTTGGATGCGCGATGACGTGTTATCCGCGGTTCAGAAATTGGCACCAATTGCGAAAAGTGTAGATCTGACAATGGGTCAACTAGCAATTGCTTGGGTGCTGCAGAATCCAAATATTTCTAGTGCCATTATGGGTGCAACAAAGCCGGCACAGGTTAAAGAGAATGTAAAAGCGGCAGGGGTTAAATTGCCCAAGGATGTAATGGTTGCGATAGATAAGGCGCTTGGCTCGATCCCAACGACTGATGCGAAAGAGACGAAAAGCCCCAATCCGCGCGCTTAACGAATTAAGGTTTAATTAAGGTTTGTCGCCTGGCTTTACCTGTGGCTTTGGTGCGCGCATGCGACGCATCTGCGTCGAACGCAGCCATCCATAAATCCCTAAACCCTTGGTGTTCTTATCTGGAAAACGTTGCATTACTTCACTCTTAATTTTTCGGGAGAGAAAGACGCCATCGACAATTGATACAAGTAGCACGCTATACATAATTGCAATACCTGCGATAGCAAATGCTCCAATAGGGATTAAAGATAGAACCAGTACAAAGCCAATAACAGGCAAGAAGTATTCGCCGATTGAACGTCGCGAGTCCACAAAGTTTCTTACGAACTTCTTTTCAGGTCCACGGTCACGAGCAGGCAACGCGCTTTCATCGCCACGAAGGTAGGCAGCTCTTTGAGCAATTCGCGAATTGCGGGCCGCATCTTTAGCGCGCTTCTTCTCAGCTTTTGAGGAGGCGGGAGCGAGAGATGAAACTTTCACTGAAGCTTGCGCTTCCTTACGCTTTGGAGTTGGCCGTCCTTTTTTCTGTGAGCTATCTGCTGAATTCGTCATGGCACAAACTATAGGGCGAGCATCTGCTCAAGCGCTAACTTCGAGAATCGAGCGACTTCTGGTGTGACCTTAATTTGATTAACCACGTGCCCGGCGACAAGTGACTCCATCGCCCACACGAGGTGAGGTAGGTCAATACGGTTCATGGTGGAGCAATAACAGACAGTTTTATCTAAGAAAAGTATCTCTTTATCGGGGTGGGCTTTGGCTAGCCTGGAAACTAAATTCAATTCAGTTCCTATCGCCCATTTGCTTCCCGCAGGTGATGCCTCAACGGTCTTAATAATCATCTCGGTACTGCCTACAACGTCGGCAATAGAAACCACCTCGTTTTTACATTCTGGGTGAACTAGAACCTTCACCCCAGGAACACGCTTTCGTACTTCTTCAACTGACTCGACCGAAAAACGTCCATGCACTGAACAATGGCCGCGCCACAAAATAACTTTAGCTGCGCGAATTTCTTCAGGAGTCAATCCACCCATCGGCTTCCAGGGATCCCAAAGCACACAATCACTTAGCGATAGCCCGAGTGAAACTACTGCTGTGTTACGCCCTAAATGCTGATCTGGCAAGAAGAGAATCTTCTCGCCCTTGGTGAGCGCCCATTCCATTGTCTTCTTAGCATTTGATGATGTGCAGATCGTCCCACCGTGTTCTCCGGTAAAACTCTTTATGGCAGCAGATGAATTCATATATGTAACCGGAATTGTCTTTGCAGATACTCCGACTTCTGTCAGATCTTGCCAACACTTTTGAACTTGATTTGCAGTTGCCATATCAGCCATCGAACAACCCGCGGCGAGATCGGGGAGAATAACTTTTTGCGCTGCAGAAGTTAAAATATCTGCACTCTCGGCCATGAAATGTACGCCGCAAAAAAATATGTATTCCGCGCTCGATTGCGCAGCCGCGGCCTGCGCCAATTTAAATGAGTCACCTGTTATATCTGCAAAAGCGATTACTTCATCTCTTTGATAATGATGGCCAAGTATCAGCACACGATCTCCGAGAGCCGCTCGCGCAGCAACTGCCCGCTCTACTAAATCCGGATCACTTGCAGCAGGCATTTCGCCAGTACAAGAAACCCCTCTCTCGGATTTCAAGTCACTGCCTTGCCCTAACAAAAGCAAGTTAGTCAGCGAGACTGGGCTGGATGTGGACATGGACACATTCTCGCGTATTTTGGGTGCTGCTGTCGCATCTAGGGCGCCAGGAAGGTAGGCTTGGCACATGACTACTGAGACAACCACCAGCACTTCGATCGCTCTTACTGACGTAGCCGCAGCCAAGGTTGCTGCTCTGCTTGCTCAAGAAGGACGCGATGATTTGTACCTGCGCGTTGCAGTTCAGCCAGGTGGATGTTCAGGACTTCGCTACCAACTCTATTTTGATGATCGCAATCAAGAAGGCGACATCGCCCGTGAGTTTGGTGCGGTCAAGGTTGTAGTCGACAAGATGAGCGATCCATATTTGATGGGCGCAACAATTGATTTTGTAGACACTATTGAGAAGCAGGGCTTCACAATCGATAATCCACAAGCACAGGGTTCTTGTGCTTGTGGAGATTCATTTAACTAAAGCTTTAAAGCCACACAAATCTCAATGAAAATTGGCGTAGCAGGCTCGGTTGGCCTTGACCATTTAATGACTTTCTCCGGCAAATTTACCGATTCACTTGTCGCCGGGTCTCTCGAAAAAGTTTCGCTATCCTTTTTAGTCGATGGCTTAGAAGTTCGCCGTGGTGGCTGCGCTGCAAATATCGCATTCGGTATGGGTTCCCTTGGTTTAAATCCAATTTTGATCGCAGCCGTTGGAATCGATTGGCCAGATTACGACGCCTGGTTGGTTCGTCACGGGGTAGATACCTCACATGTTTTGATTTCTAAGACACTACACACCGCCCACTTCATGGTCACAACAGATACTGAACTCAATCAGATTGCATCCTTCTTTCCTGGCGCAATGTCAGAGGCGCGCAACATTGAGCTATCTCCAATTATGGAGAAGACCGGAAAACTAGATTTACTTGTTATTTCACCAGATGATCCAGAAGCGATGTTGCGCCACTCTGAAATAGCACGCCAGCAAGGTATTGCTATTGCTGCCGATCCCTCACAACAGATGGCGCGTATGAGCGGTGAAGAAATCAAGTTATTGATTAACGGCGCTACATATCTATTTTTAAATGAATATGAATTGGCTCTTGCTATTCAGAAAACTGGTTGGAGCGATCGCGAAATTTTGGAACAAGTTCAGTACCGCATAGTCACTTTGGGCTCAGATGGGGTACGAGTTGAATCTCGTCTTGGCGAGACTATAAAAGTTACCTGTCCAAAGGAGAAGGCAAAGATTGATCCAACCGGAGTTGGAGATTCATTTAGATCTGGTTTCGTTGCAGGTTTGGCGTGGGGCCTAAACCACGAACGTTGTGCGCAGTTAGGATCGATGATTGCAACGTATGTAATCGAAACAACCGGAACTCAGGAATATAGATTTACTTCAGCAGAATTTTTAGAAAGATTTAGCATCGCTTATGGCGCTAGCGCTGCTGCTGAGATCGAACCGCACTTACCAAAGCGCTAACCAAACCAGTAATTTCTTCCAGCGTTGTCTCGGTGTGAATAGCAATTCGAATATTTCCATCTGTTGGTAGCCCCATTGCGGCTAAAACGTGGCTAGGTTGCAAATTCATAGCAGTGCACGCTGAACCAGAATCCACAGCAAATCCCTTGCGATCGAGTTCTCGCAGTAACTCTTCACCGTTGGTTCCAGGAATTACGAGTGAAGTTAAGTGAGACATGGATTTGTCCAATTCACCGGCGATTAAAACATCAGGAAGCGCTTTGCTGATCTCTGTGCGAAAGTGCGCTGTGAGCTCTCTGGTGGAAACTTCGCTATGACGGTAGTTCTCTAAGGCAACGGCGCTAGCCAATAGCAAGGGCAGCGAATAAGTGCCATAGGTACGGCGAACACTAGAAATATGGGGGAGTGGATTTTTCCATTGCGCCGCGTTATTGATCGCAACTATTGCTAGCCCAGACGGACCATCCCAAGCTCTCGAATCGAAACAGGCGGAATCCCATCTCTGTGGCAACTTAACTCGCGAACCGGTTGCGGTTGCATCTACAGCAATCAACAAGTCTTTAGGAAGTTCGCTCGGTAGCGCATTTATTGCGCCACTTTCGCCATTGCCTAATTGAAAAGCCAGAACTGAATTTGGGGCAAAAACTGTTGTTGAGAAATTTAATCTGCCATTTTGGGATAACGGAATTTCAAAAGTGGGGCCTTTGTGCGAGCGGACGGTTGCGATTACCCCGCTGCGATCGCCCGCTCCAAAATATAGATTCTTATTCTCATCTAGTAATCCGGCCAGAGAGAGAAAGTAACTAAGCCCCACCTCACCTGTAATTTCAATTTGTTCTGGACTTAGTTCAAGGTGGTGTGCCAGCGACTCGATTGCGCCATTACGTAAAATTGCAGCCTTACTTGGATGCTGGCCAATCTTTTTGGGATCAGCCCATCCGGATTCGATGGCAGAACGCATCGCATCCTGAGCCAGCGAATTGAGTGCTGTCTCGGACTGAAAATTTCCTGTGACTGGAACCACCCCGCGAACGCTACTAGCCAATGCGCGCATGAGGGAAATACCGCACTATCCTTAGGCTCATGTCCGCCAAAGTACGCCGCCCATTGCTTCGCGCTCTGGTGCTCGCACCTCTTGCACTTGCCTTAACTGGATGTTCGCAAGTCTCTGGGCTTGGTTTTGAAGAAGGACTTTCCAGCGTTAACGATATTTCACTCTCGCTCTGGCAGGGTTCATGGATCGCTGCTGGAGTAGTTGGAGTTTTCACTCTAGTTTTAATTCTTTGGCCAGCCGTCTTTCACCGAGCTAAGGCAGGCAAGGGCGAATTTCCCAAGCAGACTCAGTACAACGTGCCAGTTGAAGTCGCTTACACAATAATTCCTTTTATCATTGTTGCGGTTCTTTTCTATTTCACAGCGGTAAAGCAGAACGAGATCGTTGAAAAAACTTCAACTTACGCGCATGAGATCACCGTCGATGGATTTCAGTGGTCTTGGCAATTCGGATATCCAGAAGCAGGGCCGAAGGCGCTTGTGACCGGGACGCCTGCTAATCCGCCGACGTTAGTGGTTCCACTTGGCGAGAAAGTTCGTTACACAATTACCTCGAACGATGTTGTGCATGGCTTCTGGATTCCAGCTTTTATGATCCAGATGCAAAACTTGCCTGGCGTTACAAATAGCCTGGAATTCACTGCAAATAAACTTGGCACCTATCCAGGTCGTTGCAACATTCTGTGCGGTCGTAATCATTCCCAGATGCTCTTCACCGTAAAGGTTGTTACTCCAACGGAATATGACTCTTATCTAGAAACCCTGAAGGCGAGTGCAGTATGACAACTTACGCAGAACGTCCGACCATTGATGCTGCATCAGTTGTGCCGTCAGCGAAAGGGAAAAATTTTGTAAAGTGGATTACCTCAACAGACCATAAGACCATTGGGTATCTCTACTTAATGACAACTTTTGCATGGTTCTTAATTGGCGGCCTTTTAGCGCTAGCCCTTCGCGCCGAACTTTCACGGCCAGGCATGCAGTTCCTAAGCAACGAGCAATACAACCAAATCTTCACTATGCACGGCACCATCATGCTGTTGATGTTTGCGACACCTCTCTTTGTTGGTTTTGCGAACGTGATCATGCCGCTACAAATCGGTGCCGCAGATGTGGCTTTCCCGCGTTTAAATATGCTCTCTTTTTGGCTCTTCTTCTTCGGAAGCCTCACAGCGGTTGCAGGATTCTTAACTCCAGGGGGAGCGGCGTCATTTGGATGGACCGCGTACGCCCCGCTTGCTAACTCAACCTATTCTCCAGGAATTGGTGGCGACCTTTGGGTAATTGGTCTTGCAGTTTCTGGTCTCGGAACAATTCTCGGTGGCGTTAACTTCATTACAACAATTTTTACAATGCGCGCACCCGGCATGACGATGTTTCGCATGTCGATATTTTCTTGGAACGTACTATTAACTTCTATCCTTGTACTTCTAGCGTTTCCACCTTTAGCGGCAGCTCTACTAGCTCTGGAATCAGATCGTCTCTTTGGTTCTCATATCTTTGATCCAGCAAATGGTGGAGCGATGTTGTGGCAACACTTGTTCTGGTTCTTTGGACACCCTGAGGTTTATATCTTGGCGCTGCCGTTCTTCGGAATTGCTACAGAGATTTTGCCGGTCTTTAGCCGTAAACCAATCTTTGGTTATAAAGGCTTGATCGCAGCGACAATTGCGATTTCAGCCCTATCGGTGGCGGTCTGGGCACACCACATGTTTGCTAGCGGACAAGTGCTCTTGCCATTCTTCTCATTTATGACATTTTTAATTGGTGTTCCAACTGGAGTTAAATTCTTCAACTGGATTGGCACCATGTGGCGAGGCCATGTCACATTTGAAACTCCAATGCTCTGGGTAATGGGCTTCCTAGTTACCTTCTTATTCGGTGGTATCACCGGAATTATTTTGGCTTCACCTCCAATGGATTTCGCAGTCTCTGCTTCCTACTTCGTAGTTGCCCACTTCCACTACGTACTTTTCGGAACAGTGGTATTTGCTATGTTCGCCGGTTTCTACTTCTGGTGGCCAAAGATGACTGGTCGCATGCTCAATGAGCGCCTTGGAAAGATTCACTTCTGGACGCTCTTCGTCGGCTTCCACACAACATTCTTAATTCAGCACTGGTTGGGTATTAAGGGGTTCCCTCGTCGTTATGCCGATTACTTGGCAACCGATGGTTTCACCGGAATGAATATGGTCTCCACCGTTGGTTCAGCACTTCTTGCGCTATCGATGATTCCATTCTTCGTAAACGTTTGGATTACACGCAAGTCACCACTTGTAAATTGCGATGATCCGTGGGGCTATGGCTCCTCTCTCGAATGGGCGACATCATGTCCGCCACCACGTCATAACTTCTTGACCATGCCGCGCATTCGTTCAGAGCGCCCAGCATTTGATCTTCACCATCCGCACATTAAGACCGAAGGCCACTAATGAAAACCAACTGGCAACTCTTTAGCGGTCTTAGCGTTTTCTACGTCATCATGTCTGTCATCTATTACTACGTAGGTGGAGAAGCAGTTGGCATAACTGGAATGATCTTGGCAGCCTGCCTTGCTGGCATGGTTGGTTTCTACGTTTGGTTTACTCAGAAGCGAATCGGCCAAATCTTGCCGGAAGATCGCCCAACTGGTGAGATCGCCGATAGCGCAGGAGAACTTGGTTTCTATAGCCCACATTCATGGTGGCCGCTGCCAGTTGCACTCAGCTCGATGGCACTTGGTCTTTCATTACTTATCGGATGGTGGCTAACGCTGATTTCATTAGGTGCGCTGGTTATTAGCATTATTGGCTTCGTTACTGAGTACGAAAAGCCGCTACCTGAGAACGCATCTCACTAACTTATTTAAGTTATTATTTAAAGCATGACATCAATCCGCGCTGAGATTCTAGATTTGAAGCTCCCACGCACCACAGCAGCTCGCATCGTTATCGACGCACCTGCTCAACAAATATTCGACCTTATCGCAAACGCGCGCTGCCACCCGCTCTTTGACGGATCAGGAACTCTGCAGGGCAGTATCTCCGGACCGGTGCGCCTGCACCTAGGAGCTAAATTCGGTATGGCGATGAAGATTAAGGTGCCGTATCGCATAACAAATAAAGTTGTTGCCTTTGAAGAGGGTAAGAAAATTTCATGGTGCCACTTAATGAAATGGACTTGGAGTTATGAGTTAGAAGATCTTGGAAATGGCAGTACACAGGTCACCGAAATCTTTGATGCTCGTGGCATTCCTAAGCTTGCTGAGAAATGGCTGGATATAACTGGAGCCCTTGAGCTCAACCCAAAGTGGATGGCCAAGAGCTTGGTAAAACTAAAAGCGATCTGCGAAAGTAATTAGTGGTGCTCGATCTGTTTTAGATCTTCCGCTGTTGCCTTAGGAATTGCAACTGCATGCGCCTTACTTAAGCGCGCACGTAGTCTGTTCTTTAGAACTCCAGGACGGCGGACTCCACGTAGGTCGCTTTCTTCAAGTGCCAGCGGCGGATTCTGTTCGTGTTGAGTAAGTAACCAAGCCTTCTCAGCGGAAATTGGCTCGTGGACTTCTACAAATTCACCATGAGGCATCATCACTAGGCGACCGGTTTCGCGACCGTGTAGAACTAGATCGCGGTCTGCGCGTTGCAGCGATAGACACAGACGCTTGGTGATCACAAATGCCAGTGGGGGCAGAACGAAGATTCCAATGCGAGAGAACCACATAATCTGATTGATAGATAAATCAAAAGTTACCGCGATGATGTCGTTGCCGCCGTTAATCAGTGCAACCAACATAAAGGTAAGTGACATAACGCCAAGTGCCGTGCGGTTTGGTGCATTGCGTGGGCGATCAAGCAGGTGATGCTCGCGCTTATCGCCAGTCATCCAACTTTCGATGAATGGATATAGCGCCATTCCAGTAAAGATAATTCCGGGAACAATTAGACCCGGAATTAGAATATTCCACGAAATTGTTCGGCCAAATATATAAGTTTCAAGTGGTGGCGCCATTCGGACAAGTCCATCCAACCAACCCATATACCAATCGGGTTGCGAACCAGCAGAGACTTGTCCTGGCGTGTAAGGACCGTATAACCAAATTGGGTTAATAGATGCAACGGCTCCAAGGAATGCGGTTACGCCAAATACGATAAAGAAGAATCCACCAGCTTTAGCCATGTAAACCGGAAAGAGCGGATAGCCAACAACATTTTTCTCAGTGCGGCCAGGACCTGGGTATTGAGTGTGCTTCTGGTACCAAACCAACATTAAGTGCACAGTAATCAGCGCTAAGAATGCACCAGGTAATAAAAGAACGTGGACAGTGTAAATACGTGGGATAAAGGCTTCGCCCGGAAATGCGCCGCCGAAGGCAAAGAATGCCAAATAGGAACCTACGACAGGTATGGCTTGAATAATTGCTTCAGCGATACGAATGCCTGTACCTGAAAGCAAGTCATCTGGAAGTGAGTATCCGAGGAAACCTTCGACGATGCCCAGTGTTAATAGTCCAACACCGATGATCCAGTTAAATTCACGCGGCTTGCGGAAGGCGCCAGTGAAGTAAACGCGCATTAAGTGAACAACGATTGCTGCCATAAAGATAAGCGCTGCCCAGTGATGAATCTGGCGCATCAATAGACCGCCACGAATTTCAAATGAGATATCCAAAGTTGACGCGTAAGCCGCCGACATTTCTAGACCTTGGAGTGGTTCGTAACTTCCGTCATAAATAACTTCTCGTTGTGATGGGTCAAACCAAAAAGTTAAGAAAGTTCCAGATAAGAGCAAAATAATGAAAGAGTAAAGTGCGATTTCGCCAAGTAAGAAAGACCAGTGATCTGGGAAGACCTTGTTGAGGTTCTTCTTCATCCATTTGGCTGCGCCAGTTCTCTCGTCAACGTAATTGGCGACAGTTCCTGCGATTCTTTCACTTGCTGTCATGATGAGCGCTCCCAGAAGCTAGGTCCGACGGGTTCAGAAAACGGTTGTTTAGCAATTAAGTACCCTTCAGAATCTACCGTAATTGCTAGCTGGGGGAGAGGTCGAGCAGAAGGTCCGAAAATTACCTTGGCCGCGCGAGTTACATCAAATGTTGATTGGTGACATGGGCAAAGCAAATGCTTTGTTTGCTGCTCATACAAAGCAACCGCACACCCCATGTGTGAACAAATCTTTGAAAACGCAATGATTCCTTCATGGGTCCATGAAAGTCTCTCGGCATCAAGATTAAATTCCTCTGGTCGCAAGCGAATCAACAAAACAGCATCTTTGCCAATGTCGGAAAGCTTTCGGTGCACACCTTCGCCAATTTGCGGAAGTGTTTGGGCAACGGCGCCAACTTCCAAATCATCGGCGCGAATTGGTCGATCACCAGGATCGGTAACAAGTCGAGTGCCGGCCTTCCACGATGTCTTTGTAAGTTCATCACCCGGCAAAGGCCCTAAATCGCGTAGCAAGATAAGTGGAGATAAACCGACCAAACCAAGTGAGAGTCCAAGTGATCTCTTTATTAGCGAGCGGCGCCCGAGTCCTGCAGCAGCAGCGCCAGCCTTTGCAGTTGCAATTAAGTCTGCGCGATCTTCATCCTCCGAACGAAATTCGTGACGTTGGATAATGACTTCTTCATCAGGCATAAGCGTCTTGGCCCAATGAATTGCGCCCATTCCAATAAAGAATAGAGACGCTGCCATACCTAGACCTAAAAAGAGTTGATGCGCATTTGTATCTCCCAATACCGGGAAGAAGATAAAGGAATCTTGCGGAATAAAGAAATAGGCGCCGATTAAAGTTAGAGTGCCAAGAGCGGAGAGTAAGAAGAGAATCGCTACTTGACGTTCAGCTTTAGCGGCGGCTTTAGGATCGGTATCTGCGCGGCGATGAACGTGAGCCGGTAAGCCAGGATCTTTTATCGCTTCGATTTCATTCGACATGATTTATCTATCTCGCCTTCATCGCTAGCCAAACAGCAACACCAACAAGTAGCCCAAGTCCAAGTGTCCAAACCAATAATCCTTCTGTCACGGGACCAACTCGACCAAGTGAGGCGCCACCTAATTGTGGTTCTGCCTCTGCCGCTTTGATCCATTTAATAATTGAAAGTTTTTCTTCTGGTGTGATTGTCTTGTCAGAGAAAACTGGCATTGATTGTGGACCAGTAACCATCGCTTCGTAGATATGGCGGGGCTGTACACCCATCACTGTTGGCGCATATTTACCTTGAGTTAGCGCTCCACCTTGCCCTGCGAAGTTGTGGCACATCGCGCAGTTAGTGCGAAAGAGTTCACCACCTTCGGCAGTAGATCCATCGCGTTCGTAATTAAGATGTTCCTCACCTGGAACTTCTGGTCCTAGTGCAAGTGATGAGACGTAAGCGGCAAGAGCTTCAACTTGTTTTTCATTGTAGACAGGTTCTTTTCGAGCAATTTGCACGCTCATATCAGCAACTGGCATACGACCAGTTGCTACTTGGAAATCAACAGAGGCTGCTCCCACACCAAGAAGAGCAGGGGCTATCGCACTACCTTCTAAATTGATGCCATGACAAGAAGAGCATCCCTTGAGAAAAATTCTTTCTCCCTCTTTAATCAACGCACTTCTTTCAGCTGCAGTGATTGGCGCCTTAGTTGCCGCTCCAGCAATCGAGAAAGTGGTCCCGATTGATAACAAAGCGAGCACCAACAGAAGTGGTGCGACTATGCGATGTCTGCGAAATTGAGAGAGACGCTTCAAAATAATTTCCGTTTCTTCCTGATGGGTTCTTATTTAATTAGATAGATAGCTGAAAATAGCGCGATCCAAACAACGTCTACGAAGTGCCAGTAGTACGAAACGACAATTGCTGTTGTTGCTTGGTTGTGGGTAAAGCGACGTGCTTTGGCAACGCGGACCATGACAATTAAGAATGCTATTAAGCCGCCGGTTACGTGTAATCCGTGGAAGCCCGTTGCAAGGAAGAAGACCGAACCGTAAGCGTTTGAGGCGAGAGTCAACCCTTCAACAGTTAACTCTGCGTACTCATAAATTTGGCCGGCGATAAAGAATGCGCCCATAAGAAAAGTAAGGGCGAACCATTCTCGCATTCCCCATGATTTAAAATTAAAAATTGAGCCAGTTCGCTTTGCTTGGAATCGTTCGGCTGCAAATACGCCGAACTGACACGTTACCGATGAAAGGACTAGGACAGTTGTGTTTAGGGCTGCAAATGGAATGTTCAACATCTCTGTCGACTCTAGCCAGATCGCTGGACCTTGCACTGCGCGCGTTGTGAAGTACATCGCGAAAAGTGCTGCGAAAAACATCAACTCGCTAGAGAGCCAAACAATAGTTCCAACAGCCACCAGGTTGGGCCGGTTGATCTTGTGTGGAGCCGCGATAGTTGAACTAGTCATGAGGGCAAGTATCCCTGAAAGTACGCTCACCTACCTATTTAGAAGGAGAGTTCTGCCCCTTAAATTTGGCGCTTTTGGGTGAAACGGGTCACGCTAAATGTGAGCCCAAAACTGTCTGAAGATACATCGGGCTTTGATTACACTTAGCGCCATGAGCAAAGCGGCAAAGCAGATCATCATCGTGTATTCAGATGATGCATCAGTTCGCGAAGCAATTGTCGCCGCCCTCGGCAAAAGGGTCGCCGCCGATATGCCGGAGCACCAGATCCAGGAATTCGCCACAGGCCCTGCACTTCGGGCATTCGTGGATCGCAAGGGCGCTTCTGGGGAACAAAAGGTAAGTCTATTTATTTTAGATGGCGAAGCTGTTCCTGAAGGTGGGATGGGAATTGCCCGCCAACTTAAAGACGAAGTTTTTAATTGTCCGCCAGTTTTATTAATTACTGGACGACGCGAAGATGCCTGGCTCGCCGCGTGGTCACGCGCTGAAGCTAGCGTTATTCATCCGATCGATCCGTTTACCTTGGCAAATACCGTCGCAGATTTATTGCGCACCCAAACTGCCGCGTCAATTCGCTAAAAACAGGTCATAAAAATGAGCTCTCTTGATTGGGATGCGGCAATTTCCAAACTGGAAAGCGGACTAGATCTAACCTCACAAGAGGCGCAATTTTTCATGCAAGAAGTTTTAGAGGACCGGTCTGAGAAAGAGGTTCTTAAGAAGTTCTTACTTGCATTCAAACATAAAGGTGAAACGCCAGAGGAAGTTGGCGCGCTGGTAGATCAGATGTACCAACATTGTGCACCTATAACTATAAACGTCAGAGCGGTTGACACCGTTGGAACTGGTGGAGATGGCGCACATACGATAAATATCTCAACGACCGCCGCCATCATTGCAGCTGCCGCTGGATCGCGAGTGGTTAAGCATGGCAATCGCGCGGCATCTTCTAAATCTGGCGCTGCAGATTTACTGGAGGCCTTAGGTGTTGCCATCAAGCTAAATGGAGAACAAGTAGCTAGAACTGTTGCAGAACTTGGAATTGGCTTCTGCTTTGCACCCGTTTTCCATCCCGCGATGCGATTTGCCGCACCAGCGCGTAAAGAGTTGGGCACGGCAACGGTCTTTAATATCTTGGGTCCACTGGCCAACCCGGCACGACCAAAGGCCGCAGCAATTGGCGTTGCAAACGAGCGTATGCATTTAGTTATGGCACAAGTTTTATCAGATCGCGGCGTAGAAGGTTTTGTTTTTCGTGGTGATGATGGTCTTGATGAAATAACTCTGGCGACATCGACTTCAGTTTTAACAATCGGTAAAGGTGAGATCACCAGCGATCGCATTGATGCAAAGGATTTCGGTTTAACGAACGCGCCCATCGAAGCGTTGGTCGGAGGAGATGCCGCCGAGAATGCGCGAATTACCAAAGCGATTTTCAGTGGCGAAAAGGGTGCACCGCGTGATGCGGTGCTTTTAAATGCTGCTGCGGCAATTGCTGCCTTTGATGGTGAAAAAGATTTAGGTATTCACGAGCGACTTAGTAAATCGCTTACTAAAGCAGCCACCGCAGTTGATTCTGGTGCTGCCATGTCATTACTTGAGAAGTGGGCGTTGCTGACGCAGGAGATAGTCAGTAATTAATCCAGCGCCCGCTTACTGCGTTTGCGTTTAAAGTCTAAAAGTTCTTGCAAGGTCGAAACGTCAAAGGTCCCTAACCTTTCAAATATCCCGTGTAAAACATCTACGGTGGCTCGTGCATCATCTAGAGCGCGGTGCGTAGGCGATGTGGTTGCTCCGAAAAAGGTAGCAAGAGTTGACAGCTTGCAATTGGCTACTTCATCCCTGTCCAAGACAGATCGTGCGATTCGCACGGTGTCAATTACAGGATATTGTGGCCATGCGTATTTATGTTTTGCAGCGGCAGCTTTTAGAAAACCTAAGTCGAATGGAGCATTGTGTGCCACCAAGACCGTTTCCTTATGTGAACCAAGAAATTCGAATAAATCGGGCAATACGGATTTGATTTTGGGCGCATCAGCCAAGATCTCATTTGTAATCCCAGTTAATGAGGTGATGAAATCCGATAGGCCATGTTGGGGATTGACGAAGGTCTGAAATTCTCCAATTATTTCTCCTCCGCGTACCTTTACCGCTCCGATTTCGGTGATAGCCGCACCAGTTGAGGGAGCCGCACCAGATGTTTCCAAGTCCAAGATGACGAAGACCACTTCGTGCAAGGGGCGATGATCGGCAACCTTTGTAATTTCCACCGATTCTTCACTCATAGTTCATTAGCGTATTGCAGATCAGTGACATGAAAGCGCGGGTAATATAGTGAAATGGGCTTAAAGGGCGCGCCACAAGAAGCGATTAGCGCGTGGTCCGCACAAGGAAACGGTGAGAATTCGAATGTCGGAATTGTTCTTGTCCATGGCTTCACCAGTACGCCATCGGTGATGCGGCCTTGGGCTGAGTTCCTGAATAGCCATGGTTTTACCGTTCGAGTCCCCTTGCTACCTGGACACGGAACTTCAATTGCGGAATTAGATGACGTAAATTGGCAGCAATGGCCCGCTGAAATTGAAAGCCATTTAATTCAATTACGAAGCGAATGTCAGAAAGTTTTTCTCTGTGGTTTTTCGATGGGGGCAGCAGCGTCTTTGCACGTGGCATCTCGATATCAATCTCAAATCGCCGGTTTGATTTTGGTAAACCCAATGATTCACCGCAAGAATGCTTGGCCCGCTGCGGTCAAAATCGCTTCACGATTTGTAAAGAGTTTTGGAACGGCGGGCTCTGATATCAAGCGAGGCGATGTAATTCAATGGAAATATGACCGGACGCCAATGCGTGCTGCACATCAGTTGCTTCGTTTGCTTGAGGAGACTCGACCACTTCTGCCGACCATAAAATCACCATTAATGCTTTTTCGAAGCGTCACAGACCACACCCTGCCAGCCAGCAATTCAGCCTTTATCCTAAACAGCATTGGCTCAAACCGGAGGCAAGAAATCACTTTGCATAATAGTTATCACGTTGCCCCACTAGACCATGATCAGGAGCAGATTTTTACAGAATCCCTTAAGTTTATTGAAGAATTTAGTTAGTCTTCACAACTATGACGACTAGAAATATTGGCTCCAAGATCGAAGAAGCACTTGCAAAGGTCGCGGACATTGACAGATCGGGTTACAGACTCAACTCGGTACTGGCGCTGACAGAAAATCTAGAAATTAATAAAAAGGAAGGGCCCCTGTCTGGAATACCAATCTTGATAAAGGACAACATCGAATCCATTGGTCTTCCGGCCACAGCAGGCTCGCTCGCACTTGCTGGACGTGAAGTAGTTAGAGATTCCACGATCGCAAAACGTTTGCGTGCAGCCGGTGCCACAATTATTGGATCAACGAACCTATCCGAATGGGCAAATATCCGTTCCGGTAAATCAACGAGCGGTTGGTCAGCCGTCGGTGGGTTAACTGCAAATCCTTGGAAACACCAACATAGCGCTGGTGGATCTTCTTCTGGATCGGGCGCCGCAGTTGCCGCAAATATCGTAACTATGGCCGTCGGCAGCGAGACAGATGGCTCAATCGTTTGCCCAGCATCTGTAAATGGATGCGTTGGGATTAAACCAACTGTTGGATCAATTCCGCGTGATGCGATGGTGCCAATTAGTAGCAGTCAAGATACGCCGGGGCCAATGACCCAGACCGTTGCACGGGGAGCGCTTTTATTAGATGTTTTAACGGATAAAAATGAATACGCTAAATCGATTGACGAGGAATATTCATTAAGGATTGGCTTTGTAACTGGATGGATCACAAAAAATGATGCAACAAACCAACTTCTCTCAGATTTGATCAGTTCACTTGGTAAGGAAAATATCTCTGTGAGTGAAATTACTCTTCCAGAGCCAAGTGAGCAGGATGGTCAGGATGAGTTTAAAGTTCTGATGCATGAGTTAAATGAGGACTTGGGTAACTATCTTGCCGGGCGGCCGGGAGAAGGAGTTCGGAATTTGCAGGATGTGGTCAACTTTAATTTAAGTAATAAAGAGACAGAAATGCAGTATTTCGCACAGGAGTATTTTGATTCAGCATTGGAACTCGGTGGGAGAAACGCTAGTTATAAGAATTTGCGCGATAGCAATCTAGATTGGGCAAAAAATAAAGTTCTTAACCCCGCCTTTGAAAAATTCGATATTTTAATTGGAGCAACATATTCACCTTCGTGGATTAGTAATCTCGGGGGAGGCGATGATTTCAGTTCAGCATCATGGATTTCGATGGCGCCAGCTATCGCTGGTACACCAATTGGTTGTCTTCCAATGGGGCTAGTAAATGGACTTCCGGTAGGGGTAGGCCTAGTTTCCCGAGCAAACCAAGAAGGTCTACTTATAAATGCGATGGCAAAGATTGAAAAAGTTCTTGGTTTGGGAATTCTGCGTCCTACATTCACCATCAGTTAACTTTGCAAAGTTAACTGTTACAACAAAAAGCCCAGTGAGTTAATCTTCTGGTCGTCTAGCCCGAATAACTTGCGCAAGTGAGAAAGTCTCACCCCAATTATGGGAACGCAAGATAGGGCACTAATGAAAACTAGATTCAAAGTTGGAGCTGCCATTGCTGTCGCAGCAATGGCTGTTTCCGGAGGCGTAGCCTATTCAGCCTCGCTTAAACCAAATTATATTCTTCCAGTTGCTTCAGGTGTAGAAATTAAGCCAATTGCACACGTCGGCGACAAGATCACCAACAACGTAGTTCGTGGAGTACCAGATGGCATGGGCGCGTATAAGAACGCAGCTGGCGATGTCACCCTTCTTTCAGTTCACGAAATTGCAAGCTATGCACCACTGGCGCAACTCTCTAAGTCTTCTAGTTCTCAATGGGGCGTATCAATTACTGAGTTCAACTATGCAACCAAGAGTGGTCGCATAACTTCAGCCAAGAACTTCATTAAAGATATTAAGTATTTCAATTACAACACTGCTACCTATGGCGATACACCTATAGGTGGAGCACCAGCGGGCACAACTAAAGGCCTTGACTGGAATATCTCGCGTTTCTGCTCAGCGACCTTAGTGCAAGCTGGCGATCTTGCTTTTAAAGATGGCGCAACTACATACGGCTACGACGGTGGTGTATTCCTAAGCGGTGAAGAAGATGGCGATAGCGGATATGCACGTGGCTTTGCATTCGACATGGACGGACACGGAATTCAATTGCCTCGCATGGGTCTTGCGTCATGGGAGAACTTGATGCCAAATCTAAAGCCAGGAATCAACACAGTTGTTATGGGCAATGAAGATGGATCATCTACAGATAGCCAGCTATTCATGTATGTTGGCAAAAAGACAACCACCGGTTCCTTCGCTGAAAAGGCTGGCTTAACCAATGGCGATCTTCATGTATTGAGCATTCCTGATATCGCAAATGACAACGCTTTCCGTGCCAAGTACGGAAAGAACAAGGCAGTTGCGGTTGACTTCAAGAAGACCATCTGGGATGCAGATATCACAACACAGCAGAAGGATCACGCTGCGCAAGGTACTGAAATGACTCGTGTTGAAGATGGCGAATGGGATCCTTCAAATCCAAACGTTTTCTACTTCGTAACAACCGAATCAAATAAAGATTCAGCGGCGACTAAACCAAATCCAGATGAGCCAACATTCTCACGTGACGGCGGAGCGCTATGGCGTTTAACTTTCACTGATGGTCAAAAGCCAGAACTCGGTGCCAAGATCGAATTGTTGCTTGATGGTTCTGAAGCCCCATATTTGAGTAAGCCAGACAACATTGCAGTGACTGCAAATGGAGTTGTTCTTATTCAAGAAGATCCCGGTAACAACGGTCACTTGGCGCGAATCGTTGCAGTACGCGGATCAGATTCAAAGATTGCCGTTGTCGCAGAATTCAATAAGCAATACTTCGCAACGGGTGCCGAAAAGTTTATGACAATTGATGAAGAAGCTTCAGGAATTATCGATGCAACGAAGTTGCTCGCTAAATCTGGAGATAAGAACACTTACTTCTTCTTCAATGCTCAGGTGCACACAACTGGCGCGGCAGCAGCTCGTCCAGATCTTCCATCAAAGAGCGCAGCACGTAAGGCAGCTATCGATAAAGCCACTATCGAAGGCGGAGCTTATTACTTGATGACAATTACAGACTGGAACGCAGTTTTTTCTAGTTAACGGGACAGGTAAAAAGCTGGGTGGGAGTCGAGGGCCCACCCAGCTTTTTCTTTTTTCAATTATTCAGCCAGCCTGGCCTTGACCATTTGTTGCAGCAGCTTTGAATCAACCTGCCAATCGCTGGGGATCTGAATAGTTTTCTTATTCACTTTGTAGTCAGTTAACTTTGGGCGGAAAGCATCGAGTACTTCTGTGCTCCATGGCGCCATTAGCAAATAGTTTTTACTCGCTGAAACACCGAAAACATATTTAGTGCCATCTCGGAGCATCGGTTGGTTCCAAGCGATTACCAATTCCAATTTTGGATACTTGGTTTGGATCGCCTTCATAATCGCTCTCACGGTTTTAGCCTGTTCCGCAGATATCGATTTGAAGTAATCACTCGGTTTATCAAATCTCTGCGCAGATTTCGAGCCACGTGAGTACATGACCAGAGCGTTGGCGTGAGCCTGCGAGAAACCGAAATTCTCGCGCAAATATGAAATCTGCTCTGGATACTTCTTACCTTCAAGCTTTTCCATCACTGCGAACCAATATCTCATTTTCTCGCCGTACTTTTTTTCAATGGCAGGAAAGTGGGATTCGCGGTTGGGATTCTTAGTTGTCATTGCTGGTGTTAATCCCTTCGCCTATCTCGAAGGTTCAAATAGAAGGCATATGCCAGGAAAAGAAATACAGACTGGGGATAGATAACAATCGGAACTACCAACAAAATCACCGCGAGTATTTTCATATTAGGAGTTAAACGATCCCATTCGCCAAGGAATCCTCTACGGGGTTCTTTTTCCATATGGAAACCATATACCGCCCACACTTCGCTGCGCCACGCGGGTGATGTGACCGTTGAATTTCGGCATTGGTTTGAGTCGATAAGAGCCAGAACTCTTGGGCAGAGGAAATTAGTAATGACAGGTGGGTAGACATGGTGCCTAGAAGAACTACAATTCAAGTACTACGCGCGAGAAGAGTAAAAATGTTAAATAAATCTACATTAATTGTTGGCTTAATATCATTATTATTGCTTTCGGGATGTGGCAAAGAAAGTGATGATGATGGAATGGCTTGTGGGTGGTTTGAAATTGATGGCGTGATGAAAGAAATTTGCATTTAAAACGCTGCTCATACAGTTGACCATGCTGGGACCGAATCAGAGACCGACACAAATAGAGAAATCTTAGACACAGAAATCATTTACTTTACTGCCAACAACCGATTATTTTTAGCTATGAAATTTCGCGTAGCCGCCTTTGCGCTAGCGCTTTGCGCTCCGACTTTTACCCAACCAGCAAACGCCTCATATAACGGTGTCATCGATTATTCGAATACGCGCATCGTTCCAATCTTTAGAGATGTAAATCAGGATTATCCTTCCTGGTCTGGTTACGTTTATTCACCAAGGATCATTTTCACAGCTGGCCACAGCGAGTTAACAGTCAAAGAAAATGGCGAACGAATTGACCTTTCTGGGCTCCCCGCCTTTGTGGGATTACCAAACTCAAAAACTAGTAAAGATTTGAAGAAAGTGCCGGTAGTTAAAAGGTACCTATCTACCTCCATGCGCTATGAAGGTGGGACCATGGGCGATTTTGCAATTTATGTACTTGGTGAAGATATTGGTGACTTCAAGCCGGCAAAGTTAGGCACTCTAGAGATTCAAAAAGAATTGGAGGCCGAACGCGCTTTTGTTGAGATAACTGGTTACGGCGAATATAGAGATCGTTGCAAAGAAGGTGATCAACTTCCTTGTTCAGCGCAGCAACCTGCAACATCTCAAGAACCTCGTAAGTTAAGAGTTCAAGTGCGTCAATATGATGATTTTCAAGCTCTGGTGGGTTATGAACGTCCTCAAGTAAAGGGAAACCTGCTTACATGGGGTGGCGGAAAAATCAGCCCTTGTGGTGGAGACTCCGGTGGTTCAGTAACAACTACGTATAAAGGTGAAGAAATTTATTTATCAGTAACACCAAATGGAATGAACGGTTATGCCTGCGGTGCGGCTGGTTATTACGATGGAAGAGGTGGAATTGGATATGCCTCGCCAATACAGGATCATTTAGATATCTTGAAAGAGGCCGAATTTTTTGTTGCCGCAGCACTGGCAAAGGAAGCGAGCGAGAAAGAGAAAGCAAAGCCCACGCCAACGCCTCCACCTTCAGCATCCCCAACACCTGTAGCCAAACCAGTCACAGTGACTAAGAAGTCAACGATCACCTGCGTTAAAGGCAAAATAGGAAAGAACGTAACTGGCGTGAATCCAAAGTGCCCAAAGGGGTACAAGAAAGTGACAATCCGAAATTGAACCTGGCGCTCACGCGATGAGTGGTAACTAGGTGTTAGGTAATTGTTAGGTAATTCTAAAAACTAAATGATTAAAACGTCTTAGAACCTGATAAGTCCGGCTCATATAGTGGACGATACTGGGATCGAACCAGTGACCCCCACAATGTCAATGTGGTGCTCTACCGCTGAGCCAATCGTCCGGGTCTAAATATTCGGTGTTTATTAAATTGTTGGGAAAGTATAGCCGAGTGATTTAACGTCCGAAATCATCCTCGATACGCTCGATATCGTCCTCACCGAAGTAGGTTCCAGTTTGGACTTCAACAAAAATTACATCTTCTGAACCAATATTTTCGATGCGGTGCAAATCCCCGACCTCAATATCAATTGAGTCTCCAGCGCCCATTTCGAAAATGTCACCATTTAAAGTAATGCGCGCATCACCTTGGATAATGAACCAATGTTCTGCACGTTTTTCATGGCGTTGATATGAAAGACGTTTTCCAGGAGTTACCCAGATAGTTTTAACTTTGTGCGATTCGCTTTCAGCCAAGATTTCATAACGACCCCAAGGGCGTTGTGATTCATCTTCTGCCATTGCACTTCTCCCAAGTAGTTCTTACCGCTTCGTTACCTCTTGGAGGTCGGAACGGGATTTGAACCCGTGTAGAGGGATTTGCAGTCCCTTGCCTCGCCTCTCGGCCATCCGACCAAACTTCCGATCTTTTCTCATCTTTTCTTATATAGACAAACCGCCACTTGCGAAATTAATCTTGAAAAATTAATTCCAAAGCGGCGGTAAATCCGAGCGGACGACGGGGTTCGAACCCGCGACCTGAACCTTGGCAAGGTTCCGCGCTACCAGCTGCGCTACGTCCGCATTTCATGCGTGGGCA
>Ga0164295_10000135_pt1 | contig 60484 bp, 42 predicted proteins | sample GEODES006metaG_FD_111798 | JGI IMG/M metagenome (GOLD analysis project Ga0164295, IMG submission 111798) | Oligotrophic lake water microbial communities from Sparkling Lake, Wisconsin, USA - GEODES006 metaG | ecosystem: Environmental > Aquatic > Freshwater > Lake | place: USA: Sparkling Lake...
ACGACACGCTCGGGCGGCTTCTTGCCGATGTACGCCTCGACGCGCTCCATCGCTTCGAGGAGCGTCGCGGCGCGGGCGCACAGGAGCGCGTAGCCGGGGCGCTCGTCGGGCGTGAGCTGCGTGGTGACGTGTGCCAGTGGCCCTTCGACGTGGGCGCGCATGAGCTGCGTCAGCCGCTTGTAGATGGCGACCTTGGCGCGGCCGAGGAAGTCCTCGTTGGAGGCGCCGAAGACGCATGAGCTCTCCAGGAGCTCGCCCGGGCGCAAGTCGCGCGTGAAGACGAAGACCTTCGCGAAGTCGTAGAACGGCTTCATGATGCCGAGGCGGTCGACGAAGCGCGCGTCCTCGTCTAGCGCGGGTGTGGCTGGCGCTTCGGCTGCTGGTGCGGGCGTCTCAGCAGGCGCAGGTGCGGGCGTCGCAGCAGGCGCAGGCGCAGGCGCAGGCGCGGGCGTCTGTGTCACCGCGGGCGCAGGCGCAGGCGTCGGCTGCGCGATGCTCAGGCCGCTCAGGCCCGTGGGTCGGGTCGGCGCGGGCCCCAAGTTGCGCGTGGGCAACGCGCTGACACCCAAGGTCGCGGACGCGAGCAGGCCCGCGCCCGGGAGGACGGGCTTGCCCCCGCCGGTCAGACCACCGGCGACGCCGCTGCCGGGGCCACCTGCGCCCGAGGTCAGCACAGAGCGCGGCGTGGGGGTCGGGGTCGCCACGCCACCCAAGCCCGCGATGACCGCCCCAGCTGTGGCCGGCCCCGCGGGCACAGGACGAGGCGTCATCGTCGGCATGCTGCCGAGTGGGCCGGTCTTGCGCGCGGCGTCTGCCACCGGGGCCGTGGACGAGGCTTGGGGCTGAGACTGCGGCTGCGGTGTGCGCTCGACCTGCACGATCGGGCGATCCGCGGCGGGACGAACCATGTCCACGCGGATCGCCTGCATGTCCATGACGGTCATCGCGGTCGAGTCGGCGGACTCTGTCGGCGCGGCGACGGGCGCAGCGCGTCGCGCGGCCTGCTCTGCCTCGCGGGTCGCCATGGGGTCCTGCGAAGTCGGCAAGAACGGCGGCGTGTGCCGCATGTGCACGGGGAAGCGCGTCGCGAGCTGGGGCGAGTCCCCTGCCCTGAACCACTTGTTGTAGCCGGGGTGAAAGATGAAGTCGTCCGGTTCGATATTGCCCTCGCTCGCCCATTGCAGAACGACCTCGAGGGTCTCGGCGGCGAAGTTCTGGTCGCCCTTGCGAAGCCAGAAGCACTGGGCGGATGCCTGAACGGCCACCGGGGGCGCCGCCTCGGGCGGCGACGGGAGGACGTCCCGCAGCCCGCGCAGGTCACTCGCGCGGTACCAACTCTGGTAAACTGGGGACCACACCATGTCCGCGGGCAGGACGCGGCCCTCTTGCGCCCACCGGCGCAGGGTGTCGAGGTCGGGCGCGGCATAGTCGCGCCCGTCTCTGCGGAGCAAGTAGGCCTGATTCATCGGCGGGACCGTAACATACAGACGCGTGGTTGTTTAGAACGTGACACCGAGGCGCGGCGTGAGGTCCAAGGTCGGGCTCAGTCCCTCGACGGCGCGAGAGAGCGGCAGGCCGCCGTGGACCACCCGATAGGTCACCGCGAACTCGACGACCTTCTTGACGTAGTCGCGCGTCTCGCGAAATGGGATGTTCTCGACAAAGACATCGAGCCGCTCCGTCGGGCGGCCTCGGAACCAGGACGCCACGCTCTCAGGTCCCGCGTTGTAGGCCGCAGCGACGAGCGGCAGCTGGCCCCCGAAGCGGTCGGCGAGCAGGCGCAGGTACTCGCACGCGAGGCCGATGTTCACAGCGGGGTCGAAGAGGTCTGCGAGCGGCTCGGACGGGCGCCCCGCTGCGGCTTGCAAGGCGGCGGCTGTTCGAGGGAGGAGCTGCATGAGCCCCACCGCGTGCGCCCCACTCACGACGGCGGGCCGAAATGCGCTCTCCTTGAGCATGAAGGACCAGACATCACCCGGCCTCAGCCGCGAGGCCGTTGCCGAAGCCTCGACGTGCTTGGGAAAGGCCTGCGGCCACGCTGACCGCCACATCGAAGCGTAGGCCGCGTCGGGCACCCCCGCGAGGGCGCGTTGACCTTCGAGGTGCGCGGCGCGGTGGAGCTTCGACCAGTCGTCCGTCAGCGCGGCGTAGTGGGCGGCGAGCGCCCAACGGCCGGGCTTGCGGAGGTCTATCCAGACCTGGCCGAGCGCTGCACGCGCGAACTCATGCAAGCCGGCGCGGACCAGAAGGCGCACCTGCTCGAGCGCGGGCGCGAGGGCTTTCGGAGACACAGGCGCGGGGAGGGCGTCTCGGATGACCGGCAGCGGCGCGACGTCTGCGAGCCCTTTCGGGCGCTCCAAGCGAATGAGCACGCTGTACCAGTCAAGCGGGTCGGCGGTGACGAGCGCGCGCTCGAGCGTCGCGGCTTGCTCGGGTGATTGGGCGCGAAGCGCTTGCGCCGCCCAGTAGCGCGCACGTCGCGCCGTGCTGGGGTCCAGCGTAGACGAGGCCAACTCGAGCATCGCCTCGCCCGCCCCGTCTTGTCTCGCCATGACCCGCGCGAAGGCCGCGTACCAGCGCGCGGCTTCGCGCCACGGCCCAGGCTCAGAGGCGAGGCGTGCGAAAGGCTCAATCACACCCGCGTAATCGCCCGCTTCGTATCTCAAGAAGACCCGGAAGAAGCGCGCGTCTGCGGCCTGGGGCGCGGTCGGTGCGCGCGCAATGAAAGCGTCGTAGGCCGCGATCGCCGCGGCCAGCTCGCCGCGGCGGCCGAGGGACTTTGCCGCGAGATACTGCGCCTCGAGCGCGTCGGGACCGCCGCCCGCGGCGACCTGGTCGAAGAGCCGGCCGGCGAGCGCGAAGTCCTCGCGGACGCGGTCCAGCTCGATTCGAGCCCAGGCCATCCGCGCGCGGTCGCGCTGACCGGGCTCGGGCGCGTCCTCGGCAAGCTGCGTGAGCACCGCGCGCGCAGCGACATAGTCTCTGGCCCGCTCGTATGCCCCCGCTTGTTCGATGCGGTCGTCGACCGAGAGCACGAGGCCGACCGCGGCGCGCGCACCCGCGGCCGCATCGGGCCAATGAATCGCGAGCGTGCGGCGCGCCTTCGTCGCTCGTGCAGATGCCGCAGGGCCGCACCCTCGCGCCACGGCGGACTCAAGCTCGAGTCGATCGGCCTCGGGGACGAACGGCGGCTCCGCAGGCGCCGAATCGAGCGCATCGAGACGCGCCTGGCAGGCTGAGTCGGGCAACGCGCGCGCGAGGGCCCAGTGCACGCGTCCACGCCACGGGCGGCGAGTGGACGCGATGGTTTGCAAGAGGCGGGCGGCGCCGGCCCGATCACCCGCAGCCAAGCGGGCCTCGGCCGCGAGCAGCGTCAGGGGCTCCGCGAGCGTCGGGACGGCGACCGCCGCGCGCTCAAGGGCGTCCGCCGAGGTCCCCGGGTTGGCTCTGAACTGCGCCACCGCCGCTGCGGCTGGACCCGGGGCAGCGGTCGTGGGTGCTGACCAGAAGAGCGCGCAGGTCAGGGCGAGCGTGGCGGACACACGAACGCGGTTCATGACAGCGCCCCTCTCAGGGCGGAGATCGCGCCTTCAAGCTCCGGTGGCATGCCTGAATCGAAAGTGAGCCAAGCGCGCGACTGCGGGTGCTCAAAGCCGAGCCGCCCAGCGTGCAACGCCTGGCGGGTGAGCCCCAAATCTCGGCCGAGCTGCTCGAGCGCCGGAGGTCGGTCCAGTCGGCGCCGCTGACCATAGGTCGCGTCCCCCACGAGCGGACAACCGCGTTCGGCCATGTGGACGCGGATCTGGTGAGTGCGCCCGGTCTCGAGCCGGCACTCGATCAGCGCGCACGGCCCGAGTCGCTCGACCACGCGCCAGTGTGTCACAGCCCGCTTGCCCGAAGTCACCCGACCTGAGAAGCGCGTGCGCTCCGTGGGGTGGCGCCCGTAGAGGCCGCTCACGATGCCGTCGTCGGGCAGGGCCTTGTCCCACACGAGCGCCCAATAGCGGCGGTCGACTGTGTGGGCCGCAAACTGCGCCGCGAGCCCCATGTGGGCGCGCTCGGTCCGGGCGACGACCAGCAGACCGGAGGTGCCCCGGTCGATGCGGTGCACGATGCCTGGCCGCGACGGCGCGCCGACCGGTGAGAGGGCGCCGTAGCGATGCAGGAGCGCGTGCACGAGCGTACCGGTCGCGTGACCGGCGCCGGGATGCACGACGAGCCCCGCAGGTTTGTCGAGGACAATCAGGTCGTCGTCTTCGTGAACAACCCGCACCGGGATGTCCTCAGCGATGAGCGTGCTCGGTGGCGGTGGCGGCAGGTCGATCTGCACTCGAGCGCCGAGGCGCAGAGCGGCGGACGGGCGGCGTTCGACGGCCCCATCCACGCAGACCCGTCCCTCGCGGACCCACTCCGCGAGACGGCTTCGGCTGTGGTCCGTGAGCTGCCCCGTCAGGAAGCGGTCGAGGCGCTGACCGGCGTCATCGGGGCTGACCTCGATGGCGCGCGGGCTTACCAGATCTGCGTCGGCAGGTGCGCGCTGCCCTTGAGGACGACATCAACGACGGCGCGCGCGAGGAAGTCGTGTGCCCCACGGACCTCGGGAGCAACTCGGCTCTCAAAGTGCTGGCGACCTTCTACGAGGTCCGCCTCGATGGCCTCGAAGAACGTGTCGTTCTTGAGGCCCTCGGCGATCTTGTCTTTGTTGTAGAGCGCGATGTCGGACGCGATGGTCCGCGCCAAGCGCACGGCGCCTTCGGCGGTGGTGATCAGGGACACGGAGAGCCTCCAGACGAAGTCACATCTGTGTTCAATCACGGACGTGGGCGCGCGTCAATCGAGCGCGTCACGTGTTCGGGATGGGCTCCCACTTGCGCTGCGGCGTGGACGCCTGCCACTCGTCCATGGCCTGCAGGTAGTCGCTCAGCAAACGCTCAGGGTCGAGTCGGAGCATGTCCGCGACCTGCCGCAGGAACCCGCGCATGTAGACCCGTGCAGGCAGGTCAGAGAAGCTCTCGGCCTCGATACAGCGCAGCGTGAACATGCTGATCTTGGTGCGCTCGGCGATCTCCTCGAGGGAGAGGTGGCAGGCCTCGCGCACCCGCGTGAGCGCGGGGCCCCGGAGAGTGACGTCCGGGGGCAGCCCCGCGGCCGCGATGGGGTCGGCCGGCAGCGCAGCGCGCGGCGTCGGCGGCGCGGCGGCCACGCGCTGGTCTGCACGCCGAAGGCTCGGGTGCCCCTCGGGGTAAATGCGCTTGTCGTAGCGGCGGCGCTTCTCGGGATCGACGAGGGTCTCGTAGGCCTCACGCAGCAGCCGCTGCAGCGCCTGAATCTCGTCCTCACGGTAGAGTCCGTAGACCACGATGCCTGTGGGGTCGTAGCGTTTGGAGACGCGCTTGAAGGCCCGCCGGAGCTCTTCGTCGGTCGCCCCGGGATCGACCTCGAGGACCGTGTAGAAGTCGTCGGTCTTGCGCTCCATCAGACCCTCACCTCGCGGCGCGTCGCCTGCGCGAGCAGTTTGCGCGCCATGCGCTCGATGCCCTGCGCGAGGTTCGAACCCGGGAACTCCAACATGAATGGGCGCCGCTGGCGCACGGAGTTCCACGCCGCGTCGTCGTACTCAATCGCGGCCAGCGGGTCGGCCGCGATACCCCAGCGTCGTCGGATCGCGCTGCACATGCCGTCCACGATCTCCATGTCGGCACGCGTTCGGCACTTGTTGACCAAGAGCTGCGGGGCGAACGAGAGCAAGCGCGCGCGCAAGGCCTCGGCGGCGTCTGGGTTGGCGCCGGAGAGCGCCGAGACAAGGTCGGCGGGGGTGCTGAGCTGTCCGACATGGTCGGCCGCCAATACGGACCGCGCGACGACCGCAGGCTCGTCATCCCCATCGAGCATGCGGCGATAGAGCGCGCTGCGCAAAAAGCCATAGGAGCGCTCGATGCCCGCCGGCTCTGGGACAAGCACCAGCACCGAGGCGTGCGCCTGCAAGAACGTGTCAAGCGTGAGCGGGTCGGCCTGCAAGCCCAAGTCAAGGATGAGAATGTCCGCCTCGGCGTTCTTCGCGGCGTCGAGGGCGTCTGCACGCAGTTGGGCTTCGCTTGGATCGAGGGCGCGGGGCGGGCGGCACAAGCGCAGCGTCATGCCCGGCACGCGGTCGAAGCGCGGCGGCCCTGCGGGGCGCAGCATCGAGCCCGCCGTGGGGAGCAGCGGCTCCAAGCCCAGATAGGTGTGCAGGTTGGCGCCCGCAGGGTCCAAGTCGGCGACGATGACCTCGCGACCCAGTCGAGAGACGAAGACGCCCAGGTTGGCGACGAGCAGGCTGCGACCCGCGCCGCCTTTACCGCCGGCGAACGCGATGACGATGCGCTCCGACGGCTCGTCACTCCACGGGATCTCGAGCGCGAGCGGCGGCGCGTCCGAGGCGCCCGCTTGGGGGTCGTCCTCGGCGTCCTCGACGTCGATCGTGTCTTCAGGGTTACGCGCCATGCCGCGCTATTTACTCCAAAGGCGGCGTCGGTGCCATCATGGGCGCGCATGGGTATTCAAACGCAGAGCGCGCTCGTCTCGTCGCTGTTCCTGTTGGCGATCGCCGCGAGCATTAGCTTTCAGCGGCGTTCGGTCACGGGTCGCTGGTCGTTCGTGGGCATGGTCGGCGCGCTCGCGGCCTACAACCTGTGCTTCTTTTTGCACGGCGTGACCGACGGTGCCCGCGGCTGGATGCAAGCGCTCTTGGTGGCGGCGACTGTCGCCGCAGCCTTCGCGGTGCGCTTTTACGCGCGGTTTCTTGAAGAGCGACTCGCCCTACTCCGGACGCTCACGAGCGTTGCAGCGCTCGCCGTATTCATCATGTCGTGGACACCCGCCGCCGAGTGGGGTCCGTTCGGCCCCATCGTCGCGAGCTGGACACTCGCGGTCTTTGGCTTCTGCGGCTACCGCTTATTCACGCGACGCCGGCGCGCCGCTACGGAGGTCGACCGGGCGCGCCTGGGTTACCTGGTCGTCGGCCACGCGCTCACTCTGGCCTTCAGTGGCCTCGACCTGCTCCCGCTGGTCGATGTCTCATTCCCCTCGCTCGGCCACTTGGTCGCGACCTTCTATATGTACTTCTGGATGCAGACCATCCAGCGCTCGCGTCTACTCGACCTCGAGGAGCTCCTCGGCCGCGGGTTGGCGCTGCTCATTCTCGCCCTGCCGATTGCGGTGCTCTACTCGGCGCTCGTCGTCTGGGTGGGAGACCAGACGGGCCTGTTCTTCTTCAACACACTGGTCGCGAGCGTCGTCGTGATCTTTGTCTTCGAGCCGCTCAAGGACGGCATCGAGGCGTGGATCGGTCGCTTGCTCTATCGGGAGACGTTCGAGTTCGAGCGGCTACTCTCTGGGCTGCGCGACGACCTGAAGAGCCTGATTGACCCCGAGCAGTCGATTCGGGTTGCCCTCGCCCGCTTAGAAGGGAGCCGCCGCGTCACGCATGGCTCTGTGCACCTGCTTGACGCGGATGCCCGAACGTTCAGTGCTCGCGGAGACTTTGGGCCGCCCCCGACGCGACGCCTCGACGTGGTACGGGACCGACCGTTCCTTGAAGCGCTCCGCAAGGAGCGGCTGCTCGCTGCCGAGACGCTCGACCGCGAGTACCGCGACCTGTCGCCGGACCAGCGCTCTGGCCCCGCGGGTCGCCACATCGAAGCTGTGCGCTCGACGCTGGAGGCGCTGGAATCAGGGCTCTCGTTCGCGCTTCTCGCGCAGGGGCGTCTCCTGGGCTTCTTGAACCTGAAGGATGACCGGCTCAGGGAGCCCTTCTCTTCACACGAGCTGCGGCTCATCGAAGGGGTCGCGGCGCAGCTCGCCCTCACGGTCGAGAACTCGGAGCACTTCGCACGCCTTCAGGAGCGTGACCGACTCTCGGTACTCGGTGAGATGTCAGCGGGCCTCGCGCACGAGATCCGCAACCCGCTCGGTTCCATCAAGGGCGCGGTGCAGCTTCTCGGTCCCGAGGGGCTCGACGCCGAGCAGCGCGAGTTCGTGCAGATCATCCTCGAAGAAGTCGACCGTCTCGACGGCGTCGTCGGTCAGTTCCTCGACTATGCCCGACCGCATCGTGGCGCACCCGACACAATCGCGCTCGCGCCGGTGCTCGAGCGCATCGCGCGGCTCGTGAGGACTCAGCCCCACCCCGCGCCGATTGAGGTCCGCGTGCAGGTCGCGCCAGACCTACCGAGGGTGCGGGCGGACGCGAGCCAGCTCGAGCAGGTCTTCATCAACCTCGCGCGGAACGCCTGCGAGGCCATGGAGTCCGGCGGCGTGCTCACGGTCTCGGCCGAGCCGGTCACCGACGAGGGCGCGCACGGGCGAGTCGCGGTGACCTTCGCGGATACGGGCGCGGGGATGCCAGACGACGTACAGCGCCTCGTGTTCGTGCCTTTCTTTACAACGAAGGGCCGCGGCACAGGCCTGGGCCTCGCGATCAGCCAGCGCATTGTCCAGAGCGTCGGTGGCGCGATCACGATTCGGTCGCAGGTGGGCGCGGGCACCCAGATCGTAGTCAAGCTGCGCCGCGCAGACGAGCCGGAGTCGGGGACGGGCGAGTTCAGTCGCGCTGTGATAGGTTAGTACCATGCTGCGCATCGTCGCCGGACGCGCCCGTGGGCGTCGCCTTGTCACCCCCGCCGGCGACCGCGTAAGGCCGACGAGCGACCGCGTGCGAGAGGCTGTGTTCAGCGCCCTGACGAGTCGTCTGCCTGCGGGCTTCTCGGGACTCCGTGTCTTGGACGCCTTCGCGGGGACGGGCGCGCTCGGTCTAGAGGCCTGGAGCCGTGGCGCTGCACACGTGACGTTCTTCGAGCGCGACCGCAAGGCGTTGGCCTGCCTAGACGCGAACGTCGCGGCGCTGGGTCTCTCGACCAGCGAATTCGAGATCGACCGTGTGGATACGCTCGCAGCATTCAACCGTCCTCGCGCCCCCTTCGACGTGGTCTTCGTCGACCCCCCCTACGACGCGGGCCTGTATGCCCCCGCGCTCGAGGCGCTGGCGCAAGGGGCAAGGCTACGACCCGGTGCCATCGTCGTCGTCGAGCATCGGACCGGAGCGACCGTCACCGCGCCGGCGTCTCTCGAACTTGATTTCGACCGTGCGTGGGGCGATACGACGGTCAAGCTGATGACGTACTCGTCGGAGTCTGCTTCGTGAGAGTGGCGATCTACCCCGGGTCGTTTGACCCCATCACCAACGGCCACGTCGATATTATCCGTCGCGGCCTGACGATCTTCGACAAGGTGGTCGTCGCCGTTGCCGTGAACCTGCGCAAGACGCCGCTCTTCTCCGACACGGAGCGAGTCGAGCTGCTGCGCGAGACGTTCGCCGCCGAGCCGCGCGTCGAGATCGACGTCTTTCAGGGGCTTCTGGTCGAGTACGCTCGCCGGCGCGGCGTGGCCACCGTGCTGCGCGGGCTCCGCGCCGTGAGCGACTTCGAGTACGAGTTTCAGATGGCGAGCATGAATCGTCGGCTCTCACAGGACGTCGACTACTTGTTCATGATGACCAGCGAGGACCAGTACTACGTGTCCTCGACGCTGATCCGAGAGGTCGCCGCCAACGGCGGCAGCGTCGCCGGCCTCGTGCCGCCGGGGGTCGAGGCGCGCCTGTACGAGCGCTTCGGGCGCCCCCCACCCGCGTGAGCCCAAACGCGCGGGCCCCGCGTCGAGCGTGTGCGGCCCTCGTTGGGCTGACCGCGTCGGCGTGCGTCGTGCCCGGCGAGATCGAGGCCGAGCCGACGCCCGTGAATACGGCGCCGTTCTTCGAGCCGCAGGCCGTCGAGCCCGCGTTCGAACAGGTGGTCGCCTACGACCCCGAGGTGAGCACGGGCCCGCTCCGCTTCGAGGTGCCGGGTATTCGCGATCTGGACTCGGGTGACCGCGTTTTCTGGCGCTGGTTCGTGAACTACGACCGTCGATTCTTCTCTCAGGTCTTTGCGCAGACGCCCTTCGGTCGCGCGCCCGGCCCCGACGGACTGTCAATCACCTTCGAGCTGGAGCCGTGCGTCGATCTGGCGCCGTTCGCGCCGCGCACGCTCCACCGGGTCGAGCTGATCGTAGGTGACCGGCAGTTCGACGAGGACACGTCGACCACCGTCTTTCGAAACCAGACCTTTCCCGAGGACGCGCGCGAGTTTCGCATCGTCTGGTTCATCGAGGTCGACCTGTCCAAGTGTGAGCTGGTGCCATGAGGTATGCACTGTTCGCGCTTGCGCTTGTGAGTCCCGCGTGCACCGGGCTGACGACGAGCAACGACGAGGCCGGCGGCGCGCCTTCGCGAGGCTGCGACGATCGCACACCCTGCGCGGCCGGTCTGACTTGCGCCTCAGGAGCGTGCATCGGAGACCGCTCCCCCGCGCGGCCACTTGTGCTGCGCGTGCGTCCGCGTCAAGACCTTGCGCTCGCGCCTGTCGAGGTTCAGGGCATTATCTTCGAAGCCTCGCCGATGCTCGCGCTCCCTTCGCCGATCGTGCTGCCTGCGCGGCGAGCCCTCACCGGCTACGCCCGAACGACCGACGACCCGCCGGTGGTTGTCTCGACGCGGGCCCTGGCGCGGCCGAACGGCGCGCTCGGGGGCGACGGCCTTGAGGTGGCAGCCGACAGCGCGCAGACACGACGCGGGCCGCGATTTACGCTCGGGCTCACGCCCTGCTGGCCCGACCGCGCGGGCGCTTGTACCACGCTGTCCTGGAGCGTTCGCTTGACCCCCGACGCCTCCCTCTTCCCGCCCGTCGAGTATGACGCCGTCCGCGTGGAGGACGACGCCGCCGAGGTGGAGCGCCCGTTCGTGCTGCCAGGAAGCGCCACTCTACCGACGGTGCGGGGTGTACTGACTCGCGCGGACGGCCTGCCCGCGGATGGCCTGCTGGTCTTCGCGACCGACGCCCAAGGCCGCCGCCTCACCACCGAGACGCGCAGCGATGCGGATGGCGCGTTCGAGCTGGGCTACTGGCCAACAGCCGCGGGCCGTCTAGCCACGCTGCGCGCGGTCTCCGAGGACCTGAGCCGTCCCCTGCCTCGTTTTGCGTCCGAGCAGCGCCTGCCCGCCGTAGACGCCCCCGAGGACGCGCGCGTCTGGGACGTGCGCTGGCCCGCTCTAGACCGCACATTTGTCCTCGTGGGTCGGCTCACGGGGGGCGAGGCCCCCTTGGGCGGCGCGCGCGTGCGGTTCGAGACCACGCTCGACGCGGGTCGGTTCGTCGCGAGCGCCTTGGTCGGTGACGCGGGTCGCTTTGAGGTGACGGTCTATCCGGGCACCTATCGAGTGGACGTGGAACCCGCGCTGGGCAGCCCGTTTCGTCTATCGCGCCTGCGCGCGGACCTCACGCCCGACGCGGCCCAGCTCGACCTCGTCGCGTTGCCTCGAAACCCCGTCAAGGGGCGCCTCGTGGACCCTTCGGGGCGTGGGCTCGAGGGCGCTCGCGTCGTCGCGGACCTCGTCGAGGTCCGCGCAGGTTTCGCCGAGCTCGACCGCCCGGGGGAGACGCCGCCCACGCGCGTCGTGGAGACGGAAACGCTCGCGGACGGCAGCTTTACGCTCGCGCTCGACCCAGGCCTGCAGCGGTTATCATTCGAGCCCGCAGCGAGCACGGGCTTACCGGCGCTCACGCGGACAGTCGAGGTCCCTGTGGAGGCGGGTCTGACTGTGCTGCTGGGCGACGTGAGCGTCCCCCCTGCAGTCGTGCTGAGCGCGACCGTTCAGGGCCCCGATGGTCTGCCCCTGTCCGGGGCGACGGTCGAGGCGCTCTGGACGTCCGAGGGCGACCAAGCCGTCACGCGGGCGGGTGAGGCCATCACAGACGCCGAGGGCGCGGTCGTGCTGCGCCTGTCGTCTGCCCCTTAGGCAGCTTCGATGAGCGCCGCGGCGCCCATGCCGCCGCCGATGCACATGCTGACGACGGCGCGCTTGCCGCCGCGCCGCGCGAGCTCGTGCAGTGCGGTCAAGACGAGGCGAGTCCCGCTGACCCCGAGCGGGTGACCGAGCGCGATGGCGCCGCCGTTGACGTTGAGCTTGTCATCGGGGATGCCGAGCTCCCGCTGGCAGTAGACGGACTGCGAGGCGAACGCTTCGTTGATCTCGAAGAGGTCGATGTCCGAGACGCTCAGGTGCGTATCGGACAGCAGCTTGCGAATCGCTGGCACAGGGCCGATGCCCATGATGTCGGGCGCGACGCCGACGACCGCGAAGCGCACGAAGCGTCCGAGGACCTTGCGGTCCCCCGCAGCCTTGCGAGACATCACGACGACCGCGGCCGCGCCATCGGTCAGGGGTGAGGCGTTGCCGGCCGTGACGCAGCCCTTCGGATCGAATGCGGGCTTCAGCTTCGAGAGGCCATCGGCCGTCGTCTCGGGTCGGATCAGCTCGTCGTGCTCGACGCGCAGAGTCTGCCCGTCGAGATCGGTCGTGACGGGCACGATCTCGCGCTGAAAAATCCCTCGCTCCCGCGCCGCGGTCGCTCGGGCATGGCTGCGAGCGGCGAATTCGTCTTGTGCGGCGCGAGGAACCTCGAAGCGGCGCGCGACGTTCTCGGCCGTGACCCCCATGCCGATGTAGACCTGCGGAAACTCCAGCGCGAGCTTCGGATGAAGCTGCGGGTGAAAGCCCGCCATCGGGACGGCGGTCATGCTCTCGACGCCGCCCGCAACGGCGACATCGATCTCACCGGTCGCGATGCGCGCTGCAACGCCCGCGATGGTTTGCAAGCCCGAAGCGCAGAAACGGTTGACCGTGTAAGCGGGGACTGTGTCAGGCAGACCGGCCAGAAAGCCGACCACACGGGCCACGTTCAGGCCCTGCTGACCCTCGGGCATCGCGCAGCCGAGCGCCAGGTCTTGCACGGACGCGGACTCGACCTGCGACCGCTCCAGGGCGGCGCGCACGGCGGCCGCGCCCAGGTCCTCGGCGCGCGTCTGGCGAAAGCTCCCCTTGTGGGCGCGACCGAACGGCGTGCGCGCCCCCTCGACGATGACGACTTCCTGCATGGCTTAGTTCCTCAGGGGCTTGTTGGTCATGAGCATGGACTGGATGCGCTCGAGTGTCTTCGCCTCGCCACAGAGCGACAGGAAGGCCTCGCGCTCGAGCTCGTGGAAGCGGGCCTCGGTGACGATGGCGCCCGTCGGGACATCGCCGCCGCACATGACGTGCGCGAGCTTCGCGCCGATGTGCAGGTCGTACTCGCTGATCTGGTTGCTCTGTTGCATACCCCACAGCGCGGAGTAGAGCGTCGCGTAGCCGGTTCGGCCCGCAGCGCGCACCGAGCGTGCCCGCGGCGCCTTGAAGTCGCTCCGCGCCAGGCCCAGGCCCGCTTGCTTCGCGGCGTCGAGCAGCTCGTCTCGGTCCATCGTGACGCGGTCCGAGGCGCGCAGGAAGCCCAGCTTGCGGCCCTCCTCCGCGCTGGTCGCGACCTTCGCCATGCCGATCGTAAGGAACGCGTCCTTCGTATACGCCACGGGATCCGCATCCGCGGGCATGTTCGCCATCACGTTGTGCAGCAGCGCGAACGTGCCGCCGCCGCCGGGGATGAGGCCGACGCCTAACTCGACGAGGCCGATGTACAGCTCGGCGTGGGCCTGGACGGCGTTCGCGCCGAAGACGATCTCAGCGCCACCGCCCAGGGTCAGGCCGAAGGGCGCGGCGACGGTCGGGATGCGGCTGTGCCGCAGGCGCAGACACGCGTGCTGGAACCGCGTGACCATGGCGCCGATGGCGTCCCACTGCTGCTGCGCGGCGCCCATGGCCACGAGCAGCAGGTTAGCGCCTGCGCTGAAGGCGTCGGTCGCGTGGTTGCCGAGCACGAGCGTGTCGAAGTCGCGCTCCGCCACATCGACGGCGTCGTGCAACAGGTTGATGATGTCGTCGTCGACGGCATTCATCTTGGTGCGGAACTCGACGCAGGCTGCGCCGTCCCCGATGTCCCACAGGCGCGCGCCCGCGTTCTTCGCGATGAGCGACGGGTGCTGAATCGTCGCGGGCAGGCGCAGGTAGCGGGGGCTCAGGACCTCTCGAGTGCCCGCCTTCGTGCGCGGATCGAAGAACGAACGCGCGCCGAGGGGCCCCTCGTAGAAGCGGGTCCGCCCGCTCGCGAGCATGGTCTCGACCCACGCGGGGACCGCGAAGCCGTCCTTCTTCATGCGCTCGACGCTCTCGGCCACGCCGATGGCGTCCCACGTCTCGAACGGCCCGAGGTCGTGGCCAAAGCCCCACTTCAAGGCGTTGTCGATCTGAACGAGGTCGTCTGCGACTTCGCCAAGGCGGTTCGCGGCGTAGACGAGGGTCGCGGCCGTGCAGCGCCAGGCGAACTGCGCGGCGGCGTCGTCGCCCCACACGATCCGTCGAATGCGCTCGCCCGAGTCGTCGACCTCTTTCACGGCACGGATCGAATCGAACCGCACCTTCTCCTGCGGTCGGTAAGTCAGCGTCTCCGGATCGAACGTCGAGAGCGCGCCTGTGTCCTTGTCCTTCTTGTAGCAGCCCTGCTTGCTCTTCGAGCCGAGCCAGCCGTTTTTGACGAGCGTGCGCAGGTACTCAGGCACGACGAACGTGTCGCGCTCGCTGTCGCCCGACAGCGCGGCGTGGAGGCCGTCGGCCACCATGCACAGCGTATCGAGGCCGACGACGTCTGCGGTGCGGAACACGGCAGACTTCGGGCGGCCCATGGGTGCGCCGAAGATGCCGTCCACGAACTCGGGCGAGTGACCAGCCCGGAGCATCTCGTGCAGCGTGTACATCAGGCCGAACGTGCCGATGCGGTTCGCGACGAACGCGGGCGAATCCTTGGCGACGACGACGCCCTTGCCGAGGATGGAGCGAGCGAACGCCTCGAAGCGCTGTGACAGACCAGGCGCCGTCTCGGGGCCGCTCACGACCTCAAGCAGCTTCATGTAGCGCACGGGGTTGAAGAAGTGCGTGATCAGGAAGTTGCGTCGAAAGTCCTCGGAGCGACCCTCGACCAGCTGCGCGAGCGGGATGCCGCTGGTGTTCGACGAGATGAGCGCGCCCGGACGCCGCAGCGCGTCGAGTCGCTCGAAGAGCGCCCGCTTGACGCCGAGGTCCTCCTTGACGACCTCGACGATCCAGTCGCACTCGCTGACCTTCGCGAGGTCGTCCTCGAAGTTGCCGACCGTCACGAGCGCCGCGTCGTCCTTGTCGAAGAACAGGGCAGGCTTGTTGGCCAGCGCCGCCTTGAGACCGCCGTCGGCGAAGGCGTTGCGGGCCGCGCCCTCGGCGCCGCCCGGAGGCACGATGTCGAGCAACAGCACCTCGATGCCGGCGCCCGCGAGGTGAGCGGCGATGCCGCGCCCCATGACGCCCGCGCCAAGCACGGCCGCCTTTCGGACCGGCAGCCCCTTGTCCACGCTCTGCATATTGCGGAATCTCCTTGGTGTTTCGCGCGCCTCGTGTAGCGCAGTTTCCGGCCCAAAAAAAAGAGAGCGACGTTAGATCAGATGGCGAACCCCTCGGCCTCGTTGCGAACCCGCCTCGGGCTCACGCTCTTTGGCGCGCTTAGCCTCTCTGCCTGCGGCGGCGCTCAGCCGACCCCTGACCTGCGAGACGCAGTCACAGAGCAAGCCAAAACGCCCGCGCTCGCCGCGGAGTTCCCGCCGCTCGGGGCGCCGCTCGGCCCGCCGCGCATCGAATGGGGCGGCGTGCGCGCCTTGCCGCCGGATGCAGCGCGCGTGGGCAGTGCTCTGGCGACGCAGCCCAGCAGCGCTGCGGACGACTGCCTCGCTGGGCAGGTCGCCGTGCGCGTCGCCGCAGATGGGGTCGTCCCCGGTCCAGCCTGGCTGTCACAGCTCGCAGACCACTGCGGCCTGGCGGATGCACCGACGGATGCGTTTGCGGTGACCGCGCCGAGCCTTGCGGCGCTCGAGGCGGGCCTCTCTCGCCTCCCCGTTGACGTCGTGACCCAGAGCGCGGGACTCGGCCTCGTGACCCACCGCGACGGCCGGGCGACCTTGGCGCTCACCCCCGCTCCAACGAACTTCACGCTGCTTGAACCGCTGTCCCGCGCGCAGGCCGCGGGGGCGATGGTGACGGTGCGCGCTCGCGTCCGACCAGGCACAGAGCACGCCGCCCTCGTCGCTGTCTCGGCCAGTACCGCGCCGCCGCGCGTCATTCCGCTGCCCGCGAGCACGACCGGAGAGGTCGCCTTTTCGTTTGAGATGCCCACCGAGGCTGCCGCGGCCGTTGCTGTTGAGGTGACGCGCGTCGAGAGACGCTTCGCGCGCGCCATCGGGGCCCTGCGTTTCGGCGCCTCGGAGACCCCATTGCCCCCCCCCGCTGCCGCGCCGCGCGTGGCCGGTGCCAGCCCGAGACTCGAACAAGAGGCCGCGCTCCGTGTCGCGTTGACCTCAGCGCGCCAAGCAGTCGGTCGCGCACCTCTCGCCGCAGGGGGGGGGGAGGCGCTGCTCGACGCCTGGTTCGATGCGGCTGCGACTGAGCAAGCGACGGGGGATCCGCCGCTGCCTAAGGCCTCCAATGGAGACCCGTTCGTGCACGCGACGTGGGTCTTCGGGACGGGGGGCTCTCCAGTCGACGCGCTCGAGCGCCTCGTCGCCTCGCCGCTCGGTCGGTTGAGCTTGCTCAACGACCCCGCCGCGTCGCCGACGCATGTCTCCTTCGGCGTTCGGCCTTATGACGGCCGGCCCGGCGCGGACGTGATGGTCGTTTTGCTCCGCGCCTTCGCCCCCCTCTCGATCGACGCCCTGCGTCCGGCGCTGCATGACGCCGTCGGCCGTCTGGTGAGGCCCGCGACCGCGCCTGCGCTTGAGCCTTCGGCGGCGCTGGACGCGGTCGCTCAGGCGCTCGCCGCCGAGATTCTGAGCGGCAAGGCCGCCTGGGGCGCGCTCCCGAACGAAGCAGGCCGCCGGGTCGCGGCCACCGACGTCGGGGCCACGGCCTTCGCCGCGGGCGCGGTCGCCGTCGAGAACGCTTCGATGATTGACCTGAGCGCGGAGCCCGCGCTGCGAGACGGCGGGTTTGACCGAGTCGGCTTCGGGCTCGTCTCCGGCCGCCCGGCAGGAGACGCAAAGCCCCGCCACGTTTTGGTCTACGTCGTCTCGAATCACACCCCTTGACACAGAGCGGCGCGCTCGCGTATCCCACGCACGCCGGCGGGCCGAGGTGCTCGCGGAGATAAGGTCCATGGGTTCAGGCAGTAGTATCAGCGGGGGTGAGCGCGAGACGCAGTCTCGTCCCCTCGCCGTCGTGCCGCTCGCCTGACCCCGCTCGCCGGGGTCAACCCGGCCAGCGAGACCGACTGCATGCTCACCCCCTCGACGTTCGACCCCAACGAGCTTCGAGTCCGAGGAGACGAGTATGCAGCGCAACGAGTTTACCGGTCGCACGCCGCAGGAGGCGAAGCGGCGCGCCCTCAGCTTCTGGTACCAGAATCACGACCGTCTCGACCTGAGCCTCGCTCAGTTCTTCGCGGCGTGTCGCAGCGTCAGCGCACCTGAACAGACGACCATCGTCTTCACGCGCGTCGAGTGTGCGAGCGGCCGCAGCGCGGCCTGACGTCCCTGGGCAGCGCGTTCGCGAAAACGGCGCTCGATTTCCGCATGCGCCTTTGGTAGCGTCCCGCGCCCACATGACCCCACCCATCCTCACGTCGTGCGCGGCCCTGATGACCGTGCTCCTCGCGCCCGCGTTCGCGCTGGCCGTCACCCATGCAAGCTTCGACGACGCCGTGCCTCAAGCCCCGGGCAAGATGCAGGTAGGCGGCGGAGCAGCGGGAGGCGACGATTTGTTCTCGGGATTCGGGCTCCTCCGAATCGGTGTGCTCGACGACCTCGACGCGACGGTGCGCGCCGGCGTGTTCGCCGGTCTCATCGAAGACGGCATCGGCTTCGAAGTCGGCGGCGCCGCGCGTTTTCGCTTCTTGCGCCTGTCCGATACGGGCGTCGTCGACGTGGCGGCGATTGGGGGCGTCTCGCTCGCCAAGGGCGAGGGCGTGCTTGCGGTCGGGATTGACCCGCAGCTGGTCGCGTCGCACCCCTTTCGCATCGACAGTGATCGAGACGTCGTGGTCGCGGCCGGACTCGGCGTCGCGCTCACGACGTATGCGATTGACGGTCAGGACACCGACGTTGACAGCGGCTTCTTGGGCGCTGCGACCGTCGGCGTCGACATCATCAAGGACCTGAGGCTGCACCTCGAGGGTCGACTCAACGACGAGATCACGCGCTTCGGCGTGGGTCTCACCTGGCAACTCTGAGCGGCAGGACGCACCGTGGCGAAGATCGGACGCAATGACCCCTGCTCGTGTGGCAGTGGCAAGAAGTACAAGAGCTGTCACATGGCGCAGGACGAGGCGCGTGACCGCCAACGCAGCCAGCTGAGCACCGTCAGCGCGTGGCTGGGCTACCACGGGGACGCCGCGCTCGGCGCGGGCCTCGCGGCCGCAGAGGCCACTGGCCGTCGGGCGGACGCGTTCGCCGCGTTCGCCACAAATGCGGCGCCGGACGACCCGATCGCTCTGGGCTTCGCGGCGTGCGACTTCCCGCTCGACGATAACGCGGACGTGGGTGTCTCCCACGCCACTCGCGCCGCGCCAGCGGCTGACACGCGGCCCGAGGACGTCGAGGACCGCGCGCTCGTCTTTAGGGCCTTCGCCGAGAGCCACCTATCCATTCACGAAGTGCTCGAGTGCAAGCGCGGCAAGGGGGTCCGGCTGCGGGACGTCTTCACGGGCGCGGACGACTTTGTCTGGGACGAACAGTTGGGCGATTCGCTCGAGCCGCTGGAGTATGTCCTGGGCCGACGATTGGGCTTCGCTGAGCGCCCCCTCCTCGCGCTCGGCTGGGAAAAGTTGGCGTTTCGCGGCCGAAAGCGGCTTGTCGCCGCGCAACGCGCCGCGTTCGAAGCCGCGCAGGACCACGAGGACCCGGTCGTTCGTCGCGCGCAGCTCAAGGCCCTCGCGCCCTCGTTGGCTGCGGCCGTTCGAGCCCTGAACGCGCCGGTCGCATGAGCACAGCGCCTGCAAAGACCACCTCGACGGACCTCGCCGCGTGGCGCGCGAGCCTGCAGACGGCCCGCTCCTCAAGCGAGCTCGTCAATCTCCTGATCTCTCCCGCTGACGCCGAGCGTCGTGTGCGCTCGCTCCCCGCCCCTGAGCTGTACGGCCTCATCCGGCGCATCGGCCTGGAGGACTGTACCGAGTTGCTCCCCATGGTGAGCGCGGAGCAGTTCAAGTCGTTCGTCGACCTCGACGTGTGGCAGGGCGACGAACCCAGCATGGCGCGCATGGGGCCCTGGCTTCGGGCGCTCATGCAAGCGGGCCCCGAGGTCCTGAGCCGACGCCTGCTCGACCTCGACGACGAGCTGCTGAACTGGACGCTGCGTCAAGCCATCGAGGTGCACGTCGTCGAGGACCCCGAGAGCTTCGATCCGCCTGACGTGGAGCACGTGCTCACGCAGGACCGTCGCCTCTGCATCCTGTTTCCCGAGCCCGACGAGGACGACCTCCCGATCAAGATCGCGCTCGACTGGCTCATGCGGTCGCAGCCAGAATTTTGCTACAACCTGCTCATCTTCGCGGGCGCCGCGCTCGACAGCACACTGGTGGAGCAGGCCTATCAGTGGCGGATGGGGCGCATGGCCGATCTCGGCTATGTCGATCCGTACGAGGCGCTGGTCCTCTACACGGCGCCGCGTCCCGACCAGCTCAAGGCCGCGCAGCGGGGTGTGCCCACCCACGTGGACGCGCCCCCGCTCCCCGCCCGCTGGTCGCGCGACGAGGGACGCCTGGAGCGTGCCATCGCGGCCCTCGAACCCGAGGTGCGCGCCGCCGTGCACGCCGAGTTGGCGTACGTGTCGAACATGGCGCTCTCCGCCGACCGCGTCGAGCTCTGGGACCTCGACGCTCAAGAGGCTGTGCTCAGGCGGCTGCGCGCTGGCCTGCTGCTCGGACTCGCGGTGCTCGCTCAGACCGACGCGGCGGAGCAGCAGGTCCTCGCGACGGTGCCGCTCGCGCTCATCTTCCGCGCGGGCTACGGGCGCGCACTCGACGCCGCGGGTCCGGCGCGACGCCTCCGCCGTCGCGGGCTCCTCGCGGCCGAGGGGGGGCCTGTGGAGGCCATCGACGTCGCGTCACTCCGCACGTGGGCAGAAGCGCTCACGGGGCGTCACCCGACCCTGGTCGGCGGCCGCTTTCCCGAGCGCCTTGAAGACTGCGCGCGCATGCGAGCGCAGGCCGAGGTCATCGCGGACATCGTTCGGTTCGCCCAGCTGGGCGACACGACCCCGCATCGCTGGGTCGCGATCGCTGCAACGCGGCTGACGTGTGACCTCGTGGGGCTGGACGGCAAGTCAGCGCTCCCGGCTTCTGCGATGGCGAACGCGCACCGCGCGCTCTTCGACGCGGGCCAGGTGACGCCCGCTGCGCGTGCGACCGCCCGGTCGGCCTGGAAGCGCCTAGGCGGAGAGCGCCCCGAGGTCGCCGACTACGTGCTCGACCTGCTCGCCGAGGAGCTGGCGGCGCAGTCCCCAGACGCGCTTGAGCCGCGCTTTGTCACGCTCTGGGTGGTTGACGCCGAATGAGCGACGGGGCCCCGAGCGCCGCGGCTCTCGAGGCGATTCGACGCGGTATCGACCTGCGCCTCGACGCCGAGGGCCGCTGGATGCATGAGGGTGAGGCGTTCACGCACGCGGGCGTCACGGCGCTCTTCGACCGCGGGCTCGACCTGCACCCGACGACGCGGGAGCCCATCGTGCGCATCGGCGAGCAGTGGTGCTACGTTCGCTGTGATGACCTACCGTTCGTCGTTCGGCGGTGGCGGTTTGGCGCGAGCGCGACAGACCCCACGCTCTGCGGTGTGCTGAACACAGGCGCCGAGGTCGAGGTCGGGCACGACGCGCTGCGTGTGGAGGCCGACGGGCGCGTGACGCTCTGTTTCGCGGATGCACGCGAGGCCCGCGTGTCCCGTGCGGCGCAGGCTGCGCTCGCGCCCTACTTGGGTGAGACCCCCGCGGGGTTTGCCTTGCTGTGTCCCAACGGCGTCACCCTCGAAGTCACTTGCCGATGACCTCGAACGGGAGCGTCACCGCCTCAGCCATCCGCTGACCCGTCTTGCGCGTCGACTTGCCGAAGACGCGCGTCACGGTGAGCGTGCCGTCGCTCGCGAGGTCGCCTCGCACGACCATGAGCTCAATCGCCGGCGACTCCGGCATCATGGGTGGGTCGGGCTTCGGCAGGAACGTCAACACGACGCTGTTCGCCCCCACTGCGAGTGAGCCGGTGATCTCCGTCAGCCAGGTCGGGCTGCCCGCCAATACACGGGTCACGCTCCGGTCGTTGACCTTGACGTCCACGTCGTAATGACCCAAGTGCGCCGCGGTCGCGACCACATAGTATCGCCCGTCGACCTGCGGTGCTTCGGTCGCGGGCATCGGTGCAGGCAGGTCAGGGCTGACCGTGTACATCGGGGCGTCGATCACGACGTTGCCCTTCTCGTCGAAGCGCACATTGACCTTTTCAAGGGTCACGTCGCGGAGGCTCCCCGTGACGTTCACGCCGTTGACTTGAACCTCGACAGCCCTCGCGTGACCGCCCCAGACAAGCAGCGCCAAGAGCGTCACAAGCGCGCGGATTGACACGACTTTCAGCCTTTCGTATGAGGAGCATCCGAATCATTGCACAGACACGAGGCCTCGCGTGAGCAATCCGACACAGAGCGAACGCGGCACGTTCAAGACGCCCGACGGTATCGAGATCCACTGGGCGAGCGACGTCCCCGAAGGCGCCAAGGCCGCTGTGATGCTCCTGCACGGCTACGCGGAGCACCTCGGGCGCTACGACGGCTTCGTCCAGTCACTGAACGCGCGCGGCTTCGCGGTCTGGCGGCTCGACTACCGCGGGCACGGACGATCAGGTGGCCGGAGAGGCCACGTCTACCACTTCGATGATTTCTTCGCGGAGCTGAGCGCGCTGCGCGACCGGATGTTCGCGGCGACCGAGCATCTGCCGCGGTTTCTCCTCGGGCACAGCCACGGCGGGCTGCTCTCGACGCACTTCATCAGCCGTTCCCCCGAGGGCTTCCACGGCGTCGCGCTGAGCTCGCCGTTCTTTGGCTTCGGTCTCAAGGTGCCGGCTTGGAAGGCCGTCGCGGGACGCACGCTGAGTCGATGGGTGCCCGCCTTGGCGATGCCGACCGATATCGACCCGGCGATCGTCAGTCACGACCCCGAGGTCGTTCGGCAGTACAAGTCCGACCCGCTCAACGGCCGCACAGCGACGGCGCGTTGGTTCACTGAGATGCTGCGGGTTCACGCGGAGACACCGACGGCGGCGCACCGGGTCAAGCTGCCCATTCTTGTCCAGCAAGCGGGTGATGACCGGCTCGCTTCGGTCGAGTCTACGCGGCGGATCTTCGCCGCGCTCGGCTCAGAAGATCGGCAGTACATCGAGTACCCTGGGATGTACCACGAGATATGGTTCGAGCAGGAGCGCGCGCGCACCGTCGGTGACCTGCTCGAGTGGCTCGACAAGCACACGTGAGCCCCGCAGGCTTCGCCGTAGCGCTCTGCGCGCTCGTGGTCGCGGCGTGTGGCGATGGCAAGCCCGCACCAGGGAGCCGCGGCCATGCCGAGGCGACCATGCGGGAGGCGCTCGCCTCACCCGAGGCGACTGCGCGCGCGGCGGCTGTCGACGCGGTGGGGCGGCTGCGCGCGGCCCAGTTCGACGACGCGCTGAAGCGGCTTGAATCGGACGCCGACCCGCGCGTGCAAGCGGCCCTCGACGCGACGCGCCTGCGTCGCTTGGATGCTCGAACGCCCGCGCTCGTCGCCCAGCTCGTTGAGGCGCTCCGCGGCCAGGAAGCAGGCCTGCTCGCTTGGTTGCCGATCGTCCCCGACGAAGCGTCGCGCGCGGCGCTGCTCGACGCCGCTCTGAGCGCGCGCGCCCCCCAAACCCGCGTCGCGGCACTGGTCGGCAGCGACCTCGCCGCATCAACGACGCAGCGAGCGCTGAGCGCGCGCGGCCTCAAGGACGACGACCCCGTTGTCAGAGCTGCGGCGGCGCGTGTGGCTTGGACCCATGACTTGGGCGTCGAGCGGGCCCGCACGCTCCAAGCGCTGCTCGAGGGTTCAGCCGAGCGCAAGGCCGAGGCGGCCGCGCAGCTCGCCGACCACGGCGACACATGGACGGTACCCGCTCTGTACGCTGCTGCGGCGGACCCGGACGGGGTCGTCGCGGATGTCGCGCGCGCTGCGCTCTGCAGGCTCGGCGCGCCTGGCGCCTGCGCCCAGCTCGAGGCGGTCTTCGGTGTGCGAGACGCTGCGCGGGTGGGCCCCGCCGCGATTGCACTCGTCCGCTCAACTGACCCCGTCGCTTCACGTCTGGTCCAGAGTGTCCTGTCTCATCCTGAGGCAGAGGTTCGTACCCTTGCGGCCTGCGCGCTGGCAGAGGCGCCACCGAGCAGTCACGATGTCCTCGCGCTGCGGCACCTGCAAGACGCCGACCCGCGGGCGCGCGCCTGCGCTGCAGTCGCTGCGCTTGGGGTCGCCGAGACCGAGGCGCTTGCGATCATTCGCGCGGCCGCTCGAGGCTCAAACCCGAGCCTCCGGGCTGCCCTCGTAAAGGCGCTGCAAGCACGCCACAAGTCCAGCGCTGATGCCGCCTCAGCGCTCGGTCTACGCGTCCTGGCGGGTCTCGAGGACGACGCAGGGGGCGCCCTCGAGGACGTCGAGGCGGCGGTGTCTGCGCTGACCGCTCTGCTTGCCTCCCGAGAGGTCGCCCTCAGGGACGCCGCCGCAGCGCGCGCCCTCGGGAGCGCCGCTCCCGAGCTTCGTCTCCTGGCGGCGCTCGCGATCTCTGAGGGCCGCGCCGCGGACCCGGGCTTGGCGCTGACCCGCGTGATGAACGACCCCTTCATGGTCGTGCGTGTCGCCGCGGCCTCAGCGCGCCTGCGGGATTCAGGTGATGACGAGCCCACTGAGGCCCCCCAGACCTGAACGCCGCGCTTGCGCGTGGTTAACCCCGCTGCGAGAGTGAAGGCATGCTCCTCGAGTTCGACGCGCTCCGATTAGCCTTCGACGGAAAGCCCGCGCTCGACGGCGTCACTGCGCAACTCAAGGGTCGCGCCGTTGGCCTACTCGGCCCGAATGGCGCGGGCAAAACGACCCTGATGCGTGTCTGCCTTGGACTCTTGACGCCGGATGCGGGCGTCTGTCGCGTCCTTGGGGTCGACGCCGTCGCGCAGCCGCTTGAGGTGCGCCGTCGGCTGGGCTTTGCGGCCGAGGGCTCGGGCCGCATTCCGGGTCTCTCAGGCCTCGAATCTGTCGCTTATATGGGCGAGATGTGCGGCCTCGACCGGCGGCGCTCGATGCGACGCGCACACGAGATGCTCGACTTGGTCGGGCTCGATGAAGCGCGCCAGCGCCCCGTCGAGACGTACAGCACCGGCATGCACCAGCGGGTGAAGATCGCGATGGCTCTCGTCCACGACCCGGAGATGGTCCTGCTCGATGAACCCACGACGGGCCTCGACCCTGAGAGTCGTGACGAGGTGCTCGACCTCATCGTCCGCTTGCGGAGCGAAGGCGGGCCCGCGGTGCTGCTCTCGACGCACCTGCTCCATGACATCGAGCGCACGTGCGACTCCGTGATGGTGATGCAGGCGGGCCAAGTGCGCTACGCGGGCCCCCTCGATACGCTGCGTGCGCGGCGACCGTCACGGTTTGAGGTGCGGACGCGCGGCGCTGCCACGCCGCTCATCGCTGCGCTCGAAGCAAACGTCGACGAGATTCAACCGACCCGTCGGAACGATACCTTCGAGGTCACGCTCCGGCGCGGCACCTCGCCCAAGGTCATTTGGGACGCGGCCGCGCGCGCGGGTCTCTCGATCTGGCACTTGGAGCCTCAATCGTTGTCGCTTGAAGAGGCGTTCATGACCCTCATGGGTGAGCGCGGGGAGACCCCGCGATGAGCCGACGAGACGCGATCTACACCGCAGGCTATCGTCGGCTGGACAGCGCGCCGCGACAGGCCCACGCCGCGCTGGCGATCGCGCGCACGGCGTTGGCGCTCGCGTGGCGACGGCGCGCGGTCAAGCTCTCTCTGTTGCCATCGGCGGGCGCCTTCATGGTCTGCGTCTCGGTGCTCGTCGGGCTCGTCGTGCTCAAGCGCGCGACTGAGGCCCTCGACAACGTGATGCTCTCGCAGATAACTGCCCAAATCGTCGGTGATGCGCGGGATGTGCTGGGGGGCTTCGTTCAATTCTCGTTCTATGCATCAGCCTTCGTGCTCTCCATGATGGGCGGCGCCCTCATCGCGGACGACCTCAAGGCGAGTGCGCTGGACCTCTACTTCGCGCGGCCATTGCGCCGGGCCGACTATCTCCTCGGCAAGGGCCTCGCGGCGCTCAGCGTGCCGGTCGCCACCCTGCTTGTCCCGACTGTCCTGCTCTGGCTCATCACGGCGGGTATCGCGGACGAAGCGATCCGAGGCCCGCTCCTGAGCCTGCTCCTGCCCGCGCTGGTGCCCGCGCTCCTGGCCACGGTCGCGCTGACCGGCCTGCTGCTGGGCGTGAGCGCTCTCTCCGACCGCGGGGCGAGCGCAAGCGTCACCTTCATCGGCGCGCTCCTCGCTGCGGATACGCTCGGCGCGGGGCTCTCGCTCGCGGGGTACGAGTGGGTCGGATACTTGTCGCCGCTCCTCGACCTCAGGACCGTGGGCGAGGCCATTGAACCCTCTGGCACGGGGCTCGTTGCACAAGCGCTCAAAGGCACCGCGAGGATGACCAATGACAGCGCGTGGCTGTCGGCCCTTGCGTTGCTCGGCATGGGGACCGGGGGCGCGCTCATCGCATTTCGCCGTGTCGCGCGGCAGGTGCGGGGATGAGCGCATCACCGAGCTTGTTCGCGCGGGGCGTCAGCAAGATGTTCGGCCCGGTCCGCGCGCTCAATGACATTGACCTCGAGCTGGGGCCGGGGGTTCACGGCCTGCTCGGCCCGAACGGCTCGGGCAAGTCGACGCTCATCAAGCTCTTCGCAGGACAGCTCAAGCCAGACACGGGCGAAGTCCGCCTCAATGGTCGCGACCCCTTCGCGGACGCCGGTGCGCTCCGTCGCTTGGGCCTCTGCCCTGAGCAGGACCACTTCTACGAAGACCTGACCGGGCGCGAGTTCGTGACCGCGCTGACACGCCTGCATGGGATCGACGCCTTCACGGCGCGCAGGCTCGCTGACAACGCGATAGAGCGCGTAGGCATGGGGCCACGCGCAAGCGTGACCCTCGGCACGATGAGCCGCGGCATGCGTCAGCGAATCAAGGTCGCGCAGGCCCTGGCGCACGACGCAGACGTCTTGCTCCTGGACGAGCCGCTCAACGGCGCCGACCCGGTCGCGCGCGCGGACCTCGTTTCTCTCATTCGCACGCTGGGCGACGAGGGCCGCTGCGTCGTCGTCTCCAGCCACGTCCTACATGAGGTCGAAGCGATGACGCACGACGTCGTGCTGATTCGCTACGGCCGCATGCGCGCCGAGGGTGACATCTTGCGCCTGCGAGAGCTCATGACGGACCGCCCGTACCGGATCCGCATCGAGACCGCCGACGCTCGACGCCTGGCGACGGCGCTCTGGATACTGCCGCATGTTCGCGCGATCGAGCTCATCTCGGCGACCACGCTCGACCTGACGACGACCAAACTCGACGCGGCATGCATCGATACGCCGCGCATCGCCGAGACTGTCGGCTTAGTCGTTGAACGCTTTACGAGCCCGGACGGTGACCTCGAGAGCCTCTATCGCTACCTGATGAACCATGGCTGAACTCACACACCTCCAGACAGCCTCCGCGTGGGCTGCGCTGCACGCGCGCCGCAACATGCGAAAGAAGGCGTTCAAGTGGGCGGTCGCCCTGTGTGCCGGGCTCACGCTGGTTGCCGCCTGGACCGACAGCGCGGCGGGCGCGCGCTTGACGTTTCGGATGGTGCTGCCCTTCCTCGCGCTCTATTTCGGCGCGGGCGCCCTGCGCGAGGAGGTCGAGGACCAGACGTTGACGTACAGCTTCACCCGGAGCCTCGGGCGCGCTTGGGTCTTTGGAGCCCGGGTAGTCGCCGCGCTCGCCCCGATCCTGGTGCTCGCGCTGCCGGTCGCCCTGATCACGGGCGGGCAAATCGATGCGCTCACCGCCGCACGCTTTGGCTTGGCGACTCTGCTCGGGAGCCTCGCCTACGTTGCGTTCTTCGCTTTCTTTGGCATGTTCGCGCGGTGGTCGACGACCGTGGGGGTCATGTTCGTGCTCTTCTGGGAGAGCCTGACCTCCAGCGTTCCCGGTCTTCTGGGCCATCTCACGATTGTTCGGCAAGTGATGACGCTCGCTGGCCTGAACGCCGAGGGCGCTTTGACCTCGGGCAGCGGGACCTCCGAGGCGATGACATCGGCCTTGGCTCTGAGCCTGGTCGCCGCGACGTTCTTCGTCTTTGGGGGGATGCGCGTCCGCGCCGCCGAGTTCGTCCTCGACAAAAGCTGAGCCCGGGACTCAGCCGTCGTCAGAGCGGCAGGATGCGCCGAAGGTACGCCATGTCGTCCGGCCCAAACGCGCCTGGCGGCGTTGCGTTGAGCTCCACGCGCTCCTCGAACGGACGGTCCGCGCCACAGTCCATGAGCTGCGCGGGCGCCGCGGCCGTGTGGTACTCGCCGCACCCCGGATACACAGGGAGCCCGAGGCTGTGGCCGATCTCGTGGCTCGCGGTGCTTCCGATCAAGTTGCCCAGCGACACAACCGCGCGACGCACGACATCGGCGCGCGACCCGAGCAAGTCCTCGGGCGTTGCGGGCGTGCGGATGACCGGCCCGAACACTTCGTCAAATGCGGCGCTCGCCAGCGGATTGTCCGAGCCGCTTGAGGGTGAGAGCTGGAGGAACGACTCCACGAAGATGCCGCCATAGCCGGCGCCATCCGCATTGCGACCCGCCAGGTTGTCCGCCAGCCGCTCGTTACAGCGGTCCAAGTCGGGCGTGTTGTCGAGCCCGAAAAGATTCTGTCCATTCGGGTCGGGACCGCCAAACTCAAGGATACCAAAATCGACGAAGTCGGACGGTTCGAGCGCGCGAAATTCGATGTTCACGCCCGTGTAATCACGCTGAAGGACCTCGAGGATACGCCGCTGGACGTCCGCGCTGAGGTTGCGGAGGCCGAACAGCCGCAGGGAGTCCGTGAACGCGGGCAGGAACTTGAGGTAGACGACCTGACGACTCGGGAGCACGTCGAAGGTAAGGGGCGCGCTCACGCCCTCGACCTTGACACCGTCGCGCTCAATGATGGGCGTCACCGTGCCTTCAAGGCGTCCGGGGACCGCGCCGAGGTCGTCGCTCTGGCAGTCGAAGTCGTAGTCCGCCCGCATGGTCAGCTCGAGCGCGTCCCCCGCCCTCCAAGTCGGTGCAAGCTCGAGCGCGCCCCCACCCAGCGGCAACGGGGCCGCGCCGAGCGGGGCGAAGGTGCCCTCGATACGCAGAATCGTCGTGCCCTCCGAACCGCCGAGAAACCCCTGCCCCTGGATCGTGACGCGCTGGCCGCGGCTCGCGCCCGATGGGCTGACCTGCTCGACGGTCGGCAGGAGCAGGTCGAAGACCACGGACGCGGGCGGCGCGTCACGTCGCCAGCCGCGGCCCGCGTTGCTGAGTGTCCCGACGCCTTCGAAGCGACCCGGCTCTATCCCGAACCACGCCGGCGCGATGACGACCATGCCCAAGGTGCGGTCGATGCCGCGCGGGTCGTTCGCGAGCACGGGGATGTCATTGAGCGCGATGTCTCGGCGCGCGCCGGTCGTGTCGTCCGTGAAGGTGCCTTGAAGCGCGAGCGTGGTCGCGCCTTCGTCGCCCACCAAGAGCGCGTCGCCTTCAAGCGCCCAGGCGGTCTGCGGGAACGCACCCGGCGCCGCACGAGAAAGGAACGGATCGAGCCCCGCGCGCACTTCGAACTGAACTGCTGTCGAGGACTGACCGGTCGCGTCGCCGTAGCGCGCTGCGAGGTCGATTCGACCCACGAAGGTGCCCTCGGGCAGGTCGCCAAAAGCTTCAGCGGCCCAGAGGAGGTCAAGCAGATCGTCTGCGCGCCGCTCCACCTGGATGACGCGGTCGACGGTCACGCCGCCCAGCGTCCCCACGACGCGCCCCGCCCACGCGCCGCCCTCCAGGTAGCCAGCGCCGACGACACGGAGCCGGGAGCCCGGCACGATGATGGGCGCTTCGATGCGATCCAGTGCGATCTGGAATCCAAACGTCTGCGGCGCATTCGGTGGTGCTGCGTCAGCGCAGCCGGACACCTGCGCGCTGCCCGCGAGCACGCCGAGCGCGCTCCACAGCACCCACGCGCGTCCTCGACCGAGGCGCGGTCGCGTCATGGCAGGCACGCCCGCCCACCCGCAACCGCGCGACAACTGTAACCCGCCCGGCAGTCTGCGTTGTCTTGACAGGCCCGCAGGCAGGCCGTCACGTCGCCCATATCCGGCACATTCGCGCAGATTGTGTCGTGCGGACAGTCCTCTGGGCTGCAGCCACCCGACGCGCAGTAGCCGCCGGGCAGGTCAAAGCAGACGTCCGTGTCTTCGCAGTCGCTGTGCTGCGCGCAGCGGTCGCCTGTCCGCCCGGCGCCCGCTGGCATGCAGCCTGTCGTGAAGTCCTCGAACCGCTTGCACGCGTAGCCTGCCTCGGTTCGGCACTCAAAGGACGAGCGGCAGGCATCGGCGCAGAGACCGCCTGTGCTCCGAGGGTCTGTGCCCGTGCGGGAGCCGATGCACGCGCCGGCGCCGCCGCAGTCGGCAGGGCCATCGCAGGCCTCGTCTACGCAGACGCCGTCAAGACAGAAGCCCCCCGCTGGGCACTGCAGCGTGACCTGACATGCCTGAGTATCGAGCGTCTCGATCCGAAGGCTGTAGGAGTTCTGAACGCTGCGCGTGGCCCCGTATACTTGGGCGATGTAGAGGTCGTCGATGGGGATCTGGTATTCGATGAGCTCGGTGTCTCGGTAGCTGAGGGACTCCGCGACCTGCGCGCCCGTCGAGCGGTACAGCCGCAGGTCGAGGTCGCCCGCGCCATGTCCGAATGCGGCGGTCAAGCGAACGACCTGTCCCGCCGTGGCCTCGAAGCCGTAGAAGTCTTGGTCAAGCGCGCACACCGCGAGGCCGATCTCGTCGAAGGGCAGCGAAACCACCGCGGTAAAGTCCTCGAGACGGTCATTCCCAAGGCCGCTGGCGTCGAACGCGTCGTCCGTGCAAGGCCTGTCACACTGGCCGGGGCCGACCTCGACCGTCAGGTCGTACTGATTGCGCGCGCCCTGATACGCAGAGACCGCAATATACGCCTCGCCCGCCTCCGCGGCGCAGGGCTCGAAGACCTCCTCCGTCGCAGCGTTCGCCTGCGCGCTCTGATACGCGAAGGCGTCCGCGTCGCCCGGGAGTTGCATAAACAGGTCGAGGTCGCCGCGCGCCGCGTTGAGGTCGATGCGGGCGCGCACGGACTGGCCGGGTTCGACGGCGAGTCGGTAGAAGTCGTAGACGTCATCGCAGACCGACAACGCAGGGTACTGACCCGGCTCGATGACGACCGCCGCGGCGGGCTCGTCGTTCCCAACGCCGGCGGCCTCGAAGCCGTCAGCGACGCAGATCTGACCGCAGTTCTGGTCAGCAGGCACACACTGTGGCGCGGTCACGCCGTCGACGCTGGTCACTTCGACGCACTGCTGGCCCGCAGGGCACTGCCCGTTTGCGCACGTCGTCGCGCAGAAGAGATCTCCCCTGAGTGACACGCAGTGGTCCGCTGAGCCTCCGCACTGGGCGTCCGCGACGCAGGGCGCGCAGGCGCCGTAGGTTCGGCCTCCGTTGTCCTCTCCGCCGGTGACCGTCAGCGAGAAGACCTCGGAGTCCGTGCTGTGGTCGCAGGCCGTCCCGTCGGGGTCGTCGTTGTCTGTCGCAGTGAGCACGTAGTGAATGACCCGCGATTCGCCGGCTGCGAGGCCCAAGTTCGGAATCGTCGCGATGTAGCGGTCGCCGCCCACCGCGCGGAACTCGGTGAAGGGCCAGCCACTCGTGTCAACCTCGCCGTTCAGGTCGATGGGTTCGGTGGTGTAGGCCAGCGCGGGCGCGGACTTGAACCCAACGTCATCCGTGACGGTCGCTTCGATCTCGTAGTTGAGCGGACCCGCGAGCGCGCCCGGAGGCGAGTGCACGATGCGCGGCGGCGCGCCCGGGCAGTTCGCGCCCGCGTCGCGCTTAAAACGCACCAAGAATCGCTTGGTCACCGGCATATCGAGCCCCTTGCGGCGCGCCTCGAAGACGACCGTGTGGTTCAGGCTCTCGTCGAGCTGCGCGGGCGTTGGGCACCAGTTCAGGCGCTTGACCTTCTGATTCTCTGGTGGATAGAGGTTCGCGCCCTCGAGCGCGGGCTCACCGAGCCGAAGCTCAACCTCGCTCTCGGGGACGAGGTCCGCGCGGACCGCAACGGGGAGCATGTCGACGCACTGCGTCTGACGCAGATCAACGACCATGCCGGCGCCGGGGGGATCGATAAAGACGATACCGCTCGGGCCGAGCCCGGGGTTGACGACTGTCAGGGCGATCGTCTCACTCGCCTTTCCCCCGTGATTGTCGCGCACGCTGATCGTCAAGCGATAGGTCGTCTGGTCAGCTCGGCCGGCGTCCGCGATGCCGGGTGTCCACGTGAACACCGCGCGGCCGGGGCTTGTGACCAGGATATTGGGCCGGCCACCCGCGGTCGCGGTCTGGGTCGGCGGAGCGGGGTCGAGCGCGAACCCGAAAGTCAGAGGGTCGCCATCGGCGTCGCCCGCGAGCAGGTCAATCGACCCGGGCGTATTGACCGTGAACACGTCATCGTCGATCGGCCGCAGGACCGGGGCCGAGTTGGAGTCCCCCGCGCACGCCCCAAGGAGCGACGCGAGCAGGAGCAGAGCAGACACGGTGAGGCGTTTCATCGCGTCGAAATCTAGCACCCTCTCGGCGTCCACTGAAACGCCCCCCGCTTGAACCGCGCCGCGTCGCAGCGTAGCGTTCGCCCCGCAACTGACCGGAGAGCCCCCATGAGCGAGATCATCGACATTCACGCCCGCGAGATCCTCGATAGCCGAGGCAACCCCACGCTCGAGGTCGAGGTCACGCTCGACGGGGGCGCATCAGGTCGCTTCGCCGTGCCCTCGGGCGCGTCGACCGGCGAGCACGAGGCGCTTGAGCTGCGGGACGGCGACAAGAGCCGCTACCTGGGCAAGGGCGTTCGCACGGCCGTGCAGAACGTGACCGAAGTCATCGCACCCGAGCTGGTCGGGTTTCCCGCAGACGAGCAGCGCGCGATCGACGCGGAGATGCTGCGGCTCGACGGCACGCCGAACAAGAGCAAGCTCGGGGCGAACGCCATGCTCGGCGTCAGCATCGCGACGGCCCGAGCGGCTGCCGCGCACTACGACCTGCCCCTGTGGCGCTATCTGGGCGGCGCGAACGCCCACGTCCTGCCGGTGCCGCTGATGAACATCATCAACGGTGGCGCTCACGCCGATAACAACCTGGATTTTCAGGAGTTCATGGTCGTCCCGATGGGCGCCCCGACCTTCGGCGAGGCCCTCCGCATGGGCGCCGAGATCTTTCACAACCTGAAGCAGGTCTTGAAGAAGCAGAAGCTCAATACCGCGGTCGGTGATGAGGGCGGCTTTGCGCCGAACCTGCCGAGCAACGAGGCCGCGCTCTCCACGATCCTCGAGGCCATCTCGGCGGCGGGCTACGTGGCGGGTCGTGACGTGGGCCTCGCCCTAGACGTCGCCTCGAGCGAGTTCTTCAAGGGCGGCCAATACGTGCTCGAGGGCGAGGGCCGCACGCTGACGCCCAGCCAGCTCGTCGACTTCTACGCAGACCTGTGCAGCCGCTACCCGATCATCTCCATCGAGGACGGCATGGCCGAGAACGATTGGGACGGCTGGGCAGCGCTCACGGAGCGGCTCGGCGCGTCGGTGCAGATCGTCGGGGACGACCTCTTCGTCACGAACACGGCGCGGCTCGAGGAGGGCATTCGCCGGAAGAGCGCGAACAGCGTCCTCGTCAAGGTCAACCAGATCGGCACGCTCACCGAGACGCTTGACTGTATCAACCGCGCGCAGCGCGCGGGCTTCACGACGATCATCAGCCATCGCAGCGGCGAGACCGAGGACACGACGATCGCCGACCTTGCGGTCGCGGTCAACGCGGGCCAAATCAAGACGGGCAGCGCGAGCCGCAGCGACCGGACCGCGAAGTACAACCAGCTGCTGCGCATCGAGGAGGCCCTCGCGGAGACGGCTGTCTTCGGCGGGGTCGCTCTGCGCCGCTGAGCCTCAGGTCGAGGGCGCGAAGCGGTTCTGCTTCTCGAGAACAACCCGACGGATCACGTTTCGCGCGTTCTCGGACAAGCCGATGAACGCCGCCCCCACACGGACGCTCGTATCCGGCAAGGGGTAGGCGTAGACGACGCGAGCGCGCACGATGAAGTCGCTCACGCCGACGGCCTGCTGAAGCGCCGTCGCTTGGACGGCGACGATCTCTCCGACCGCGGGGGGGGCGCGGGTCAGCCACGAGATGCCGCCCTCGCCCAAGTTGACGCCCACCCCGCCGGGTGAGGGCCCCAGCGGCATCCCGTGAATGCCGCCCCGCACGAACTGCCGCCGATTTGTGCCGCGCCACTCGCCCGTCGGGGCGGCCGTCAGCGCTGGCGCGACCTCGCGATTCAGCGCCGACTCGACCTTCGCGACGAGGAGCGTGGGATCGAGGGGCTTGACGAGGTAGTCCACCACGCCAAGCGAGAGAGCCTTGTCGAGGTCCGACGCCGTGCTCAGCGCCGTCAGCATGATCACGGGAATCGCAGCTGCCTTCGGATACTTGCGCATCAGCTCGAGGAGCTGAAAGCCGTCCATCTCGGGCATGCGAATATCGAGGACGATCAGGTCGGGCACGACCTGCTGCAGGATGCGAACAGCGGCCTTGCCGTCCTCGGCCTCAAGGACCTCGTACCCCGCGCGCTTAAGATTGTAGGCGATGAGCTTCCGAATGTTCGGCGCGTCTTCGACCGTGAGGATCTTCTTCGACATACCTTTCCGCGTTCTAACACACTTCGCGTCAAACTGAGCCAGTCGCCCATTGAGGCGACGCGGGTCGTCGCGTAGAGTGTTTCCGATGGACGAAGGCGCGCCCCTACCGCCTGTTTTCGAAGCGTTGCGCCGAGGCGTAGCCACCGTAGAAGACAGTGCGACCTTCGAAGCAGTCGAGGCGGCGCTCTTGGAGACGCTGAGCGCGCCCGACCCTTCGGCGATGGGAGTGCCTGCATGGGACCGCGCCTTCGACCAAGCGGCGCTCGTCGACCCGGAGCGCCGCGCCCGACGCATGCTCGGCAAGCGCAAGCGACCTGCGGACGACGACGAAGAGACCACCGCTCCGGCAGACGAGGTCGACGGCTTGGCCGCGTCGCACGCCGCAGCAGTGCTCAGCGCGCTTGAGCAGATTGACGCGCGCAGGGCGCTGGTCGGGCAGGGCGACGCCGTGTCACAGCGGCGCTGGGCGGCGGCGCGCGCCGACCTTGAGCGACGACTCAGTCGAGCATGCGCCCACGCACCTGCGCTGAAGCGAGCCGTCGTTCAGGCACGCGCGGACGGCCTGAGCGGCGCGAGCGCTCGCCTTCGAGCGGCCGCCCCCGACGCGGGCTCCCAAGGCCGCGAGGTGCCTGTTGTCGTCTCGTTGCCTCCAACCTCGGGGGATGGCCCGTACGCAGCGTCTCCCGACGCCCCCCTCGCCGGCGAACCCGCAGCGCCACGGCCACCGCTCTCGCTTCGGGGCCCGTCACGCCCGCTGCCCGAGGTGCCCACTACGCCCGCTGCGCGCCCTGCTCGCCCCGCTCGCCCCGCCAGTTCGACGGCGTCGAGCAGCGGCCGCGCGCTCGAGCTCGGGGGCCTGGCTGTGGGTGCGCTCGATGTGCAGCTGCCGCCAGAAGCAGAGCGGACCGTCGCCTTGGCGATGGAGCGGGCTGTTGGTGCCCTGCCCGATGTATTGCGCTCGCGGGGGGGGAGCGCGGCGCCCGCTGCAGGCGAGTCTCTGCCCCGTCTGGACGTCGTGGTGGATCTGCCGAGCGGCGTGCGCGATGCGTCGACGCGAGGTCGCCTGATCGCAGACCAGATTGCAGACGCGCTGCTCGCAGCGGGTCATCGGAACGTTGAGCGCCTGCAGGTGGATGTCCGCGTTCGAGGCGGTGGCGCAGCGGAGGCCGCCCCGTCGGTGGACGATGTCTTGGCGCGCCTCGGCGCGGGCGACGACGAGGGCGTAGCGCGGCTCCTCGCAGAAGAGCGCCGACCGCTGGACGCGACCCAACGCGCGCGCCTTGCAGACTTCTTCGGTGAGGACTTCGCAGACGTCTCCGTCTTTGCTGGCGCCATGTCCGGTGCTTTGGCTCGCGGGCTATCGGCCGAGGCCTTCACGCACGGGCGCATGGTCTTCTTCGACCCGAAGCACTTTCGACCGGATACCGCGCAAGGTGAGGCGCTTCTCGCGCACGAACTCGCGCACACACGACAGGCAGAGGGCGACGCGCGCACCGGACGCGCGAAAGAGGCCGAGGCCCTCGCGACAGAAGCGAGCTACCTCAGCTGGATCAGCCCAGCCGGGGCGCCTCTGGCGATGGACACGGACCCGCTCGCGCCATCGAAGCCCTCCGCCGCAGCCGCGGACGACCCGGCGGCAGCCAACCGAGGTGTCGCGCGCGCGGCGACGGGTCGCGCAGTCGAGAAGGCAGAGGGCCCACGCGAGGACACAGCCAAGTTCGAGAAGCGTGTAGAGCAGGTGCTCGAGCGCGTGCGGGCATTGGTCGCCGAGCGGGGCGACTTCGAGTCGGACCGCGTCGGTCGGCTCGTGCGGTCTGGCATCCGCCGGCTCTAGCGTTCGTTCAATAGACCGCCGAGACCCGAACAAACGCGCCCCCGGCGCTCGCGTCTGGGCGGGCGAGGTCGTCGTCGCTGAAATGCGAGAAGTTCCAACCTCCACCCAGCCGCACCTTGCCCTCGACGGCATACGCGAGTTCGACGAGCGCCCCGTGCAGCCGCTGGCCAGCCAGGCTGGCCCCCAACAGCCGATACTCAAGCCCTGCATCGAGGCGGCGCGTGAGGTGTCGGTCGAGGCGGTTGATCCACAGGAGCGTGCGGGCCGCGCGCACGGGCAGGCCCCCATCCGAAAGGGCGTATCGCTTCCACGCCACCTTCTCGGTGAGCTTCAGGCGCGCGGGCAGCTCCACCATCGGCGTCAGGGAGACGACGTCGAGCTCGTCCTGTCGGCGAGACGTCTCATCGACGTTGACGCCGATCGGCGTAAGCGCCGCACGCTTCGCCCACTGCCCGAGTACCGTGAACCGCCCTGATTCGAGCGGGCGCCAAGCGAAGCCGAGCGCCAGCTCGAGCGAGGCGCTCTCCGCAGTGCCGGTCTCCACAACGAACGTCCGGGTGGCCTCGACTCGACCGCGGAGCTGAAGCGGCGTCGACACCTGCCACTGCGCGCCGTTCAGGCTCACGAGCTGCAGTGTATCTCCGAGCCCAAAGCGTTCATCTTCGTCCGTCACCCGCGCTTCTTGGCGGGTGGTCGCGCGCAGTCGACCTCGACTGAGCTCAAGGCCCGCCCCCAAAGCGTCGGTACTCCGACGCGCCGTCTCCCGTCCCACGAGCTGGCTGCGCTCGTAGGAGGCGTCGAGGACGAGGCCGCGGGTGAGCGACGTCCGCTTGCCGACGCCCATCACGGCTTGCTGGCCGATGGCGCCGCCGGGCGCGGGCCCCCACCCCGCCGACCGCGCCTGGTACTCGCCGTAGGTGCGACCAGAAGCGTCCGCCCCCCAGCGCTCCTCGCCGCCCATGATGAACGCGTTGTCGCGCGTCGTTGAAGCGTGGTCCACGCGCTGCCGAACATAGGCCGACTGGCGGTCGCTGAGCTCCGCGCGGAGGCCCGCCTCGGTGGCGTTGTCACCCGACCATCGAACACGCTCGACCAGCTCAAGGGTTACCCCGGCGGGGCTTCGCATCGACGCGCCCACCGAGGTCGTGAGCAAGTCCGGTGTCGAGTCGTGGAGTCGGTCATCGCCCCGCACGTCGACCGCTTGGCCGGCGTGAAGCATCCAACGCCCGTTCAGGCGGACAGCCGCCTCTTCGCTCAGCGTAGTGAGCGTCAGCGGACCGCCCAGAGCAGCGTTCACCGCCCGTTCGTCGAGGGCGCGCGTCGTCCATGTGGTCGAGCCCGTCGACCACGCGTGACTCAGCTCGGCACGACGCTGCAAGACGCCGCCGCCGCGGGCTGCCTCCCAGCGTGCCGTCAGCGATTGCGTATCGGTCAAGTGTGCGGTCGACGCGGCCGAGAGTGCGTCCGAGGCGACCCCGGTACTCAGCCCTGCCGCCGAGTAGCCCGCTCCCAAGCGCTGCAAGGTCAAGGTCGTCCGCCACAGCGGCTGGTCAGCGCGCGCATCACCCGCGTCGCGCAAAACGTCGGCCAGTTCAAAAGCGCCGGTCAAGTGCAGAGCCATGGCATGGTGCGCGCCGACAGCAGAGCGCGTCGACGGTCTGCTCTGGTTCCAACTGAGGCCGCCGTCCGAGGACATGAAGCGACCCACCCCGGCCGCTTGACTCCGCGCGACCTCGAGCCCGAGGCCGCTCGCGCGCCCCGGCCGCCACGTCAGCTCCCCGCCCATCAGCCGATAGGCGCCCGCCCCCACGACACCGGGGCGCGCCTCGACGAGGCCGCCACCGACCGTGACGTCCCCGAAACGCTCTCGACCATGCGCGCCCGCGGCGCCGAGGGCATCAAGGGGCTGACCGAGCGTGTCCTGATGGTCGTATTCGACGGCCAGGGATTGCTCGATCGCGCCGCTGAAGGACGCTCGGCGCCCATTGTCCAGCCCGCCCCATCCGAGCCCCGCCCACCCAGACTCCGCTGAGGTGGACAGCGGGCGCGAGAGCAGGAGCCGACCCTCAGCGCTTCGCAAGGTGTAGTCGCGGCCCGGAGCGAGCCGTCGCCGAGCCAGCTCGACCCCCGAAGTCCTGTCACGCGCGACGACCCAGACCTGCGCGCTGTCCGGGACGATGGGCCGATGAGGCAGAAAGTAGAGCGCGCCGCCTGTGGCCGCCAGGTCGACGCTCGCGTGCGCGTAGGTGTCCTCTCGTTGGGCGACGAAGGCCTCAAGCTTGGAGCCCTCGCGCGTCGTTTCTGGCGGCCCGCGCACGAGACGCAGGTGAGCGCCGGCGTGGCGACGCGCGTAACGAAAGACGCCGAGCCCCTCAAGCGCGACGTCCACATCACCCACCACCCATTGGCTCTCATCCGCCTCAATGAGCGCGTATAGCGGACCCCGGGCGCCGGGCGCCTGAGCCGCCGCTGCGTCATCTCCGTAGATTGGGTAGAGCCGGTCGGCCTCGATCAGGCGGCGCGCCTGCTCGTTGGCCGCGTCTCGCCGCGAGTCCACCTGAACTGTAAAGCGATAGTCTCGAAACAGGCCGCCGAGGATGTGCTCACCGCGGGCGTAGCCCCGCAGGGAGAGCGCTGCGTGACCTTCGAGCGTCAACGCCCCAACAGCTTGTCCGGCGCCGGTCGTCGTGGCTCGGAGCGCCTCTTCCTGCTCTGCGCCGATCCCCTCTGCGAGCGCGACCAAGAAGAAGTGATGCTCAGCCAGCGGATAGACGCGTCGAAGCGTAGACGTCGCTCCGCCGATCGTCGCGGTGACCTCGACCGCGGGCGCCTCGCGCGAGACGCTGACCGCGCCCACGAACCGACCCTCCGTATCGACGTCGACGACTTGGTCGTTGAGCGTGACCTGCGCTTCAGGGGCGGCCTGCCCCCAAACGGGGACAACGCCGCCTCGGACGACAGCGCCCGGCGGCGGCCACTCGACTCGGAGCGGGGTCGGGTTGCGCGCGTCCACTGATTCCACTGATGACGAGTCGAGCGCGCACGCGAGTCCGAGCTCGACTTGAACCGGCAGCCCGGGCGTGAGGGCTCGATAAACGCCGCTCTCGGATGTCCTCTCGGCCCCGGGCACAGCCGCCTCGGCGTCGACCTTGAAGACATGACCGCCCGCCTCGAGCGCGTCGAAGCTAAATCGGCCGGTCATGTCCGTGGTCGTACTTCGACCGCTCTGGGTCGCGACAAGAGCGCCGGGAACGCCACGATCTTCAGCGTCGGCGCGGCCATCACCGTTTGCGTCGCAGAAGACGCGCCCGAGGGCTAAACCACGGTCGAACACGGCGTCGTCGACGACCTGAACGACAACCCGAGATGCGCTTGAGAGTGGCTGTTCATCCGACCCGACGACCTGGGTCATCACCCCCACTTCGGCAGCGGCGATGTCGAGCGTGCTCATCTGCCAGCGAAGGCGGAGCGCCTGACCTGCGGGCAAGTCCATCGGCCTCGCGCGCTGCGCAGCGCCCACCCCTTGCGCGGCCCCGAAGAGCAGCGCGGTATCCCCGAAGGGTTCGTATGCGCCGAGCGGACGCTCACGGCCCGCCTCGACGCGCCACCACGACGCCGAGCGCGGGACATAGGACAGCGCGCGACCGGGTGAGGCGCGCACGAAGAGCCCCCCCTTGCCTGTCCTTGGCTCGTACCGCAGATCTCGGGCCGAGGCGTTTACCACCTCCACCTCAAGAGTCACGATGTGGCCGCGCGTCACGCGGGGTGTGAGCGTGCGCGCCGAGGCGATCAGCAACGCGCCTCGCGGGTCAAGCGGTAAGTGGTTGCGGCGGAACGAGGCCGGCACCGCGCGCGCGTCTAAGCGTGAGGTCCAAGGCATCTGCGCCTCAAGTGAGGGCAGGCTCACAGTCGACAGGGCGACCCCGCTCGCCGAAGGCGGCGACGTGAGGGCCGGCCGCAGAGTCGACGGCCACGTGAAGGCCCCAGAATCGTCTTCGACCGTGAGCGCGTACTCGCCCGTGCGAACAGCCACGACGCGGTAGGTCCCACCGCCGGTCGTCACTTGATTCGCCTGGGATGGGTCCTCAAGATCGCCCGGCTCAAGCGGGGCCAGCCTGCCTGCGACCCACCTCGAGACCCGTACACGCGCGCCGTCTACAGTGCGCCCGGAGACTGCGTCGTAGACTCGACCACTGGGTATCACGGCGACGTCGAAGCGCGCGGCGCTCCCTTCGAAGCGCGCTCGTCGCCAGAGGACACCCGACGCGCTCCGAACGCTCAGGTCGAGCGGACCCGTCGCTGCAGGTTGGAGCGTAAAGGCCCCATCGAGGTCGGTTGTCGCAGAGACCTCGGGCGCCGCCCGAGGCGCACCCGCGGCGACGGCGCTCACCCGGACGCCGCTGAGCTTGAAGTCGATGTCGGGCGAGAAGCGACCGTCGTCGTCGACATCTTCGAAGACGCGCCCCGAGCGACCGCGGAGCGCGCCGCGGACATCGAGGCACTTCGGTGTCGTCTGGCCCTGCGCGACCCCGGCGCCCATGAAGCGCGCCGTGAAGCAGCGTTGCGATGGCCCCGACCCGACGAGGGCACGGAGCGAGAGGTTTGCAGATGCGCCCGGCGCCAGGCTCACCCCCGACCACCGCCAAGTTCGCGGGCCCAAGACCACCCGGCCCACCGACGCTGGCTCAAACAGCTCTGCCGCCTCGATGCCCTCGGGCACATCAAGCTCGACCTCAGCCGCTTCGACGGCGACCGTACCGAGATTGCCCAGCGCGACGCTGACCACGACCGCGTCACCCAGGCCGATGACCGTCGTTTCCGCGCCTTGGACGCCGAGCGTCGCCGCGAGCGCCCGCGTCGGCGCCTGCCCGACCGTCACCCGCGTCGGGGCGTCGCCGTTCGTATCGTCCGCGTCTGCGTCCGAACGCTCCGAAGGTAGGCCTGCCGCGAAGAGCTGCGCCTGATTGACGACCTCGGGGCCAGCGTCGACCCGAGTCGAGAACGAGAGCCGAGCGGTTTGACTGGGCCCGACGAGCCCGATGCGCGCGGCGACCCGGCTATCGAACGCCTCGCCCTGGTCGTCATCTGAGCGGTCACTCAGCGGGCGCCCGTCCAAAAGCAGCGAGCCTTCGACGTAAGTCACGCGGGGTGACAGTGCGTCGGTGAGCGTTACGCCCTCGGCTGCCCCCGCACCACGATTGGTCACGCTGAGCGTCCACTCGATGATGTCGCCGACCTCGGCGCGCGCCGGGTCGCCTGCGCGCCCGAGCACGCGCGCGGACTTCACAAAATGTGTCAGGTCGGCGCCCACCGCCTGCCGAGGGGAAGACGCCGCATGTCCGACTTCGGCCCAGAGCGCGACCGCGACGACCGCAAAGAGCCCCGCGAGCGCGCCCGCCCACACGCTACGGGTAGACTTCGTTCAGGTACGCCGGTGCGGGGAAGTAGAGCTCAGCGCGGCCCATCGTGGTGAGCGTTTCGGGGCCGGCGAGCCCAACGCCCCCGAGCAGAAGTACGCTCCCGCTCTGCAAGCGCAGGGCCTCGTGACCAAAGCGCTCCTGGCTCATGCCGCAGCCGTCGGGCAAGCGCCGCTCAGTGAAGACCTGAGCGCAGGCTTCGCCGGACGCACACGGCACAAGGCGCGTGGAACTTCGCAACGGGCGACGCCCTTGCATCCCACCGGTGACGAGCACGCTGCCGTCGCCGAGCACGGTCGCGCTCAGGTCACCACGACCCGTCTCGAGCTGACCGACCGACGGCTGCCCCGGCCCACCGCCCATGCGGAAATCCACGTCGACGAGGTCAAGCGCGGTCGCGGTCGCAGTCCGGTCCGCCGAAGAGTAACCGCCAACAAAGAGGATCTGGCGACCACCACCCACGGCGACGGCGCGGTGGCCGAACCGCGCTTGACTCAACGCAACGCCTTGGGGTTGCACCCAGCAGCCGCTCGCCGCGCTGGGCGACTGACCCGCAGGGCACCCGGCCTGCGCGGGGTTGAGCGTCATCGCCTCCATCGCGGCCAAGGGCTCACCCTCTGGGCCGACGCCGCCCGCGACGATCACCGGCGCGTCGTTCCTTGGCTGCAACCGCGAGGCCGTGTGCCAGGCGCGCGCGGTCCGCATGTCCCCCTGCGGGACCAGGGTCGCGGCGGCCATATCTCCCCCCGGGCCGGGCACCAGCCGAAGCACAGACGCGAGCGCTCGGGAGGTGCGGTCGAGCCCACCGGTGATGAGCACAGAACCGTCGAACTCCAAGTGCGTCGCTTGGTGCCCCCAACGCTCAAGGCCGCCTGGCGTCGTCGCGGCGAGGACCGTGACGGGGTTCTCAGCGGACATGGGGTCGATGAGCTCGATGGTGCCGGTCGGCGCGGGCGCGCCGTTCACGACGGAGAGGCCACCGAACACCACCACCCGGCCGTCCGCGAGGAGGGTCGCCGTGTGCCAAGCGCGCACGGTCGAGAGGTAAAGGCGCTCGCTGGCGGGGAAGAACTGACCCAATCGAGGGTCGTAAATCTCGACGCTGTCGTGCAGCTTGTTCGGCTGCCCGCTGCCGTCAACCCCCGCGCCGCCGATCACGAGGACGCGCCCGTCGGGCAGCTCCGTTGCCGTAAAGCCCACGCGCTTGACGATCATGTCCTCAAGACCGCCGTCCCGCGAGAGTTCCTCGGCTGAGTGGTTCAACATGACGCAGTTCGCGACGCCGAGCTGAACGCCGATGCGCGTCTTTTGACCCTCTACGATGTCGAAGAAGGGCGTTCCACCGAACACCCGCACGACGTCGTCGCCGCCCGCGGGCGGGAAACCGCGCACGAAGAGCTGGTAGCCCTCACCGATCGGCAGGTCGTTGAGTGTGCCCGTGCCGGACGCGAGGTCGAAGGTACGCGCGCGGGTCGTGCCCTCGGGGTCGTCCTTGCGGATGCTGACGACCTCAAGCACGCCGACGCCAAGGGCCGGATCGTCGAGGACGGGGACGAAGGCGCTGCCTTCACGGACCGCCGAATACAGCCGCAGCTCGAGGCCGGTGCCGCCGCCCGTCGCGGTGTCCCCGCACGCGCTCAGCGCGAAGGCCATCCACGTGAGCGCTGCGCCCTTGTGCAGTGTCTTGATGCTCATCGTCACCACCTCACCCGAGCGTCTACGGTGCCGCTGCCGCCGTCGTCCTGCAGGAGCACGTAGCCGGCGTACGCAGAGCCGCCGATGAGCGCGCTCCCCGCGATGGTCCAGACCCACCACTTGCCGTACCACACCTCATCGTCGTCCTCGGACAACTCATCGCCCTCCCCCACGGTCAGCGCGGGCTCCGCGAGGCGTGTCGGCACGGGTCGCACGGGCTCCGGCAACGGCGTGGGGAGCGCGGCAACCGCGACGGGCGGCGGCGGTGTCGGGGGCGCAACGGCCACCACGCCCCCGACGAGAATCTTGTCGAAGGGGAACTTTTCGCAGGCCCCCTCGATGGCGCGCGCAAAGGTACCCGCCTGCACCGCAACGCTTGAGAGGTCGGCGCGGAAGCGGATGTCGTCGAGCGCGGCGACCTGCTTCTCGGAGGGACTGTAGACGTAGGGCTTCAGCGCAAAGCCGATGCCTTGGGGCACGACGTGCCCGACGACGATGCACTCCGCCTTCGTCAGCTCGGCGACTTCGTCAGCGCGGTGCTTGAAGATGTCGCCGAGTTGCCCGTCGCCGGCCATGACGGCGATGTCGCGCGCCACTGCCGGGTCGACCGGGATCGACGGCTCGGGGCCTGTCTGGGTGCTCAGGTCGAGCGTGACTGTTTCCGCTCTCCCCCCCTTGACCTCGACCTTGGCCCCCGCCACGCCGTCGGCCTCGGAGGACAGCTGCACGAAGTGCTCGCCGCGGGCGAGGTTGGGGACCGTCAGCGGCGCCTTGCCGTATTCTGTGCCGTCGACGCGAACGACCGCGCCAGCGGGGGCGCTGCGCACAACGAGCGACCCTTTCTTCTTCTTGCTCTGCTGCGCCTTAAGCTTCTCGAAGAGGGCGACGACTTCAGCGGGGTAGTCGTCGAGTGGGGCGGCGTCTGGCATCAGCGCCAGGACACGCTGGAAGTAATCCTTCGCGTCATCGTCGTAGCCGAGCGCGAGCGAGGAGGCCCCCAGGTAGCCGAGCGTCTCAGGCATGACCTCGAACTTGGAGACCGAGGCGATCGCCTCCTCATACAGACCGAGGGCGCCCTGCAGCTGCTTGAGCGCCGTCTCGTAGTCTTTCCGCGCGAACGCGGCCTTGCCCGCCGTCCGCAGGTTCTCAGCCTGCGCCACACGCGGGTCAGCCCCATCCGCCGTGCCCCCCTTCGGCGGATTCACCTCGCCGCGGAGCTCGACCCGCCGCGCCTTTCGGAGCTCGCTCCGCGTTGCCTCGTCGAGCTTCTCCGAGATCATGCCGACGCCAGGGCCAGACTGGGCGCCCAGCGGTGCGAGCCAAGTCTTCGGAGGCACTGTCTGGCCCATCGCGTGACCCGCGGGCATCAGCAGGAGACCCGCGCAGAGCGTGGGTCGGAATCGGCTCGTCATCGGCGCCTCCCTGAAAGCTGGGCCGCGCGCGATTACCATGCGCCTCGCTTTTTCGTCAATGGCGTGTCAGACCACGCCCCATGCGCGTCTCGCTGCCGGCTCGAATCTTTGCCGCCTTCGCCGCCCTGCTGCTTGTCTTTGGGGCGGTGAGCGTTCATGGGGCGTGGGCGCTGAACCGGCTGGGCGAACGCCTGAGTGTCATTCACACGAGCCTGTTGCCGCTGCCCGCCCTGCTGAGTGACATCAAGTCGGAGTTGCGGGCCCTCGACGAGGTCGTCGAGCCGCGTGACTGGGCGACCTTGCAGCGCGCGCTGCTGGTCTCGCAGCGTGGCCAACCGAGCCTCGACGTCATGACTGCCCGCTTCGCTGCCGTCCGCACGGCGCTCGAGCGAGGGGGCGACGCGCCCGCGATCACCGAATGTGTTGCCTTGCTCGACGCCCTAGACGTTCGGCGCGCCGAGCTGGGCCGCTCGATCGGGACGTTGACGACGCGCTTAGGCCAGACCAACGAAGAGCAGACCGACCCCACCCTCGCGGCCGGCTCCGATGTCGCTCGGACGGCTTGGATGGACGCGCAGCGGAATGTGCAGGAGAGGCTGGGCGCGCTCGGGCTCGAGGTGGCGCGCTTCGAGTTGAGGACCGCAGCAGAGACCAGCGCCGCCCTTGAGGCCTTCGCCGCCCAAGAGCAGCGCGCGTTGTGGAGCACGCTCCTGCTCACCTTGTCCGGGCTCGCAATCGGGCTCGCGCTCACCATCGGCGCGGGACTCACGCTACGCCCGCTCGGTGTGCTTCGCGACGCCGTGGGGCGCATGGCGCGCGGCGACTTCGGCACCTCACAGAGCGCCGCGCTCGCGGGCAGCCCGCAGCGCGGTCTCGGCCTCAAGGTGAATAATGAGCTGGGTGACTTGGCGGCCGACATTGAGCGCATGGCCGAGGCGATCCGCCTCCGCGACCAGCGCCTCGCCGACCAGCAGCGCGAGATTCTCCATCAGGAGAGGCTCGCGACCGTCGGCCGCCTCGCCGCTCAAATCACCCATGAACTCCGCAATCCTCTGAGCAGCATCGGCCTCAACTCGGAGCTGCTGATGGAGGAGCTCGACCACCTGCAGGGCGGGGCTGAGGCCCGGACGCTCCTCTCCAGCATCATCATCGAGGTGGAGCGTCTGCGCGAGATCACCGAGGCCTACCTCGGGTTCGCTCGGCTGCCCCGCCCGGAGCCCGTGCCCTGCGACCTCAACGCAATCGCCGCCGAGCTGCTCGACTTCGTGCGCGCTGAGATGGAGCGCGCACGCGTTCGCACGCGCCTCGACCCCGATCGCGCCGTGCGCCTCGCTTTGGCGGACCCCAACCAGGTCAGAGCGGCTCTCCTGAACTTGCTTCGGAACGCTCGCGAGGCGCTCGGCGGCCGTGAGGGTCATATTGTCCTGCGTGTGCGGTCCTTGGGCGATGCAGCGACGATTGAGGTCCTCGACGATGGCCCTGGCTTCTCACCAGATGCGCGCGCCCACCTCTTCGAGCCCTTCTACTCGACGCGGCCGCAGGGGACCGGCCTTGGCCTCTCCTATGTGCGGAAGATCGCCCTCGCCCAAGGCGGCAGCGTCGAGGTCGAGGACGCGCCGGGCGGCGGTGCGCTCGTTCGCGTCAGCCTGCCTCTGGCCCACTCAGACGCCGCCTCAGCGACCGCTGGGCCCACCCGGTCGGAGACCCCCAAGCCATGACATCGCCCAACCTGCCTCTGCGCCTCCGCGTCGCGACATGGAACATTCGCATCGGTATCGAGACGTCCATGGCGGCCGTGGCCGACTCATTCCGCGCGGTCTTCGCGGGAGACGACGCGATTGACCTGCTCGCGCTCCAGGAGGTCGCGGTCGATTGGCGCATGGGCGAGCGGATGAACCAGCCCGCGTATCTCGCAGCCGCGCTTGACCTGCCGTACCACGCGTTCGCTGGGTCATTGACCGACCACCGAGGCGGTCGGTTCGGCGTGGCGCTCCTCTCTCGATGGCCGATCGCCGCTGTCGATACGACCCTTCTGCCGCGCGACCGAGACGAGCAGCGCTCGGCCCTCCGCGTCACGCTCTCCACGCAGCCGGCGCTCGTCGTCGTGAACACCCACCTGAGCGTCGATCCCGACGAGCGGCTCAAGCAGGCGCACATGGTTCGTCAGCTCGTAGACGCCAGCCACCCGGCGCTGTTGGTGGGCGACTTCAACGATACGCCGGACTCCTCGACCCTCGCGGCGTTGCGTGGACCGAATGTCGACCACGAGCCACTCGTCGACGCGTTCGACGCCGCTGGACGAGGTGATGAACTCACCTTCAGCGTCAAGGCGCCGAACCGCCGTATCGACTACATCATGGCCCAGCGCGGCTGGGCTCGACCGCGGATGTGTCGGGTCGCCACCGAGGTCACGACCAGTGACCATTTCCCCGTCATCGCTGAGATCGAGCGCGTCGATGGGCGCCGCTCCGTGGTATGAACACACGATGCCGCTTCGTCAGCGCCACCGCTCGGGTCCTGTCGCCGCCCTGATCGCGCTCGCCTCGGTCATGGCCTGCGACCGCGCGCCCCACCGCACTGTCGATCGGCCCTCACTCGACGCCGCGGTGGACGTGGGTGGAGCCGTGCGTCGGCAGGACAGGCCGACGAGCATCGTCGCAGCAGCCGGGAAAGGCCCGACGCGGTCGCTTGAGACAAACGAGGACGTCGCGTCGCATGTGAGCCGCGCCGCGGACTTGAGCCGCCGTGGCTTCTCACGTGAAGCCATCGCCGAACTGCGGATCGCTGCGGCCCGCGCGCCGCGAGACCCTGAAATCGCTGCGGCTCTGGCCCGCGCCCTCGTCGACGCGGGGGACGCGGCCGCTGCGGTCGACGAGTTTCGTCGGGCGCTTGCGCTCAAGCCGCACGACGAGGACGTGCAGTTCGGCCTCAGCCGAGCGCTCCTCGAACGCGGGGACGCGGCCGGCGCTCGTGCGGCGCTGTCGGACCTTGCCGCAAAGCGGGCTGACGACCCGCGCGTGCAACAGCTCTGGGCAGCGACCCTCGGTGCCTTGGGCAACACGTTGGCGGCCAACGGCGACGCGCGTGGCGCGGTGTCCCAGCTCGCTGCCGCCGCGTCCGCTGCGCCCGAAAACGCCACCTTGCAAGTGCAGCTCGGCACAGCCCTCGCGCAAACAGGACAGCTCGCGCCCGCACGCGCGGCGCTCGAGCGCGCGACCGCGCTCGCGCCCGAGGACGCGCAGGCCTGGCGAAACTTGGCTGTCGTCCGGGAGCAACAGGGCGATTTGACTGCGGCTGCCGACGCGTGGGCAGGCCTGCTGAAAAACGTGAACAACGCGGACCCGCAAGGTACAGTCGCGCGGCGCATCGCGGCGCTGCGCTCGAACGAGAGAGTCGATGGCCAAGCTGGTGGTCTCAAGCCCTGAGGGCACTCGTCGGGAGGTCACGCTCCGCGCGATCAACACGCTTGGGCGCCACCCGGAGCAGCACGTCCAGATCCTGGACCGTGTCGTCAGCAAGGAGCACGCGCTGATCACGTTCAGCGACGGTGCTTACTGGCTGCAGGACATGAACAGCCGCAACGGGACGTACGTGAACGAGCAGCGTCTCACCGGCAAGCAGCGCCTGCAGCACGACGACACCATCATGCTCGGCAGCACCCAGTGCCGCTTCATCGAGCGCGACGTGCCTGAGCTCTCAGCAGCGATCAGTGAGGTCAGCATCTCACCGCAGCTCGTTCAAGAGTCCGCGATCCGCGCGCGGCTCTCGGCGGGCGAGTCCACGGCGCGACAGTTCTTGCCCGAGAGCCATGTCCCGGACCACGTCGCCCTGCGCGCGGACTACGAGAAGCTCCGCGTGGCGTTTGAACTCAACCAAGACGTCGGCACGATCTTCGACGTCGACGTGCTCCTTGAGCGCATCTTGGACAAGGCCTTCGAGTTCACGCACGCCGACCGCGGCGTGATTCTGCTCGTCGACGAAGGCCGCGGCGTGCCGGTGCCGCGAAAAATCAAGCACCGTAGGGGCCATGTCGGCGATACGCGGTTCGAGCTGTCGCAGACCATCCTCAACGAGGTCGTTCGCGAACGGCACGCCGTCCTGTCGAGCGACGCGACCATCGACAGCCGCTTCGCCAGCAGTCACAGCATCATGCTCCAGGGGATTCGGAGCACGATCTGTGTCCCGCTGCTGTTCCGCGGCGAGCTCCTCGGGATGATTCACCTCGACACGCAGATCGCGACCGGGGTGTTCACCGAGAAAGACCTGCAGGTCATCTCGACCTTCGCGCATCAAGCCGCCGTGCAGCTCGCGAACGTCAAGCTCGCAAAACAGGCGGAGAGCGCTGCGATCGTCCGCAACAACCTGTCGCGGCTCTTGTCTCCCAACCTCGTCGAGCAGGTCGTCAAGGGCAATGTCGCGCTCCAAAAAGGCGGGGAACTCCGTCAAGCGACGGTCCTCTTCTCGGACATCCGCGGCTTCACGTCGATGAGCGAGCGCAAGGCACCGCAAGAGCTCGTCTCGATGCTCAACGAGTACTTCGAGATCATGGTCGACATCATCTTCGAGCACGACGGCACCCTCGATAAGTTCGTGGGTGACGAGATCATGGCCGTATGGGGTGCGCCCGTTCACCAGAGTGACCACGCGCACCGCGCGGTTCGCGCTGCGCTCGACATGATGAAGGCGCTTCAAGACTTCAACCGGTTCCGCGTCGCGAATGGCGAGGACGCCATTCACGTCGGGTGCGGCATCAACACGGGCGAGGTCGTCGCAGGCTACATGGGGTCGAACCGCACGCTGTCGTACACGGTCATCGGCGACACTGTGAACACGGCCGCGCGCCTGTGCAGCGCCGCCGGCGCGGGGGAGATCATCGTGACCGACCCCATCTTGCAGGCGCTCCCCGGTCGTCTGCAGGTCGAAGAGCGGCCCTCGGCGAACCTGAAGGGCAAGGCTCGGCCCGTGCCTCTCTATCGCGTCGTCTCTCTGGCCTGACGCGCCCCCTCAGGCGGCGCCGCCCGCGACCCGCTCCATTGCCTGCAGGATCTCGCGATGGGGCAGGATGTTGTTCAGAAACCCGCGCTCGAAGCCCGTGCCTTCAAGGCACCGGACCTGCGCCATGAGCTCGTTCCATGCCGCCTGACGCGCTTCGTCGGCGCCGGTCGAGTCTCCGAGAGCCTTGCGGACACCGTGTCGGTAGAGCTCAACCTCGGCGCGAAGCCGCTCAAGCCGCGGTTCACGCTCCAGCGCCGCCTCAAAGGCCGCGTCGAGGTCTTGCAACCGGGTCGCCGCCTCGGCATGCCGACCCAGCGCGAGCAACGCCCGCACCTGAATCCCCAGCGCGGTCACGAGTCCACGCATATAGCCCAGCTCCGTCGCGCGGTCCGCGGCCTCGCCCGCATAGTTGAGCGCCCCCACGACGAGGCGCTCACCGCGGGCCGCAACCGCGAACGTCATCGCGAGAGCGTTGTGCAAGTCCACCAAGACCGGGTGACGACCGCCACGGCGGCCGATGTCTTTGATGCACTGCGCGACGATGCCGGTTGCTTCTTCGTAGCGCCCGCGACTGACCAAGATGCGGCTATGTCCAATGATCGCCGCCGCGTGGTCGTGGCGATGTGCCCCCCCTTGCTCGCCCGCTTGCAACACCGCACCGAAGAAGGCGCTGGCCTCGTCCATGTCCCCCATCGAGGCATGCAGCGTTCCCAGTTGGACGAGGACCTTCGCACGCGCCCGCCCCTCGCCGGCGTCCGTCATCAGTCGCTCGGCGCGTCTGAGGAGCCGGTCCGCGTCCATCAGGCGGCCGACCGTCCAATAATGATTGCCCAACGCTTGAATGGTGAGCGCCTCGCCGTAGACATCCCCGCTCCGTCGCGCAGCCCGCCACGCATCAAAGAGGTCACGGAGCGCGCCGACCATGTCGCCGGAGCGTGCGGCCGCGATGCCGCTCGCGAAGGAGACACGGGCCCGGAGGCGATGATTGACTGTCGACGCCGCAGCGAGCGCGCTCGACGCGGCCTCGAGCTGCTGCCCCGCCTGGCTCATCTCGCCGGCTTGCCAGTGCGTCAGGGCCGCTACCAAGCGGTCGCGGTCACTCGGCGTCTGCGCCCACGGCGCCAAGGCGGTACGAACCTCGGTATAGGCACCGGCGAGCAGCGCGTGGCGCGCGACGCGGTGCGCAAGCTGTGCTCGCTCCGTCTCGGACCCCACGCGGAACGCAAGCGGCTCAAGCTGCCGCAGGTCGTTGGCTTGTTGGTCTCGCATCCCGAGCAGCCCGCTGACCTGCTCACGGCGCATCAAGACCTGAAAGAGTCCACGGTCCTGCTCATCGCGAGGCAGCGCCTTCAGCAGGCCCACGGCCTGGTTACACAGCTCAAGCGCGCCGAGCAGCGCGTGCGCGCGCAGACCGCGGTCAATCCCTGCGAGCAGGCCGTGGAGCGCGCGACCATGGAGACCCGCGAGCGCGAGGTGGTCCGCTGCGAGTGATGGGAACGCCGAGGTCGTCGCCAAGCGCGCGTAAACCTCGCCTGCATCCTCGTGTACAGCGCGACGCCGCTCCTGGGTCATTTGCCGATAGAGCTCATCATGGACGAGCCCATGCGCGGCGCGCGTCACCATGGCAATGCCCGCGCCGATGACCTCGACGAGCCCCGCCCGAGCGAGCTTCTGGAGCGCCAAGAAGAGCTCCTCGCGGTCAATCGCGCGCCGCTGCGCAACGTCTTCGAGGATCTGGCCACTCGAAGCGTCTTCGGTGATGGCGACGACCTCGGCGACCTCGCGCGCGACGTCCCCCGCAGCCTCGAGCCGGCGCCCGACGATCTCGGCCAGCGGCAGGTTCACCCCATCGACCGGGAGCGGCGCCCGCTCGATCCAGCGGCTCCCATCGAGGCCGAGCACGCCGTCGAGGATGAGCTGCTCGAGATTGAGACGCAGCGAGAGCGGCGAACCATTTGACCCCGTCACGATGCGCAAGCGCGTGTCGTCCCGCAACGCGTTCGGCGAGAGCCAAGCATCGAGGAGCGCCTCGGCGTCCCCAAGACCGAGCGGGGCAACGCTCACCTCGGTGAAACCGGGTGACCGCATCAGGTCGGTCGGCAGTACGGCTTGGGCTTCGTAGGTGAGCACGACCATGAGCCGCGCGCGCGGCCGCACCTGACTCACCAAGAGCTGAAGGAGCGCCCATGAGGGGTTGTCGAGCTCCTCGGCGTCCTCGACGAGCAGCAGCAGGGGCGCGTTAGTCTCCACCGCCGCGCGCGCCGCGATGGCTTCGACCAGCAGAACCAGCGAGCGGTGCGTCCGCAGTCCGAGCGTTCGCCCGTCGATGTGCAGTGCGCGCGTCCCGACCTCCGGGTCGCCCAACAGGTCGAGCAAGTAGGGCCGCGTGTCGAGCAGTTGCTGTCGCGATTGCTCGTCGGGCAAATACTCGACCAACGCCAGCAGCCCCCTCCGAACCTTCTCGCCGATGGATGCCTCGAGCGCCGTCGCCTCGAAGTAGCCTCGGAAGAGCTGCACCATCGGCCAAGTGGGCAAGTTGAACAGTCGAGAGGCGCGAGCTCGGAGAACCAGCGGCGCCGCCCCGAGCTGCTGCCTGATGTTCTCTTCTAAGCGCGCTACGAGCCGGCTCTTACCGACGCCGTCGGGCCCACGCAAACCCACGACCTCATGATGGGCGGCCCCCGCGGCGCCGACCGCGGCGAGACGGTCCCAGAGCTGCGCGAGCTCCGTGACGCGACCGACGAAGCGATCGGCCTTGAGCTGAGCAAGCGCAGCGGTCCCGGTCACGCCGCGCGAAGCGTCGACGACCTCCCCCGCCCGCACAGCCGACGTTTCGATGGGCGCCCAGTGCGCCTCGATCTCTCCGGCGGGGGGTGAGAAATCGGGCTCCAGCGCCTCTGCATCGAGAAACCCCATGCGCATCGCGGCCCCGAGATTCGCGGTGTCGCGCCCCGTCGCAACGGTCGCTGCGTAGCGTCCTTGGAGCCGGTCCGACCAGAGGCACAGGGCCTCTCGCAGCGCCACACGGAAAATCCGGAGCTCGTCGATGAACGCCTCGGGATCGTTGAAGTGCCGGCCCGCGCGGACCGCTACGAGGTCCTCGAATCCAAACAAAATCCGCACGGTCGCGGACAGAAACGCGCGGTCACCCGACCAAAGCCCGTGCAGCAGGCGCCAACAGACATCCAGCTGCAAGACGTCGCGTGTGCGGGCGTACTGCGAGAAGCTCATGAGCGCGTCATACAGACCGCGCTGGAGCCGCTGCGCGTCGACTTCGCGAAAGACTGAGTCGACGTCGAGCAGGGACGGCAGCAGGTCGCCCGTCAGCGTCGTCGCGTTTTCTTCGATGTAGCGGAGCAGCGTTTCCACGGCGGCGGACGCTAGCAGGCCGCAGGCCCGAGCGCCACCAGCGTGCGCAGGGTTGACGCGCCACGGCGCGCCGCCGAAAGTGCGTGCCCGATGGCTCTCCCGCGCACTCTCCTCGTCGTGGACGACGACACCTCGAACTTGGCGAGCCTCGTCAAGATCTTCGAGAAGCAACCGCTCCGCGTCTTGCCGGCAACGAGCGGCGAGGAGGCGCTCGACCAGCTCCGTAAGCAGCCCGTCGACGTCGTCCTGACAGACCTGATGATGCCCGGGCTCAGCGGCATCGACCTCGTCAAGCACGCGCGCGCGCTGCGACCCGAGGCCGAAGTCGTTCTGATGACTGCTTACGGCACGATTGAGCTCGCGGTCGAGGCGATCCGCGAGGGCGCGTACGACTTCGTAACGAAGCCGCTTCGACGCGCTCAAATTGAGCGTGTCATCGCGCGCGCGCTGGAGAAGCAAGCCCTCGCCGAGGAGAATCGCACGCTCCGTGCGCAGCTGGCTGATGCGCGCGGGCACCGGCCCGATGGCGGCATTGTCGGTTCGGCACCGGCGCTGCGGCGCGTGATGGAGCTCGTCCGTCAGGCTGCCCCCTCGTCAGCCACGGTCTTGCTTCTCGGTGAGAGCGGCACGGGCAAGGAGCTCTTCGCTCAGGCGCTGCACTCGCTTTCGCCGCGGGCGGATGGCCCCTTCGTCGCCGTCAACTGCGGGGCGCTGCCAGAGTCCATCATCGAGGCGGAGCTCTTCGGCGCCGACCGCGGCTCGTACACGGGCGCGGTCTCAGCGCGTGACGGCCGCTTCGCCCGCGCGCACCGCGGAACGCTCTTCCTCGACGAGATCGGTGAGCTGTCGCCGCGTGTGCAGGTCAAGCTCCTGCGGGTGCTCCAGACGGGCCAATACGAGCGTGTCGGTGGTCAGCAGACGCTGACTGCGGACTGTCGCATCATCGCTGCCACGAACCAGGACCTGTCCCAGATGGTGCGCGTCGGCGAGTTTCGCGAGGACCTCTTCTACCGACTCAACGTCATCGCGATCACGCTGCCGACGCTCCGCGCTCGCCGCGAGGACATCCCGCTCCTCGCCGAGCACTTCCTTCAACGCTTCGCCGCCAAGAACCAAAAGCGCGTCGAGGGGATCTCTCCCCGCGCTGTGGAGCGGCTGATGGCGTATGCGTGGCCGGGCAACGTGCGAGAGCTCGAAAACTGCGTGGAGCGTGCCGTGGTGCTGTGCCGCGGCGTCGTCGTGACCGAGGCCGACCTGCCAGAGACCGTGACCGGAGCGACGCCCCACGATGAGTCGCTGACCTTCGCGCTCGGGACGCCGCTCGAGGAAATCGAGCGCCGGGTCATTCGAGAGACGCTGCGTCACACAGGCGATGACAAGCGCCGCGCGGCGCAACTGCTGGGCATCTCGACTCGCACCATCTATCGCAAGCTTGAGGCTGAGCCGCCCGACGACGGCGAGGCCGAGGACCCCCCGCCGGTCGCCTGACAAATTGGCAAGCGCGGTGGCGCAGGCATGGGCTTGTCCACTGACAAAATGTCACTTGCGGCCGACCTGCTCGCCTTGACCCGCACCAACACTCACTCGCCGTCCGCGGCGCGCTTCTTGCTTAGCATCGGACAATCTATGGAGCAGCTCGCGAAAAGATACTTCTGGGTCATCAACCTGGCCGTGCTCGCGCTGATCGCGCTGCTCTCCGCCAAGGTGGTGAACAACATCGTCGCGGGGCGCATCGTCGCGCTCCCAACGACGCCCCGCGCGCCGGCCTCGGCGCCGAGAGTTGCGGCCGCGACGAGCCCTGCCGCCCAAACAGACGACTGGGCGAACGCGATTACCGAGCGCAACCTCTTCAACTCCGCCCCTGCCGCACCCGAGGCGTCCGACGCGGGTGTCGAGTCTGCCGTGCCGACGGGCGAAATCCCCGGTGAAGAGGACGAGAGCTGCCGCAAGTCCGATGGCCGCATCGGCCTCTTCGCGACGATGGTGGCGAGCCCGAGCGAGTGGAGCTTGGCGGTCGTCAATGACGGCGTGAATCCAGAGACCCGCGTCATCAAAGAGGAGACCGCCCTCGGAGACGCCGTGGTCAAGCGTATCTATCGTCGACGACTGGTCCTGCAGCGGGCGGGTCAGTTCGAGTGCGTTGAGCTCGGACAGGCAGGCCAGAAGGGCACCGGCGCTCCGCCCCCAGCGACGACCTCGAACGACTCGCCGCCTCCCGCGGACGACGGCAAGGCCGCCAAGGGCGTCAAGAAGATCAGCGAGAACAAGTACGAGATCAGCCGCGAGATGCTGAACGAAAAGCTCGAAAACCTGGCCGAGCTGGGCCGCGAGGCCCGCGTGATCCCGCACTACCGAGATGGCAAGCCGCAGGGCTTCAAGCTCGTGGGCATTCGGCCCGGCAGCCTCTACAGCCAGATCGGACTGCGCTCCGGTGACGTCATCAAGGGCGTCAATGACGAAGAGATCTCAAGCCCGAACAAGGCGCTCGAGCTCTACGAGAAGCTCAAGAACTCCCCCTCAGTGTCCGTGGAGATCGAACGCCGCGGCCGCCGTGAACAGCTCGATTTTTCGATCAAGTGACCCGCATGACCCTCCAAATCGCTCGACTCCATGCCCTCTCCGTGCTCGCCGCGCTGACGCTCGCCCTCGGCGCGAGCCCCGAGGCCGCGCGCGCCCAAGAGGATGTCCCCAAGCCCTCGACCTTCAAGATGCCGGTCGTCCCGAAGCTCTCGCTCGGGGCAAAGCCGGACCCGTCGACTCTCAAGCCGGGCGTCTTCCCGAAGGTCCGCCCGACAGCGCTTGCCCCAGTGACCGACACGAAGGCAGACGGCGCGGGGCCGGTCTTTTCGGCGCCCTCGAAGCGACTGCCGCCGCCCGGCGTGCCTCGTGCGGGCGGGGCGTCGTCTGCGGGCGCCTCGACGTCGAGCGCCGACTCGACCTCAGCGTCACCGGGCGCCGCGGGCGGAGCGCCGCTGAAGTGGCAGCAGGGCGATGACCCCGGCCGAAGCGCCAGCCCCGAGACACCTCGGCTGGGCTCCGACTTTATCAAGAATTGCGTACGGCTGCGGCCCAACGTGCGCGTGCACCTCGACATCTACGACGAGGAACTCGAGTCCGTCGTCAAGCTGATTGCCTGCATGACGGGCAAGAACATCATCCTGCCCAAGAGCCTCAAGGGCGCGAAGATCACAATCTACTCGCCGAGCCCAGTGAACTCCGACGAGGCGTACAAGGCGTTCTTGTCGGCGCTCGAGGCGAACGGCAAGACCATCAGCGAGAAGGGCAAGTTCCTCCAGATCATCGAGATCAAGGACTACGTGAAGAGCCCGGACCCGCTTCGGCCGACGGGGTCGACCCCGCCGAACGAAGACCGAATGGTCACGCAGATTGTCCCGCTCAAGAACGTGGACGCGCAGGAGATGAATGATGTCCTGAGCAAGCTCGCGTCACCGAATGCGAGCTTCATCGTCTACGCGCCGAGCAACGCGCTCATCATCACGGAGACGGGCGCCAACCTGCGAAAGCTCCTTGACCTGCTCGAGCAGCTCGACGTCCCGGGCGGCAAAGAGCAGCTCTGGGTCTACCAAGTGCTGCACGCTGAGGCAGGCGAGATCTCCTCGAAGATTACGGAGATCTTCGGCGGCAAGGACGGCGGCAAAGGCAAGAAGACCGGGGGTGGCCCCGCGCCCGCCCCGGCGACTGCGAAGAAGGACTCGAAAGGCGGCGCAGCGGCTGCGGGCGGCGCGGCGGCGAGCGCGAGCGTCGGTGAGTCCGACCAGTCCGTTCAGGTCGGCAAGGTCATCGCGGACGAGCGCACAAATCGACTGCTCATCGTGGCGACGGCGCGCAGCTACAAGCAGATCAAGGACCTGATCGCCAAGTTGGATGTCCCCATCGAAGGTGATGGTCAGGTGCACATTCACCGCCTCAACCACGCCAAGGCCGAGGACCTCGCCAATGTGCTGAGCAACCTGAGCCAGAACGCCAAGAACCGTCAGGGTGGCGGGCGGCGGAACGGCGCGAACAAGGGAAAAGACGCCGCCGGCGGCGCGCCGGCGGGCGCTCCGGCGGGGGGCGGTGCCGCGCTCTTTGAGGGCGACGTCCAGATCAGCGCCGACGACGCGACGAACGCGCTCGTGATCACTTCGAGCTTCAAGGACTTCATCTCGATGAAGCGCGTCATCGAGCAGCTCGACCAGCCGCGGCGCCAAGTGTTCCTTGAGGCGGTCGTCATGGAGGTCTCGGTCGGCTCGAACCGCGAGGTCGACCTCTCGCTCCACAATGCCGAAGGCCTGCCGCTCGCGAGCAAGCCGGGGAAGACGAACTCACTGGCACTCGCTTCGGCGGATGGCGCCGCCGGACTCCTCACGGCGCCCGGTCTCTCGGTTCTCGCCGCTACAGGCAAGACGAGCGTCTACGGCGTCGACCTGCCCTCCTTCGGCGCAGTGCTCCGCGCGCTGGCGAGCAGCAACAACGCCAACATCCTGAGCACACCGAGCCTGTTGACCACGGACAACGCCGAGGCGGAAATCGTGGTCGGCAACAACGTCCCCTTCCCCGCCAGCGGTGGACTGGGCGGGGGTAACTTGGGCGCGGCCGCTGCGGCGTTGGGCGCGGCGTCGAACGCGAACACCGCCGGCCTTGGGAGCTTCGCTGGGCTGTTCGGACAGCAGATTCAGCGCCAGGACGTCGCGCTGACGCTCAAGATCACCCCGCGCGTCAACGCATCGAACTTCGTGACCCTCGAAGTCGACCAGGTCGTCGAGGACATCGAGAACCCGGACACCGGCGGCCTCGGACCCACGACGGCCAAGCGCTCCATCAAGACGACGGTCGTCGTCAAGGACCAGCAGACCGTGGTTATCGGCGGCCTGCAGAAGAACAAGCAGAGCGACGGTCAGTCCAAGGTGCCGATCCTCGGCGAAATCCCGGTGATTGGGTACTTCTTTCGCAGCTCTACATCGAGTCAGGAGCGCCGCAATCTGGTGCTGATGATCACGCCGCACGTGATCGAGGGCCCCGAGGATTTTCAGGCCATCTTCAAGCGTAAGCTCGAGGAGCACCGCGAGTTCGAAGCGCGGTTCCGCCGCGAGGGCGAGGGCTACATCGTCGGTCTCGACTACGGCAAGAAGCACGGCGCGCTGGAGGCCATTCGCCAGTCGGTGCGCGCGGCTCGCAAGGAAGAGGACCTGATGGACGAGGTCCGACGCCAGCAGCAAGGTCCCCCGCTCCCTCAGGACGTCGACGGCGTGCCGCTCGACAGCGCCGATGGCCCGATTCACGTCCCGAGTGATGGCGCCGAAGCGACCAGCGCACCGCACGATGGCGCAGCCGTAGACCACGAGCCGCCTGTGGATGCGCCGCCTGCGCCGCCCGAGCCCGACCTGCCCCCCGCGGACCTGGACGGGGACGCCCCGTGAGCTACGCGCTTGAGCTTGGCCAGATGCTGGTCGACCGGGGCCTGCTCAGCGCCGAGCAGCTCGGCCAAGCGCAGACCTATGGCCGCGAGAAGAGCGTTCGTCTCCCGGAGGCGCTCGTTCAACTACGGCTCGTCGAGACAGCGGTCGTGCGCCGCGCGCAGGCCGAGCAGCTCGGCATGCAGTTCCTCGACCACCTCGACATCGACGCCGTCGATGCCTCGCTCACGGCGGAGATCCCGGTTCAGTTCGCCCGCGCCCACGGTCTGATGCCGCTGTGGCGGCGAGACGGTCGCATCGAGGTGGGCGTGCTCGACCCGCTCGCGGTCGCTGGGCTCGACAGCCTCAAGCTCATGCTTGACGAGCCGATCGAGCCGGTCGTCGTGCCCGATGCCGTGCTCTCCGACGCGATCAACAAGGTCTTCGATCGTCGAGCCGGCGCGAGCCAAGTCATGGGCGAGATCCATGACGAAGACATCGGCATCGGGGGCGAGAACGTCCAAGATATCGACGTCGACATCATCGATACGGACGACGAGGCGCCGATCATTCGCCTCGTCAACGCGCTGCTCTCGCAGTCAGTCAAGGAGCGCGCGAGCGACATTCACATCGAGCCCTTCGAGCGGCACTTGGCCGTGCGCTTCCGCGTCGACGGCGTATTGTACGAGATCATACAGCCGCCCAAACGGTTCGCGGCGTCAATCACGAGCCGAATCAAGGTCATGGCGGGCCTCGATATCGCCGAGAAGCGCATCCCGCAGGATGGCCGCATCAAAATCAAGGTAGCGGGCCGCGACATCGACATTCGCCTCTCGACGGTGCCGACCAACTTTGGCGAGCGCATCGTGATGCGTCTGCTCGACAAGACCGCGGTCCTCAAGGACCTCGACGGTGTCGGTATGGGCGCGCAGGTGCTCGTCAACATGCGCGAGATGATCTCAAAGGCCTACGGGATCGTGTTGGTCACTGGCCCCACGGGCTCCGGCAAGACGACCACGCTCTACGCGTGCCTCGCCAAGATCAACAGCCCGACACGCAACATCATCACGGTCGAAGACCCCGTCGAGTACCAGTTGCCCGGCATCGGGCAGATCCAAGTGCACTCCAAGGTCGGCCTGACCTTTTCAGCGGGGCTACGCGCCATCCTCCGCCAAGACCCCGACGTCGTCATGGTCGGCGAAATCCGCGACCGTGAGACCGCCGAGATCGCGATTCAAGCGTCCCTCACGGGTCACTTGGTCTTCAGCACGCTCCACACGAACGACGCCCCGAGCGCTGTTACGCGGCTCGTCGATATGGGCGTGGAGCCGTTCCTCGTGGCGTCCTCCGTTGTGGGCATTATGGCACAGCGCCTCATCCGCACGCTCTGCCCGCACTGTCGTAAGCCCGTTGTGCCGACCGAGACAGAGCTTCGGCAGCTCGGCTTCACCCGAGAGAAGTTCCTCGCCGACACGCCCGGGCATGTGTACGCGCCACAGGGCTGCCAAGAGTGCCTCGACACCGGCTTCATGGGCCGCACAGGCATCTACGAGCTGCTCGTCGTCGATGACGAGATCCGTCAGCTGATCATGGAGAACATCGACAGCAACACGATCAAGAAGCGCGCGATCGGCAAGGGCATGACGACCCTGCGAGACGACGGCGCGCGCCGCGTGATGATGGGCGATACGTCCATCTCCGAGATCCTGCGGGTCACGCAGGACGACATGCTCGCGCTGGAGTAACGCCCGATGCCCGCCTTTGAGTATCGCGGCATCGACCGCGCCGGAAAAGATGTCAAGGGCGTGCGGGACGCCGACAACGAGAAGTCGTTGCGGGTGCTGCTGAAGCGCGGCGGGATCTTCCTGACAAGCGTTGGGAAAGGCGCGCGCAAAGGCGGCAGCGCGCTCTCACAAGACGTCGACCTTGCGAAGTACTTCGAGCGCGTCACGCAGCAAGACCTGGCGGTGTTCACGCGGCAGCTCGCGACCCTGTGTAAGGCGGGCATCCCGCTGGTGGAGTCGATCGCGGCGGTGTCCGACCAAGTCGACAAGCCCAAGCTTCGCAAGATTGTGGGTCAGATTAAGCAGGACGTCACCGAGGGCGCGAGCCTCGCTGTCGCTGTTGGCCGCCACCCCGAGACCTTCACGCCCATCTTCACGAACATGATCCGTGCGGGCGAGGCTTCGGGCACGCTCGACCGCGTCCTGCTGCAGCTCGCCGAGTTCACCGAGGCGAACGTCAAGCTCAAGAACAAGCTCGTGTCCGCGATGATGTA
>Ga0164295_10000136_pt1 | contig 60140 bp, 56 predicted proteins | sample GEODES006metaG_FD_111798 | JGI IMG/M metagenome (GOLD analysis project Ga0164295, IMG submission 111798) | Oligotrophic lake water microbial communities from Sparkling Lake, Wisconsin, USA - GEODES006 metaG | ecosystem: Environmental > Aquatic > Freshwater > Lake | place: USA: Sparkling Lake...
AAAAAAATCAAACAATGCTGTTGTTGCTGGCCTGGGCAATGCAACAGAACACTCGGGCTATGAGCCGATGGCTAGGATGTTTTATACCGAGTCAGTTCATGTGCCCGTGAAGTGCCACGCGATTGATCGCTCGCGTTGGGTGATGTGCTCCGCCCTAGATTGGCCTTTGTTTGACTGGCGCAGTGAACCCCCTCCTTTTTATCCACCGTCTTTTGTGGAGCAGTTAGCTCCGCTTGTATTGGAAGGTTTAAAAAAGCAAGCGAATCGTTTGCCTGCTCCTTACGTGGTGTGCTTTCATTCGACGGCTAGTGCAGCGAAGCGTTGGCCGAGCGAACACTGGGTTGAGTTAGGTAAAGCTTTATCGAGCCAGGGTTATCAAGTTCTTTTCCCCTGGGGCAGCCCAGAAGAAATGAAAATCAGTGCACACATGGCCAGCCAAGTTCCTGGGGCTATTGTCCCGAGGGCATTCTCGATTGAAGAAGCCTATCGCTTGGTGGCGCATGCTGCGCTGACCATCGGGGTGGATACGGGCTTAACGCACTTGGCTGCCGTATTGGGTAAACCGACGATTGAGATTTACTGCGACTCCCCAAGGTGGAAGACGGAAGGCTATTGGAGCAACCATATTGCCAATTTAGGGGACATGAAGCGCATTCCGCAGGCCAGTGCGGTGTTAGAGGCTGCCGAGGTACTTTTAAAGCAGGGCCGCCAATAAAAGGAAGCTACCTTAGGATTTCAGTATTAATTTATATAAATCAATTACTTACGTTCGTCTTGAGGCTTGAATTGAATCCCAGTGCATTTATTTATTCAGATAAAATGGGACTTCTTTCTTTATAGAAACTAGTACAGTTTCGACCGCCCACTTCATGAGCAATAGCAACAAATCGTCTGTAGTCGCTCCAGTGATCCTTTGCGGTGGTTCTGGCACACGCCTTTGGCCCTTATCGCGACCTAGCTTTCCGAAGCAGTTTTTAGTGCTGTCTGGCGATGATTCGAATCAGAGCTTGTTTCAGCAGGCCATTACACGCATGAATGCCATTGCTAATGAGCACATCACATTGGGTGAAACCGTCATCGTCACGAATGAAGAGCACCGCTTTTTAGCTCTGGATCAATTACGCGAATTAAAAGCCATTCATGCAAGGCTATTGCTTGAGCCTATTGGGCGCAATACGGCGCCGGCACTTAGCCTAGCGGCGCTACAGGTTTTAGATGATGGGGCAGACGATCTGGATCCAATCCTAGTTATTACCCCCGCCGACCAAACGGTTCAAAATCAAGCGGCTTTTGTAAAGGCCTTGCAAGATTGCGTGGCCGTTATTGCGGAAGACCAGAATAAAAAAACCATCACTATTTTGGGTATTACGCCCACTGCCCCGGAGACTGGCTACGGCTATATTCAGCGTAATAGCGCTAAAGGTAAACACAATGAATTTGCCGTAATGCAGTTTGTCGAAAAGCCCGACGCCAAAACGGCTCAAGCGTATTTGGCGGATGGCAATTATTTATGGAATAGTGGGATGTTTGTGCTGCGCGCCAGTACCTGGCTAGCTGCTTTAGCGCAGTACCGTCCTGATATAGCCGAGGCTACTGAGGCTGCATGGAAGAACAAGGTTATCGATCAATCGGGTGCAGTGGCGTTTGTGCGACCCGATAAAGCTCTCTTTACTGCAGTGCCCAGCGAATCGATTGACTATGCGGTGATTGAAAAGTGCACTGCTAGTCAATATCACATCAAGATGGTGGAGCTCAATGCAGGTTGGAATGACCTAGGCGCATGGGATGCCGTTTGGCAGGTGGGCAAACAGGATGCTGAAGGTAATGTTACTTCGGGAGATGCGCTGCTGGCTAATACCAAGAACTCCTTAGTGCATGCCAGTAGCCGTTTGGTAAGTGCGGTCGGGGTTGAAAACCTCATCATTGTTGAAACGGCCGATGCGGTTTTGGTAGCCGACCGAAAAAATAGCCAGGATGTGAAAAGCATTGTGAACATACTGGAGCAACAACAGCGCGCAGAAAAAAATCTACACCGCAAGGTTGCTCGCCCATGGGGCTGGTATGACAGCGTCGATGAAGGCGAGCGTTTTAAGGTCAAGCGCATTCAGGTTAATCCGGGAGCAAGCCTTTCTTTGCAAATGCACCACCACCGCGCAGAGCACTGGATTGTGGTGAAAGGCGTTGCTGAAATTACCAATGGCGTTGACGTTATTACGCTCTCTGAAAATCAAAGTACTTACATTCCGCAAGGGCAGACGCATCGCTTAGCCAATCCTGGTAAAACGCCCTTAGAGATTATTGAGGTGCAGTCCGGTAGCTATCTGGGTGAAGATGATATTGTGCGGTTTGAAGATACCTATGGCAGAAAGTAAAGATCAGTTTATGAGTCAAAAAGTCGCCTTGATTTGTGGTGTCAGTGGGCAGGATGGTAGCTATCTTGCCGCGCTATTGCTAAGTAAAGGCTATAGCGTTTTTGGCACATCACGCGATGTACAGGGCTCTGGATTTTCAAACTTGCATCAGTTAGGTATTCAGGAGCGGGTTCAGTACATTTCGATGGTGCCCGAAGACTTTCGTAGTGTTTTAGTAGCGCTTCGTAAAAGTAAGCCCGATGAGATTTATTATTTGGCCGGCCAATCATCGGTAGGGCTCTCGTTTGAGCAGCCAGCCGAGACCATCCAAAGCATTACTTTAGGCACACTTAATATGCTCGAGGGTTGCCGCATGATGGATAAGAAGATCAAGCTCTACCATGCTGGCTCGGGTGAATGCTTTGGTGATACCCAGGGCAAGCCCGCGAATGAGCAGACCCAGTTTTATCCGATGAGTCCTTATGCAGTTGCCAAAAGTTCAGCGTATTGGCTAGTCAATAATTACCGCGATGCATATAGCCTTTTTGCTTGCACGGGGATTTTGTTTAATCACGAGTCGCCACTGCGCCCTGAGCGCTTTGTAACGCAAAAGATTATTCGCGCAGTCAAACGGATTGCGCAGGGTAGTAATGAGAAACTCAAATTAGGCCGCCTAGATATCGCAAGAGATTGGGGCTGGGCGCCGGAATACGTAGAAGCTATGTGGCGGATGTTGCAGCAAGAGCAGGCCCAAGATTTCGTTATTGCCACAAGCACTACTATGACATTAGAAGAATTTGTGCAAGCTGCTTTTAATGAAGCGAGTTTGAATTGGCGAGACCACGTGATTCAAGACCCCAGTTTATTTAGGCCAACCGATTTAGCAATAGGTCGAGCCGATCCGAGTAAAGCAGCAAAAGAATTGCATTGGCAGGCATCTACTTGTGGGGTCGATGTCGTCAAAAAAATGTATCAATCCATTTAATTAGATCAACAGAAAATAGCACCGATATGGCTAACAAACACAATGCAGCTCAAAAAATTGCCCTCATTACCGGCATCACCGGCCAAGACGGCTCCTACCTTGCTGAGTTTTTGCTGGAAAAAGGCTACATCGTGCATGGCATTAAGCGCCGCGCCTCCTCCTTTAATACCGATCGCATTGATCACTTGTATCAAGATCCCCACGTAAACCACCGCGATCTGGTTTTGCACTACGGCGATCTGTCAGACACTAGTAATTTGGTGCGCATTATTCAAGAGTGCCAGCCCGATGAGATTTATAACCTCGGCGCTCAATCCCACGTCGCAGTTTCCTTTGAGTCCCCAGAGTACACCGCTGATGTAGATGGCATGGGGCCCCCTACTGAGTTTGGTGGCGCTAATCCATCTTTCTATCACGCCCATCGCTTGGCTCCGCAAGGGTATCTACCGACCACGCGCTTCTTGATCCACCTTACTCTTGCGCAGCAAGATTCTGTAGCGAATTTCGTCAGTATGGGGTGCGGCCACTACATCATCAATCCGCAGGTAACTAATTCGCTACGACGGCAGAGCGTGTTGTAAGACAGTTGCAGCAATGCTGCATCCCACAATCCCCTGCTAGAGACTCCGACATCTGCCAACAGTAAGCACAAAACATCCTGCCAAATACCATAGGCCTGATTGCTTATCCTCCCTAGAGCGCGATGGATGCGCTTCATGGCGATGCACACTTCGGGTTCCTTGATGGATCAGTAAAGTGATCTAAAAGATGGATGGCAGAGATGCCTACAACAGCCCGCCGCACTCTCGCCGATGATCTGCCAGCTGAACTGATCTGGGCAATACAAGCAGAAACGATTATTGGATTAGCAGCTAGGGCGGGATGATGGTGTAAATCATTGAAAGCAATAAATGCAGCAAAGTCAGCAAAATAAGCCTGAATGGTTGATGGCACATAAGCTCCTTTTATCAGAGCAATGGTGCTATGTAGCATTTGAAAAGAATCAGTAGGCAAGGATTCAGTGACATGCATTAATAATGGCTTGAGAAGACGGATGGATGGCGGAAAAAATCAGCAACATACAACCAAATCATCCCAATCCCTAATAGAAGCCATTAAAATCAGCAAAAAGTGGCACTTTGCATCAAAAATTACGCAAAAATGCTAAAAAGTAGGACAAAAGCGTGGCGAAAGAAACAAAGAGAACATCAAACTGCTTAAAAACCAAATAAATAAATTTACGTCTTATATAAGGATTGAATAGAGCCACCGGCCTCTTAAAGCGGTGCTGGTATTTCTTTTGTTAAAAAAATGAACAAGATATATGTAGCACTTATAATCAACACATTAATACATGCGACAAACAATAAAACAAGCTAACTCAATTACGAGCCCAATCACGTGTCTTCGCCATCTCACATTAATGAAGTCCACCTCCAAGTCCTATGCGCCGTCGAGTCCAATCCAGATCTTACGCAGCGTCAGCTTGCCCAGGTTTTAGGAGTCAGTCTGGGAAAGGCGCACTATTGTATGAAAGCCCTGATGGATAAGGGCTTAGTTAAGATGGGCAACTTTAGCCACAACCAAAAAAAGATGGACTATGCCTACCTTTTAACTATAAAAGGTATCAAGTGCAAAGCGACGCTAACAGCGCACTTTTTAGAACGCAAGGCGGCAGAGTACGCCATGCTCAAAAGAGAACTCGAGAAGTTTGAAAAACAAGCCAAAGTCCTAGAACAGAGTGACAAAATGAACATAATAGAGGAAGCATCTTAATGAGTTCGTGCCTTAAAATCAAAAATGCTACTTGCCTGCCTAGTAAAGAATTAAGCAACGCAGCAAAAATTTTAATTATCAATAAGGGCGGCTCGTGTTGGGACATGAGCGAGATTAACTATTAAATAAGCATTTTTAATCTTACAACGAAAAGCAATCTTTGTGAATATTCTGTTGACCGGTGGTGCTGGATATATTGGAAGTCATGCAACATTAGTGCTTTCGCAAGCTGGTCACGAAGTGGTAATTTTGGATAACTTTTGCAACAGTAAAAAAAGTGTGTTGGATCGACTACAAAAGATAATAGGTAAACGGTTGCAATATATTGAGGGCGATGTGCGTGAGACTGCTCTGGTGGCTAAAGTACTCCAGGATTACAAAATTGAAGCCGCCATACATTTTGCTGGTCTTAAGTCCGTAAGCGAGTCAGTTGAGAGGCCGATTGAATATTATGCAAATAATGTACAGGGTTCGATTAGCCTCCTTGAGGCATTGAAATCAACTAATGTAAAAGTGTTGATATTTAGTTCTAGTGCAACTGTATATGGCGATCCCCTGTATTTGCCCGTTGACGAGCATCATCCTACTGCCGCTACAAATGCTTATGGAAGAAGCAAACTTCACATTGAAGAAATGCTTAAAGATATAGTTAGTTCCGATCCAGAATTGAAGATTGTTTGTTTGCGTTATTTTAATCCAGTGGGCGCTCATGAGTCAGGGTTAATTGGCGAAGAGTCTATCGGCATGCCTAATAACCTTATGCCTTTTGTGGCTCAGGTTGCCTTAGGTAAATTTTCACACCTTAATGTGTATGGAAGCAATTACGATACGATTGATGGCACGGGGGTGCGAGATTATATTCACGTCATGGATCTTGCCGAAGGACACTTGGCGGCATTAAATTTTTTAAAGAATCAATCAGGGTTGTGTTTTTTTAATCTAGGAACCGGTATAGGAAGTAGCGTACTTGAAATGGTTAAAGCCTTTGAGATTGCAAGTGGCAAATCTATTCCCTTAAGATTTATGGAAAAGCGTTTGGGAGATGTAGCAAGTTGTTATGCCAAAGTTGACAAAGCTAATCGTGATTTAAACTGGAAAGCAACAAGAACCTTGCAAACGATATGCGCAAGCATTTTGAATTTCCAGAAAAACTTTTAAATGCAACAATCAATGACATCATTATTAAAGCGCCTTTGGTATCATATCAGTCCACGGCGTCGTGGACAGTTTGCCTTATTAATCGGCTTAACCATGCTTAGTTCCCTGGCTGAGGTAGTAAGCTTGGGAGCAGTTTTGCCATTTATAGGCATCCTCATACAGCCAGATAAAGTTTTTACAACACCATGGTTAAAGGGCTTTGTAGAGACACTAGGGATTACGTCTGGACCTGAGCTTGTTTTTCCGCTTTCTATATTATTCGCCGTAGCTGCACTCATAGCCGGAGCGCTACGGCTGCTTTTGCTGTGGGCCAGCATTCGTCTTGGTAACGTTACAGGGGCTGACCTTTGTATCGAGGTTTATCGCCGCACGCTTTATCAAACGTACAGTGTTCATGTAGCACGCAGTAGCAGCGAGATCATCAGCGGTATCACACAAAAAGTTACCACATCCACAAGTGTTTTGATATCTTTGGTCACGTTCATTACATCGCTGGCTTTATTCACCGCAATTCTTGCCACGCTGCTTGCAGTTGATCCAATTGTAGCTATTATTGGTACTGTCAGTTTTGGAATGGCGTATGGATTTATCGCTTTTTATACGCGCAGTCGCTTGGCAGAAAATAGCAGTTGTATTTCCCGTGAACAAACAAAGGTAGTAAAGGCGCTACAAGAAGGGCTTGGGGCTATTCGAGATGTTTTGCTCGATGGTACGCAAAAGGTCTACTGCGGGGTGTATCGCAACGCTATTGTTCAACTGCAGCGCGCGGGCGGGGAAAATACATTCATCAGTCAAGCTCCACGATATGCTATGGAAGCTTTTGGTATGGCTCTTATTGCTGCTTTTGCGCTGGCATTGAGCTATCGCAATGGCGGTGTGGCATCAGCATTGCCGTTATTAGCCATGCTTGCATTAGGTGCCCAGCGACTATTGCCTATCATGCAGCAGCTTTATGGAAACTGGTCAGTTTTGGCAGGTAGCAAAGCAGCGCTGACAGATGTACTGGCATTGCTCGACCAACCTCTGCCACGACAGGCTAGTCAGCCTGAGTCAGAACCTCTTGTGCTAAGTAAATCCATACGATTTGAGAATGTTGGATTTCAATACAGCAGCAATTCTCCATGGGTGCTAGATGCTATAGATCTAGTGGTTTCAAAGGGCACGCGTGTCGGTATTATTGGCAGCAGTGGCAGCGGGAAAAGCACGTTGCTAGATTTGCTGATGGGACTGCTTCAACCTACAAGAGGGAGAATAGTTATTGATGCCCACCCTCTTGATCAGCCTAATCTGCGCGCCTGGCAGCTTAATGTTGCTCATGTTCCACAGAGCATTTTTTTAAGTGACACTAGTATTGCAGAAAATATAGCATTTGGTATTCCATCTGATCAAATTTCCCTAGAACGGGTCCGTAAAGCTGCCCAACAAGCAAGTATTGCTGATTTTATTGAAAGCCGACCTGAGGGATATAGTTCGATTGTTGGAGAACGGGGAGTTCGCCTCAGTGGCGGACAGCGCCAGCGGATTGGTATAGCTAGAGCGCTATACAAACAGGCCAGCGTTCTAGTTTTCGATGAAGCAACTAGTGCACTCGATAGCGAAACTGAAGAATCAGTTATGCAAGCAATTGAAAGGCTCAGTAAGGATCTGACGCTTTTTATTGTCGCGCACCGCCTTACAACCCTAAGAAACTGCGATGTAATAATAAAACTAGATTCTGGAAGCGTTTGCTCTGTAGCTACATATGGTGAAATTTTGGAAATGAAGAATAGCTAATGAAAAATGTACTTAAAGAGATATTAGCTCCTATTGCAAAACCTTTGCTGACGAAAATTCACAGATTTAAAGACAAACATCAAGGTGAAAGCTGTTATGTAATGGGTGGCGGGGTTAGTCTTAAGTGGTTTGATCTTGATGCATTTTCTAGAAAAACAACAATACCTTTGGCATTTCTACCATTCCATAACGACTTTAATAAGCTTGATGTAAGCTATATAATGCTCCCTGAGCCTTGGTGGTTTTATCCTTATCAGAAAACCACAACAGGCTCCCGGAGCTATATAAAAAATACCCTACAAATAGCCTACAGAGAGGTTATTAAAAAAAATCCAGAAAAAGAATTTTTTATTAACCTAAGTAATTATCCAGTACTAAATGATAAGAATATTACCTACTTGTTTAGGGATTTGTATGACAGCAGATTGTCGTCTGACTTTATCACTTATCAGATAAACGCATTTCATGGATCTATGAGATCCGCAGTAATGTTAGCTATTTATATGGGATTTCATCGTGTGTATTTGGTTGGGTGTGACTATACACATTTGCCATCTCGTAATTTACATTGGTTTGAAAAAGGCGAAGGTAATTTTATTTCTCTAGAAAGTTATCAAAAAGATTTTTTCGAAATTGCCAAACAATTTATCGACATTACCACTATAACGCTGGATGGAACCAGCAATTTTATTAACTCAGTGACATATAAAAAGCACACTGGCCGTGATCCCATTTACCGTGAAAATACTGAACTCGTTGATGAAAAATACCTAAAATTGCTTGATACTTGGCCTGACTATAGTATTTTTAAATAACAACTAAGCGAAATTATCAATATGATCCCATACGGACGTCAAGATATAAACCAAGCCGATATCGACGCGGTAATTGATGTGTTGCGTTCAGATTTTTTGACGCAGGGTCCAACCGTACCCGCTTTCGAAAAAGCAGTAGCAGATTATTGTGGCGCTAAGCATGCGGTGGCAGTAAACAGTTCCACCAGTGGTTTGCATATCGCATGCCTCGCCCTGAGGGTTGGCGAGGGTGACAGCATTTGGACAACGCCGAACACGTTTGTTGCCAGCTCAAATTGCGCACTTTATTGTGGCGCAGACGTAGATTTTATTGATATTGATAGCCGTACTTATAATATGAGTATTAAATGCCTGGCAGAAAAGCTAACTGCTGCAGAAAAGGTCGGCAAACTACCCAAAGTCGTGATCCCCGTGCATTTATGTGGCCAGCCCTGCGACATGATAGGTATCTATAAGTTGAGCCAACAATACGGCTTCAAGATCATAGAAGATGCTTCGCATGCTATTGGCGGTAAATACCAAGGCGAGCCCATCGGCAATTGTCGTTTTAGCGACATTACCGTATTTAGTTTTCATCCGGTTAAAATCATTACAACCGGAGAGGGGGGTATGGTTGTAACAAACGATGACGCTTTGGCCAAACATCTGCGTTTACTGCGTAGTCACGGCATTACCAGCGCATCAGCAGAAATGGAGCAGCGTCCAACTGAGGAAATTTGGAATTACCAGCAAATTAGTCTAGGCTATAACTATCGAATGACGGATATACAAGCTGCATTAGGTATTAGTCAAATGAAACGTCTGGATGAATTTGTCGCAAAACGCCACTCTATCGCACAGCGGTATGACCAATTATTATCTGACTTACCCGTCATAACGCCGTATCAGCATGAAGATGGCTATTCAGGTTATCACCTCTACGTTATTCGGTTGAGGTTAGCTGAAATTAACCAAACACAACGCCAAGTTTATGAAGCGATGCGAGAGGCTGGAATACTTGTTAATTTACATTACATTCCCGTATATCGTCAGCCATATTATGAAAAAATTGGGTTCGCTTCGGGTTATTGCCCACAGTCTGAACGTTATTTTACAGAAGCAATTAGTATTCCACTATATCCTGGACTGACAAAGGATCAGCAAGATCGAGTTGCAGCCGTTATCCGTCAGGTAGTAAGCTCTTGAATATAGCGATTATTCCTGCCCGCAGTGGTAGTAAGCGTATCCCCCACAAAAATATAAAAATATTTTGTGGAAAACCAATGATTGCTTATGCCATTTCTGCGGCAAAGGAATCTGGGCTTTTTGAGCATATTATCGTTTCTACTGATGATCAACAAATCGCTCGCATCGCTAACGAATGGGGCGCTGAAACCCCATTCGTAAGGCCGAGTAAATTAGCAAATGATTACAGCGAAACTGTGCCCGTTATTGCACATGCAGTTAAAGCTTGCCTAGCGCTAAGTTGGAAAATTGATAATGTATGCTGTATTTATCCTGGCGTGCCCTTCATTGAGATTAACGACTTAGCCAGTGCACTTAGTACATTTATTAAAAGCGGTGCAGATTACTGTTTTCCAGTTACCGAATATCCGTCTGCTATTCAGCGAGCCCTTAAGCGTTTGGGCGATGGAAAAATGCAACCACTTAATCCTAAGTTTGAAAAAACACGAACACAAGATTTGGAGCCGGCCTATTACGATGCGGGTCAATTTTATTGGGGTAAAGCTGAAAGCTGGCTTCTAAACTCCAATATCCATAGTAGTGGCTTAGGTTATGTAATACCGAATTGGAGGGTTGTTGACATTGATACGCCGGAAGATTGGAGGCGTGCAGAACTTATTTATCTATCAATAACTAATAACAACAGGGTAATTGAAACCGTAAAACTACTATGAAATATAAAACTGAGCAGGAAAATTTTTGGGCTGGTGATTTTGGTGTGGAATATATCAAGCGTAATCAAGGGGACGTCCTGTTAGCCTCAAGCCTCAATTTTTTTTCTAGAGCCTTACAAGCAACTAGCGATTTGAACAGCTGCATAGAGTTTGGTGCAAACATCGGTATGAATCTTAGAGCCCTGAAGCTGTTGCATCCTAAGCTGGAGCAACATGCCATAGAAATAAATGCCAATGCCGTGCTCCAACTAGAGACTGCTATTCCGGCAGCGCATATTTTCCAAAGCTCAATTCTTGACTTTAATCCTCAGCAGACATGGGACCTGTCTTTAATTAAAGGTGTTTTAATTCATATTAATCCAGATGAATTGCCACAAGTTTATGATAAGTTAGTTTTTTCTACAAGCCGTTACCTATTGGTGGCTGAGTATTACAGTCCTTCGCCGGTTGCAATTTCCTATCGAGGGCATACTGACCGATTATTTAAACGTGATTTTGCTGGTGAGCTCATGGCACGTCACCCGAAAATGAAATTACTAGACTACGGCTTTGTTTACCACTTGGATCCTAACTTTCCACAAGATGACATTACATGGTTTTTGATGGAAAAACGATAAGTATAAAAATTGTAAAGCCAGTGTAAATGAGAATTGCCTTCCGAACAGATGTCTCGTGCCAAATGGGTACAGGACATTTTATGCGCTGCTTCAGTCTGGCAGATGAGTTAAGAAAACAAGGTTCGCAGGTATATTTCATCAGCATAAACTTGCCAAAATATTTGAGCGACATGCTTAACAAAAAGGGTATGGAATATATTCCTTTGATCATAAAAACTACCGAAGAAGAAACAGAAAAAAAATCCTATGTGAATGATATTGGTAATAGCCAATTCCAGGATGCACAGGCATCAATTCAAGTATTAGCTAATCAAGATTGGGATTGGATTATCGTAGATCATTACAAATTGGATCAAAGTTGGGAAAGCGTGGTACGGACAATATGTAAAAAATTAATGGTTATTGATGATCTTGCCGACCGTAAGCATGACTGTGATGTGCTGTTAGATCAAAATTACTATGCTGAAAAAAAAATACGCTACAGTGGGTTAGTACCCCCACATTGCAAGTTATTGTTAGGCCCTCATTACGCTTTATTGCGAGAAGATTTTAGGGCTTTGCGTAAATTCACCATTCCTCGTATTGGTGAGGTGAAAAAAATCTTAGTATTTTTTGGCGGGATGGATACAAACGACTACACCACTATAGCAATTCATGCGCTAACTGAATTAAGTAAAAAATACTTAGTAGATGTGGTTATTGGTGAGCAGCACCCCAATCGTCAACAGATAAAAACATTCTGCGATAAATTTGGTTATGTATGCCATATACAGACAGCTCGTATGGCCGAGTTAATGGCTGAGGCCGACCTAGCAATAGGTGCTGGAGGTTCTGCTAGTTGGGAGCGTTGTTGTTTAGGGGTGCCTACATTAGTTTTAGCGGTAGCGGATAATCAGATTGAGATATCTAAAGCGCTGGATTCAATAAATGCCTGTTTTTATGTTGAGACCAACAAAGCGAAAAAATCGATAGCAATTAAAAGTGCATTATCTGAGTTATTAGATACACCCAGTAAAATTCATAGTATGTCTCAAGAAGCATTTCTGCTTGTTGATGGAGAGGGTACAGTTAGAGTGTGTAAAGCGTTAGGTTGCTAGGATGAATATTACTATCTTATGTTCTGATCCTCGACATCCTGTTATCGCCAAGTTACAGATGTGGGCTCATAAAATGATTATTAGTGGGCATAACGTGTCTATCATATTTAATATATCCCATTTAAATGGGGGAGATATTCTTTTTCTTGTTTCATGTAGTCAAATAGTGCGCAACGCCCATCGAAATAAATATAAGGCAACATTAGTATTGCACGCAAGTGATTTGCCAAAAGGTCGTGGTTGGTCGCCACATATATGGTCAATCTTAGGAGGGGCTAATAAAATAACAGTTAGCTTGATTGAGGCAACTGATTCTGTGGATTGCGGTTCGGTATGGCTGAAAACAACTTTTTCGCTTGAGGGTCACGAGTTGCTGGATGAAATAAATTTAAAACTATTCGAAGCTGAATTATATTTAATGTCAGAAGCTGTAGATCGTTTCTATCATATTCGGCCGAGTGCCCAAGTTGGTGAGGCTGGGACCTATATGAAAAAGAGGGTGCCTGCAGATAGTAAAATTGATATTAGTAAATCTATTGAGGAGCAATTTAATTTGCTGCGAGTGGTTGATTCAGAGAGATTTCCTGCATTTTTTGATTATCAAGGACACCGCTATCTAGTAAAGATTATGAAAGCCAAGAATGAATAGTCATGAAATAATTATTGCAAATAGAAAAATTAGCCCGAACCATCCACCATTTATTATTGCTGAGATGTCTGGAAACCACAACAAGTCGCTCGAACGTGCTTTGGAAATTGTTGAAGCTGCTGCCAAAACTGGTGCTCATGCACTAAAGATTCAGACATATACACCAGACACTATGACTCTAGATTTGGATGAGAATGAGTTTCATATTGGTGATCCGAATAGCCTTTGGACTGGTAATTCACTTTATAGGTTGTACGGTGAGGCATTTACTCCCTGGGAATGGCATAAGCCAATTTTTAATCGAGCTCGTGAGCTGGGTATGATCGCCTTTAGTACGCCCTTTGATGATACGGCTGTCGACTTTTTGGAAGGCTTGAATGTACCGTGTTATAAGATTGCATCATTTGAGAACACAGATTTACCATTAATAAGACGAGTTGCCGCTACAGGTAAGCCAATGATCATTTCTACCGGAATGGCCACCGTTGCTGAACTGGATGACACCGTCCGCGCAGCCAGAGAAGCCGGTTGCAATAACTTGATGCTACTAAAGTGCACGAGCACCTACCCTGCTAGCCCTATGAACACAAACATCTCAACTATTCCGCATATGCGTAAATTATTCAACTGTGAGGTTGGTTTATCCGACCATACTATGGGTTTGGGAGTCTCAGTTGCCAGCATAGCTTTAGGGGCAACCGTCATTGAAAAACACTTTACCCTTAGCCGTGAGGATGGTGGTGTGGATAGCACGTTTTCAATGGAACCTACTGAGATGGCGCAACTGGTTATTGAGTCTGAACGTGCATGGCAAGCGCTAGGGAAGGTTAGTTACGGTGCAACTGAAGCCGAGAATAAATCAATTATATTTAGACGCTCGCTTTATGTAGTGCAAGATATGAGAGCTGGAGATGTGCTGACAAATGAAAATGTAAGGGCAATTCGTCCAGGTTTAGGTTTGCCGATTAAATATTTAGATATGGTTCTGGGTAGGGCAATAAAGCAAGATGTCAAACGGGGAACAGGTTTAAATTGGGATTTATTGAAATGAACGCAATGAGTGGCTTGACCATCTTAATCACGGGGGCTGATGGTTTTATTGGTTCTCATCTTACTGAAAGCTTGGTTCGTCAAGGGTATAAAGTTCGTGCTTTTACAATGTACAACTCTTTTAATTCATGGGGTTGGTTAGATCATTGCGGTGCCGACGTAAAAGGTAATTTTGAGATATTTTCAGGCGATATTCGCGATCCACATGGTGTCAAAGAGGCTATGAAGGGTTGCGATGCCGTTTTACACTTAGCTGCACTGATTGCTATTCCTTACTCCTACCACTCACCCGATACTTATGTGGACACTAATATTAAAGGTACGCTAAATGTGTTGCAGGCAGCGCGTGAGTTAGGGGTTAAGCGGGTGATTCATACATCCACAAGCGAGGTATATGGTACCGCAAAATTTGTGCCCATTACAGAGGCGCACCCTCTCCAGGGGCAGTCACCATATTCTGCAACGAAGATTGCCGCTGACCAGTTGGCCTATTCCTTTTATGCCTCTTTTGATTTGCCGGTGGTTACTGTGAGGCCGTTTAATACTTATGGTCCGCGACAGTCAGCCCGCGCGGTTATTCCAACTATCATTATGCAGATTGCAAATGGTAATCGACAGATTAAATTGGGAGCGATCTCACCCACGCGAGATTTTAATTATGTCCAAGACACCGTTGCAGGATTTATTGCTGTACTAAATTCCGACAAAGGCTTAGGTGAAGCAGTCAACGTTGGCAGTAATTTTGAAATATCGGTTGGCGATACCGCCCAGTTAATTGCTGAAGCGATGAATATTCAAATTGAAATTGTTACCGACGATGTACGTTTGCGCCCAGAAAACTCCGAGGTAGAACGCCTTTGGGCTGATAATTCTAAAGCCAAGGAATTATTTGGTTGGCAGCCCAGTTATCCTGGGCGCGAAGGCCTTAAGCGGGGTTTAATTGAAACGGCAGAGTGGTTTGCTCAGTGTGATAACCTGCGTGGCTATAAGTCTGATATTTACAATATATGACTCAACTTGCAGACCAAGTTGTTGCCGCCATTCGTGCTGTAGTTGGTACGGGACCTGTTGCGCTGCACGAGCCCGGCTTTAATGGTAACGAATGGTTATATATTAAGGAATGCTTAGATTCTACTTTTGTATCTTCAGTAGGCAAGTTTGTGGATCAATTTGAAGCAGATTTGACTCGCCACACTGGCGCCAAACATGCAGTAGCCGTGGTTAATGGCACGGCCGCCTTGCATATAGCTTTAAAGCTTGCAGGGGTAGAGGCGGGTGATGAAGTGCTCGTGCCTACACTTACTTTTGTTGCCACCGCCAATGCTATTACTTATTGCAATGCTATGCCCCATTTTGTTGATAGCGAGGAAATCACGCTTGGCGTGGATGCCGCCAAACTACGCGAATATTTGCTAGCTCATACTGAGCAACGCGAAGGACGATGTGTTAACCGCGCCACTTCAAAAGTGATTCGAGCGCTCGTTCCTATGCATGCTTTTGGTCATCCAGTCGACATAAATGGTCTACTAGCAATTGCATACGACTTTAATATTACATTGGTGGAGGATGCTGCAGAATCTTTGGGGAGTTTTTACCATGGTAAACATACCGGCACTTTTGGACTTCTGGGCACATTAAGTTTTAATGGTAATAAAACGATTACTACTGGCGGCGGCGGGGCTATATTGACGAATGATTCCGCATTGGCACGCCATGCTAAACACTTAACCACTACAGCGAAGTTGCCCCACTCATGGGAATTTCAGCACGACGAAATTGGTTATAACTATCGCCTACCTAACCTAAACGCCGCCTTGGGTTGTGCTCAGTTAGAGCAATTGACTGACAAGCTTTCTGCTAAAAGAAGATTATTTAAACTTTACCAGTCAGCTTTTGCTAAAGTGGCAGGAGTTAAGTTAATGAGCGAGCTCGCGCAATGCCAAAGCAATTATTGGCTACAAACGCTACTTCTAGATCTCAATAATTCAGATCAGCGCGATGCCATATTGAAAGCTACTAATGATGCGGGTTTAATGACTCGCCCCGCTTGGATGCTAATGCATCAGCTAACGCATTTTAAAGATTGTCCACGCATGGATATGGCTACGGCGCAGTCTCTAATACAGCGTTTAATTAATATTCCTAGTAGTTCAGGCTTAGTATGAAAAAAATAAAAATCGGTTATTTTGCAGACGGTCCGTGGTCACACGAAGCCTTGAAGAAGCTGTTGCTGGACGATACATTACAAATAGCTTTCATTTGTGCTCGTAACGACACTCCAGACCTTCTATTAAAAGTTAAAGCCAAGGAAGATGGATTAGATTTTATTACTCACCAAAATATTAACTCAGATGAGTTTCAAAGTTGGATGATCAAATACAATTGCGACCTGTTTGTATCAATGTCATTCAATCAAATATTTAAAAACAAACTCATAAATTTACCAAATCTAAAGACCATTAATTGCCATGCAGGTAAGTTACCTTATTATCGCGGTCGAAATATCTTGAATTGGGTACTAATTAATGATGAAAAAGAATTTGGAATAACAGTGCATTATGTCGATGAGGGTATTGACACAGGCGACATAATTTTACAGCGATGTTATCCAATTACAGATGACGACGACTACAAGACTCTCCTTGGGCGAGCATATGAAGGCTGCGCTAAAAACCTATTCGATGCAATTAAAGTTGTTCAAGCGGGTAATGTAAAAGCAATAGCTCAAAAAGATCTTGATCAGCTTGGTTTTTACTGTACAGCTCGTAAAGAGGGTGATGAGAGGTTAAATTGGAATCAAAAATCAAGAGATATTTTCAATTTTATCCGCGCTATTTGTAGGCCGGGACCAGAGGCGCGAACCTATCTTGGCGATATAGAAATTAAAATAAATAAAGTTGAATATCTGCCAAGTGCAGCCAGGTATAAAGGTATAGCGGGTTCTATTGTCGCTGTTGATGCGGGTGCATTCTTTGTAAAGACGTTAGATAGTTTTATTAAAATTACAGAGTGGAGTGGCTACTTAAGGCCGCGCATTGGAGACAGGCTCAAATGAAAACCATCATCATCGCCGAAGCAGGTGTTAATCATAATGGCAACCTTGCCTTAGCCAAGCAATTAATTGATGTTGCTGCTGCTGCGGGGGCAGACATTGTTAAGTTTCAAACCTTTAATGCTGACCGTTTGGTAACGCGTGGCGCTAAAAAAGCCGACTACCAAGTGCAAGCTACAAGCGATGCAGAGACGCAGTATGATATGTTGCGTCGCTTAGAGTTAAGCGGCGAAATGCACTATGCACTTATCGCTCACTGCCTACTACGTAATATCAGATTTTTATCCACAGGCTTTGATATTGGAAGCATTGATTTCTTATTAAGCTTAGGTCAGGAGTGCTTCAAGATTCCATCTGGTGAAATCACCAATCTGCCTTATTTGCGCCATATTGGCCGGTTTAACAAATCAGTTATTCTTTCCACCGGCATGGCTACCTTGGGTGATATTGAAGCGGCAATTGAGGTGTTGGAGCAGGCTGGTACGCCACGTAGCAAATTAACTGTATTGCATTGCACCACTGAATATCCAACACCAATGGCGGATGTTAATTTGCGCGCAATGCAAAGTATTAAATCAGCTTTTGGCGTAGCGGTTGGATATTCTGACCACACGCAAGGAATAGAGGTCGCCATTGCCGCTATAGCGATGGGCGCCACTGTGATAGAAAAGCATTTTACACTTGACAGAAATTTGCCTGGCCCGGATCATCAGGCTAGTCTAGAGCCAGCAGAACTCACTGCCATGGTGAGCGCTATTCGAAATATAGAGTTAGCATTAGGCGATGGTATTAAACGCATTACCCCGAGCGAATTTAAAAATAAACCAGTTGTCCGGAAATCATTGGTTGCTGGTCGTTCAATTAAGGCTGGCGAAACGTTTACCGCTGAAAACATCATTACTAAAAGACCTGGAACCGGCATTTCGCCTATGAGGTGGGATGAAGTAATGGGTAAAAAAGCCCCTCGATTTTTTTCAGCGGATGAATTGATCGAGTTATGAGCCGTAAAATTTGCGTCATTACTGGTGCTCGAGCTGATTATGGCTTGCTGCGTTGGGTTATGCATGGCATTAAAGATGATCCTGAACTGACACTCCAAATCATTGCGACCGGTATGCACTTATCGCCAGAATTTGGTCTAACCTATCAAGCGATAGAGCAAGATGGTTTTCGGATTGACCGGAAGATTGAAATGCTCACGAGCTCTGACACAGCGGTTGGTATTGCTAAATCCATGGGTCTTGGAATGATTGGTTTTGCTGACGTTTTATGTGAATTAAAGCCCGACTTAATTGTGGTGTTGGGCGACCGGTTCGAAATCTTCGCTGCAGTTTCTGCGGCGTTGGTAGCACGTATTCCGGTAGCCCATTTGCATGGTGGTGAGAAGACTGAGGGCCTGATTGATGAAGCAATTCGGCATTCCATTACCAAAATGTCCCAGCTGCACTTTGTTGCAGCTGAAGCTTATAGACAGCGTGTGATTCAGCTAGGTGAGCAACCTGATCATGTATTTTTAGTAGGTGGCTTGGGGATAGACAGCATTAAAAACCTACAATTATTAACAAGGCCAGAATTAGAATCTTCACTTGATTTTAAATTTGGCGTTAAAAATCTAATGGTTACATTTCACCCAGTTACGTTAGAAATGGCAACAGCTGCAAGCCAAATGCAAGAGTTGCTGGCGGCATTAGCCAAGCTAAAAGATACGAATCTTATTTTTACGTTGCCCAATGCCGATACAGATGGTCGTATACTTATACAGATGGTGCTGAACTTTGTTGACCAACATCCCAAAGCAAGAGTCTACACCTCTATGGGTCAATTGCGATATCTCTCATGCATTGCTCATGTGGATGGCGTACTCGGTAACTCATCTAGTGGACTATTGGAAGTGCCTAGTTTTAAAAAAGGTACTATTAATATTGGCGACCGGCAAAGGGGGCGTTTACAGGCGGAAAGTGTGATTAATTGTGAACCAACACAAAGTAGCATTTCTACTGCCATAACACAACTTTATTCTGCTGATTTTCAGGCGGCCTTACTCAAAGTCACGAATCCTTATGGTGAGGGCGGTGCCAGTAGAGTGATTGTCTCAACCATTAAGTCAATTTCCCTTAATGAAATTCTTAAAAAAAGATTTCATGATGTCACAAAGATATGCGAATAGTATTCATAGGTACCGTTGAATTTTCTCTTCGTGCACTAGAGTATTTACTTACTCTAGACGCAGAGATCGTGGGGGTATGCACCCTAGAACAGTCTAAATTTAATGCCGATCATGTTGACTTAACTAATTTTAGTGCGGAGCATGGAATACCAAGTATTTATGCTGATGATATTAATTCTCCTGAATCCTTTAATTGGATTAAGAGCAAGTCACCAGATGTTATTTTTTGTTTTGGATGGTCAAGATTAATAAAGCAAGATTTACTGGAATTAGCACCCTTGGGAATTGTTGGCTTTCATCCGGCAGCCTTACCGGAAAACCGTGGAAGACACCCGATAATTTGGGCATTAGTATTAGGGCTTAAAAAAACAGCATCAACCTTTTTCTTTATGAATAAAGATGCTGACAGCGGTGATATTCTTTCGCAACAAGAAGTAGTGATCACTCAAGAAGATGATGCGCGCACTCTCTATGACAAGGTAGTTCAGACTGGGTTGACACAAATAGCAGAATTTTTGCCTCAGCTTACTACGAGATCATTTCAACGAATCAGGCAGAATGGCCAATGTTCAAATTTGTGGCGCAAGAGATGTTATTTAGATGGGCAAATTGATTGGCGAATGTCCGCTCAGTCAATTTATAATTTGGTTCGCGGTCTAACTAAGCCATATATTGGCGCACATTGCTTGGTTGATGGAAAGGAAATTAAGGTGTGGAAAGCTGCCATTGTTATGGACTCACCCATGAACGCTGAGCCAGGCAAAGTACTGCAAGCAAGTGGTAAATCAATTGTTAAATGTGGAGTGGGTGCTATAGCGCTTCTACATACTGATCCAGAGCTAAATGTAGATTTAGGAGCTTATTTATGAAAGCGATTGTTATCGCCCCGCACCCAGATGATGAAGTGCTGGGCGCCGGCGGTACTTTGCTACGCCGTAAGGCAGAGGGTACAAAATTAGCATGGGTCATCGTGACTAGCATCACTACTAAAGCAGGTTACAGCGATGATTATATCAAGAAACGCGCTAATGAAATTAAGTGCATCACTCAATTATTTGGCTTTGATTCAGTGTTTGAGCTAAATTTTCCCGCAACACAACTTGACCAAGTACCCATGAGCGATTTAGTAGCCGGAATTTCAAATGCTTTTAAAGCTTTTGAGCCAGATGAAGTGTTTATGCCCCATCCTTCAGATGCTCACTCAGATCACCGCATAGTCTTTGATGCTGTAGCGGCGTGTACAAAATGGTTTCGCTACCCGTCAATTAAGCGTGTGTTGGCTTATGAAACTCTCTCAGAAACAGATTTTAGGTTGGCAGCAACTAACGCCTTTAGGCCAAATGTAATGATTAACATTAAGCCCTACCTCGCCGATAAATTGCGGGCAATGGATATCTACGCATCAGAGATGGGTAAGTTTCCATTTCCGCGTAGTCACGAAGCAATTCAAGCATTAGCCGCCTTACGCGGTGCGGCTTCAGGGTTTGAGGCCGCAGAAGCTTTTGAGTTGTTGCGCGAAAGACTATAAAGATGGGTTCCTCTGAAGAGATTTGGCGTCAAGCAATATTGCCCGCCAGCGCTACTATAAAACAGGCTATTCAAAACCTGGATCAAGTAGCCGTAAAGATTGTTTTGGTAGTTAATGAAGCATGTGTGCTGGAAGGCACAATTTCTGATGGTGATATTCGACGAGGTTTACTTAAAGGGCTGGATATGAATAGCCCTCTAACCAGTATTGTTCATCGTAACGCGTTGGTAGTACCGCCCGAAATGGGGCGAGAGTTAGTGATGCAGTTGATGATTGCAAACAAGATTCAGCAGATACCTGTAGTGGATGAGAGTCATTACATTGTTGGTTTGCATTTGTGGGATGAACTCACTGCGCAACCAACCCGCCCCAATTTGATGGTGATTATGGCTGGGGGGCTAGGAACAAGGTTGCTCCCACATACTGAAGGTTGCCCAAAACCTTTATTGCCCATAGCAGGGAAGCCCATGTTAGAGCATATTATTGAACGCGCTAAATTAGAAGGATTTAATCATTTTGTAATCGCCATTCATTATCTAGGTAAAATGATTGAAGAGCATTTTGGCAATGGTGAAAGCCTGGGTGTACAAATCGATTATTTGCGTGAAAAATTGCCCTTGGGCACAGCCGGGGCGTTGAGCTTGCTTAGCCCGCTGCCTGATTTACCATTTGTAGTAACTAATGGGGATGTTATTACTGATATACGCTATGGTGAGCTGTTGGATTTTCATATTAGAAACACTGCTGTTGCTACCATGGCAGTGCGCATGCATGAGTGGCAACACCCCTTTGGTGTAGTTCAAATGAATGGCGTTGAAATTATCGGTTTTGAAGAAAAGCCCACCTTCCGCAGCCATGTTAACGCAGGTGTATATGTCCTTGATCCAATCACGCTAAACGCCCTAACAGAAAATGCTAATTGCGATATGCCGACTCTATTTGAACGTCTGCAGGTAAGTGCACAACGTACCGTGGCTTATCCTATGCATGAGCCGTGGCTAGATGTTGGTAGATTGGAAGATTATGCGGCTGTTAACAAACTTCATTCATTATCATGAATGAAGGGCCTTTATATTTATCTGCAAGTTAGTTTGTGATCCGCTTGGTATATTAATTTCTCTGTGAATTTCTAGGGGTTATTTCATGAATATTAGCTGGTGTAAGAATTGCTTAAATGCATCTACAAGACCCCGTATTACATTCGACGCCAGAGGTTGGTGTAATGCTTGTCAATGGATGGAAGAAAAAAAGACAATTGATTGGGATAAGCGGCAAGAGCAATTAATTTGCCTTATTGATAAACACAAAGGTCATGGACCCTACGACTGTTTGGTTGCAGTGAGTGGCGGGAAAGATGGATCTTATGTAGCGCATACCTTAAAGACAAGATATGGCATTAATCCCCTTTGTATTACAGTAAGACCACCTCTTTCGTTAGAAATTGGAGATGATAATCTAAAGGCTTTTATAAATTCTGGTTTTGAGCACTTATTAGTTACTCCAAGTGTTGAAGCAATGTGCGAATTGGATAAGATAGGATTTTTACAATATGGTCAAGGCTACTATGGTTGGCTTATAGCGATACATACTGCGGTTCTGCGTATTGCAGAAAACTTTAATATATCGTTAGTTTTCTACTCTGAAGATGGAGAGGTCGAATATGGAGGCGGTAGTGAAAAGAAGTATGAAGGGGTCTATGGAGTAGATTACATGAGAGCTGCATATCTTAATGCTACTTATGAAAAAGTTATGTCTCTTGCAGATATCGATAGGCGTAATCTTTATTGGTTTAATTTCCCAAAAACAATGTTCGATTCGTTATCAGGTATTGAGGTGACGCATTTTAGTTTTTATGAAAACTGGGATCCTTATCGAAATTATATGGTTGCTAAAGAATTTTGTGGCCTAAAGGAAAAGGACGAGGCAGTGGTAGGTACTTTTACAAATTTCGCGCAAAATGATCAAGAGCTTGCATCCCTGCATTATTATTTGATGTATATTAAATTTGGTTTTGGTAGAGCTACTCAGGACGCTGGAATTGAGATAAGAAGAGGTGCCATGACAAGAGAGCAAGCCTTAAATCTAGTTCAAATATTTGACGGCCAAGCACCATTGGAGGGTTACCAAAATTACTGTGATTATTATGGAATATCTCGCGCGGAACTTGAAAAAACCATTGATAAATTTGCCAATAAAAATTTATTTGAAAAAGTAGATGGAATTTGGCGGCCAAAGTTTGTGGTGATATGAGTAAACAAGATATCACGGTGATTGATTATGGTGCGGGCAATCTATGGTCTGTGATAAGTGCTTTACGGTATTTGGGATGCGACCCGAAGGTCAGCGGCGATCCTGATGAAATAATGAAGGCAGACTCACTTCTGCTTCCCGGCGTTGGTTCGTTTCGAAAAGCGATGATTGTATTGAAAGAAAAAGAGCTAGATAAGGCGATTGTTGAGGTCGTCCAAATAAAAGGCAATAAAATTTTAGGCATTTGCTTAGGAATGCAATTGATGGGCACCAATAGTTCGGAGGACGGAGATACAGTCGGATTAGGTTTGATATCAAGGCGGGTGGATAAATTTACCCATCAGGAAATCGGATCAAATAAAATTCCTCACATTGGTTTTGATCTTGTACATAGTCAGCTAGATTCAAGCTTATTTAAAGGATTGCAGCAGGCAACTGACTTTTATTTTGCGCACTCATACCGCATGTTATCCGCAGGATTAAGTGGCAAGGTAGGTACCTGTAATTACGGTGTTGAGTTTCTCGCTGCTTATGAGCAAGATAATATTTTTGCTACTCAGTTTCACCCAGAAAAAAGTCAGACTAATGGATTAATGTTGCTGAAAAACTTTTTAGCTCAGTAGCGCTATGGTAAAAAAGCGTCTAATATTTACGTTACTTTATAGTGATGGTCAGTTCATGCTGAGTCGCAACTTTCGATTACAGAAAGTTGGCAGCCTGGAATGGTTGCAAAAAAATTATAATTTTTCACATATCTCGTATTCAATTGATGAATTAATTGTGCTTGATGTTACTCGCGGTGAAAAAAAATCAGAAGAATTTTCTGAAAATTTAAAGAAGCTTACCGAATCATGCTTTGTCCCTATTGCTGCTGGTGGAGGAGTTAGCACCATCAAAGCAGCAAGCGATTTGCTCCGTTCTGGCGCAGACAAAGTAGTTATTAATTCTGCCTTATATGAAAATAATGGTTTTATCAACCAGTTAGCTAGTGAATTTGGTCAGCAATGTGTGGTTGCATCAATGGATATAAAGTCTTCATTAGATGGTGGCTATCAAGCTTGGTCTGAGTCTGGTAATAAGTGTCATGAGGGCTCAGCTGCCATGTGGATTGATCGGGTGGCCCAAAATAACGTCGGTGAGTTGTATTTGAATTCAATGGACCGTGATGGCACGGGCCAGGGTTACGATTTAGGATTACTGGAATTGTTGCCTGCTAACATATCTAAGCCTATTATTTTAGCAGGTGGAGTAGGTAATGCTGCTCATCTTGCAGCTGGCTTAGCTGATTCAAGAGTTGATGCCGTTGCTACGGCGCATTTATTTAACTTTATTGGAGACGGTTTGAAGCAGGCTCGTAAATCACTGATTAGCAGTGGTATAGAGCTACCTTTATGGGATATTCAATTGTTAGAACATCATTTAGCTTCTAAATAGGCTGGTAAAACTTGATTAATCGCATCCTTATCGTTGGTCTTGGCAGTATTGGCAAGCGTCATTTACGAATAGCTAGAGAGTTATTTCCTAATGCTGATATTAGGGTTTATAGGCATAAGCCTACACAAGAGATTGCTAAAAACTCAAACGGTAGTATTTCGACAATTGATGAAGCTGTTCTATTTGCACCTCAAATTGCAGTTATTGCAAGCCCAGCCCCGTTTCATATTAATACTGCGCTAGTCTTGGCCGAGTTTGGTGTGCATCTTCTTATAGAGAAGCCTTTATCGGCGTCGCTAAATGGCGTTGCAAAATTACTTGAGGTCTGCGAGAGGAAGCAGGTATTTTTGTTGACTGGCTACAACCTTCGCTTCCTACCATCTCTGCAGCGATATCGAGATTTCCTAGGTGAGAATATCATCGGTAGGGTTTTATCGGTGAGGTGTGAAATAGGTCAATATTTACCTTCATGGCGACCAGATAGTGATTATCGCCAAGGAGTATCGGCAAGACGCGAATTAGGTGGCGGGGTTTTGTTAGAGCTTAGCCATGAGATCGATTACCTACGATGGATATTTGGAGAGGTCGATTGGGTAAGAGCTACTCTTAGCCATCAAAGTAGACTAGAGATTGATGTTGAGGATGTAGCTCACCTTATCTTGGGTTTTACACAGGAATCTGATGGATATCAGCTAATTGGTTCTATCAGTTTAGATTTTTTTCGCCACGACTCAACCAGATTTTGCACTGCAATTGGTGAAAAAGGTAGCTTACGTTGGGATGGTCTATTAGGGGAGGTAGCCCTATATGAAAAAGGCTCAAATGAATGGCGAGTGCTTTTCTGTCACCAGCATCAACGGGATGACAGTTATTTAGCAGAGTGGAAAAACTTTATAGAGTGCGTAACACATAAGACAACCCCATTAATTAGTGGGGTGGATGGATTGAAAGTATTAGAAATTATTGAAACAGCACGATGCTCATCCGCTAATGGTGTGCAGAAGACTATAGCTAGCAAAGAGCGTATATCATGAATGCAGTCGCTTTTATCTTTGCACGTGGTGGATCAAAGGGATTGCCAGGTAAAAATATCCGCCCATTAAATGGCAAGCCTTTGATTGCTTGGTCTATTGAGCACGCTCTTTCTGTTAAACGAATTCGGAGAGTGATTGTTTCAACTGATTGTGACAAAATCGCAAAAGTTGCAAAGGAGTATGGCGCAGAAGTGCCGTTCAAACGACCTTCAGAATTAGCGGAAGACGATAGCCCTGAATGGCTAGCCTGGCGTCATGCACTCAATTATTTATACGAATCGACAGGTAAATTGCCGGAAGTAATGGTTTCAGTGCCGGCCACAGCACCATTACGGATGCTAATAGACATTGAAAATTGTTTGGATAAATATGAAAAAGGGGATGCAGATATTGTGATTACGGTCACAGATGCTCATCGTAGCCCATACTTTAATATGGTCAAAAACAATGCGGACGGTACAGTGGGGTTGGTTAGTCCACCCTCTACGGCCATAAGCCATCGCCAAGATGTGCCAGTAGTTTACGATATGACTACCGTCTGTTATGTTGCTAGCCCGAAGTTTATAATGACTCATAAATCTGCTTTTGAAGGTCGAGTAAAAGCTGTACATGTTCCTGTGGAGAGGGCGATTGATATTGATACCTTGTTAGACTTTCAGATAGCTGAAGGTCTTTTAAATGTAAGAGAAAATCAGCGTTGATTTTTTTTAGGATCTTTTGTAAGTAGGCAGATTAAATAGAATGTTAGACTTTTCAGAAATTTACTCGCGCATTAAATTTTGGCATGATGCGGATCGAATAGGGCCAGACATATTGCTAACTCACTGGCGCCTATACTTTAAGTCAACGATGAATAAATTGTGTGTAAGAAAATTCAAGCATTTCGGTATTGGTGCTGAATTTAGACCTGGCGCATATGCTGAGGCCTGCTCAAAAATATCAATTGGAGCAAGCGTGGTAATTAGGCCGGGCACATTCCTCTTTGGCGACCCAGCATTTGGTGGCGGAGAAATAATTATTGAGGATAAAGTAATGATTGGGCCGGGGGTTCATTTTTATACAAATAACCATAAGTTTTCTGATGTCAGTAAAGCTATCTACGATCAAGGTTATCCGGAGGTAACTGTAAATGACTCAATTGTCTTAAAAAAGGGGTGCTGGGTAGGTGCTGGGACGATTATTTTACCAGGCGTTACTGTTGGAGAAAATGCTGTTATTGGCGCAGGATCAGTTGTGACTAAGAATATTCCATCGCACACAGTGGCCGTGGGGAATCCTGCGAAAGTAATAAGATTAATCAGAGAAGGTTAATTTAATGTCGAGTTCATTAAAAAATAAAATAATCGTTGTAACTGGAGGAGCCGGCACTATAGGCAAGAGCTTTTTGCGAGGCATAGCTGATAGTGGCGGGATAGCTATTGTGGCGGATGTCAATATAGAAGAAGCAAAAAAACTTACCCAAGTTTATGCAGGTAATGCAGAAGCAGTCCATTTAAACATTGTTGATAAACAATCAATCTTGAACTTAATTTCTTACTTAATAAAAAAATATGGACATATTGATGCATTGGTAAACAATGCCTATCCGCGGAATATCAATTATGGTAAAAAACTTGAGGAAGTAAATTACATTGATTTTTGCGAGAACGTAAATATGCATCTTGGAGGTTACTTTCTTGCGGCCCAACAATTTTGCTTGGCTTTTAGGGGTCAGGGATATGGCAATATAGTGAATATGTCTTCGATTTATGGTTCATTGCCGCCAAGGTTCGAAATATATAAGGATACCTCTATGACTACTCCAGTTGAGTATGCGGCAATTAAAGCTGCTGTTGAAAACTTAACTAGGTATTTTGCGCAATATTATAAAGGAACAGGGATCCGCATAAATTCACTTAGCCCTGGCGGTGTGTTGGCAAATCAGCCAAAGAATTTTCTTGATGCCTATAATAGAAAATGCTCATCAAAAGGGATGCTTAATGCATCTGATTTAACTGGAGCTTTGATATTTCTATTATCAGACGATTCTAAATATATGACTGGTCAGAATTTAGTTATTGATGATGGGTTTTCGCTTTGACGGAATTAAATAGAAATTATCGAAATATTTACATCCTTGAATCAAGAAAATTTTTATCAGAATTCATTAAAAGGATAAATTTTTCTGAAGATCTTATTCTGACTTTTGACTTTGGATTAAAGAAGCTTGTTGAATCGATTGGAGGAAATGTTTTTTATATCGACAATCTGTGTTCGCAAGAGGAGATGCAGAAAAATAATTTGAATGCAGCTGAATTTTTGAAAATTTGGCATAAAGATAGCAATGGAAATGATATCTTTACATTAAATGGAATTGATTTTGGAATTGCATTAAGAATCGAAATGTGGACTGAATTCCTCCACCATATAAGGATACGTTCAAGCCTTGAGAATCTAAAAATAATAAAATACAAAAAAATATTTCTAGCTTCCGAGAATCGTTATGTAACTGGTATTTTGAATCATATTGGTCTCGCCTTTGAAGCTGGTTCTAATAAGCCATCTAAAAATGGCTTCGAATATTTTTTTGATGATCAAGAATATATGCGTGCGACATTACATGAAAGGAATTTTAAAGCATACGCCAGAATTATTTTCAAGTTTATGTTGTCAAATATAAGCTTTTATTTTGATAAAATTTTTATTAATAAGAGCAAAAAAAAAGTTTATATTCAGCCCTATCATCCTACATTTTCAGTAATTGAAAATCTCGCAAAAGACAAAAACCTTTTAATAGTAACTTCATCTCTTGTGGCCAAAAAAGGGTTTAAAAAATTTTTCTCCCAAAGAATAATTCCAGTTCATGGAAATGTAAAAAACTACAGAAATACTGCAGACGATTTATTAGAGAATTTTAAAAAAAACCGCAGTGCTAAATTTATTTCGACTAAAGGGATAGATTATTCGCATGGAATTTATGAAGTAATTGAGCAGCAAATATCGCCAAGAATTCCTGAGGCCTTACGAATGCTTAAGAGTGCAATTTATTATGCAGAATCTTGGCCAATCGATCTAGAGGTGCTGATTGTTAACATAGGCTTAGAGCAAACAATTGTAGATTGCGTATTGAAAAAAAAAGGTGTAACCACTTATCTAATTGCTAATGGCATGCTCACAAGTACGTTTGGTGATGAGTCTATGCATGCTGATCACATAAATTCATATGGCGAAGTGATTAAGCGAGACTACTTTAGGAATGAAGATAAAGTTGTTTGTTTAGGTGATCCTCGAATGGATGGATATATTGATCAAAAGAAATATATTAATAGGGTAAATCCCATAATAGTTATTGGTACAGCCGCTTTTAATTCTATCGATCTTAATAGTTATGTTGCCTTTGAATTTGAATTTATGTTTGAAGTTTTAACGGCATTTAATGAATTAAAAAAGTCAGGCCATATTTTCTCAATAATTATCAAGGTAAGGCCTAATGGCGTTCTTGACCAATATAAATCATTTGTGTCAGAGTATTTTAATGGACTTGGGGTTGAGTTAGTGCGAGAAACCCCAATGATTGAGGTTTTAAAACGAGCTGATTTATATATATCTTTTTATTCTCAAACTCTTTTTGAGGCATCTTGCTTGGGTATACCAGTAATTTATTACAAAAAAGACAGTGAAATTATTAACTCCCCTTTTGATGGGAAATCAGAGTTAGTAACAATTTATAATGTTGAAGAATTAAAAAGCGCCTTTCTTGATTACCAAGACTATCACATTCGCTTTAATGAATTTCTTAAATACTCTATAATGGAAAAATATATTGGTCCAATTGACGGATTAAATACAAAGAGAAATTTAGATTATATTTATCAGTTGATTGGTAATTAATTCATGACTATATTGGCGCTATTAAAGTCCCATATAAAAACAATACGATTACGTAAAAAGTTTACAAAATGCTTGATTTATTCAGGCGCAACTCTTGACAACCAATCTCTATTGGGAGATAACTCCGTATTATTTGGTAATGTACATTTGATCAATTCAAGTGTCGGAGCTTATAGTTACATACAAACAAACAGCGTATTAAGCAGTACTGATATTGGTAAATTTTGTTCAATTGCAAGCAATGTTCATCTAGGATTACCAAACCATCCCCTTCAAATGGTTAGTACAAGTCCAGTTTTTTACGATCAGAATCAGCCGTTACCTAAGTTTATTGCTGGAAACTTCGCATATGAGCATAAAGCTCCAAGAACGTTGATAGGCTCCGATGTCTGGATTGGAGCCGGAGTATTGGTTATTTCTGGAAAAAAGATTGGAACAGGCTCTGTTATTGGTGCTGGTTCTGTAGTGACAAAAGATATACCTCCCTACTCAATTGCAGCGGGCAATCCATGTAGGGTTATAAAGCCTCGTTTTTCTCAGGAAATTGTGCAGGGCTTATTAGAAACAAAATGGTGGGACTTGGAGGATTGCATATTACTTTCCTTAGTGGATTATTTTAATAATCCGAAAGTTTTTTTGGAAATACTAAATAAAAAATAATAAAGAAATTGTTAGAATTTAGTTTGGAACGAAAATGAAAAAAAATGTGATATTGAGTTTTGCATTAAGTGGGCATGGTTTAAGTGGTGCCCTATGTATTGATGGAGATATAGTTGTGGCAACGTCTCTGGAGCGTCTTACGCGCTTGAAAAATGATATCTTGCTTCCAATTTCGTCTTTAGATTTGGAGGCTTTTGGTTGGAAGAGTTCACCGGAAATTTATTTAAAGAATTTAGACTTGCCATTCGATCTCGAAGGGGATTATGCAAATATAGATTTTGCGAAAGTAGAAAAATTTCAACTGATTTTAAATTACTTATTGGATGAGGGTGGAATTGATATTAGTGACGTAGCTACTGTCGTATATAGCTACCGATACAATGAAAGCGCCCGGAGATATTTTTCTGAAAATAATCCAAAGATTGAATTCATAATTCCGGACCATCATTTTTCTCATGCTTGCCAAGCTTTTTTACCCTCACCCTTTGAGGAGGCTGCGATTATGGTCGTGGATGGACAGGGTGTTCCCCTAGAGCGTACCGGCGGAGACCAGTTAGCGGGCTGTCTTGCCTATGGTGTTGGTTCAAAAATAGAAATTCTCCATGATTTACCAGTCAAGCACAGTCTTGGCGGCATTTATGCCGCATTTACAAAGGCCGTAGGCTTTAAGACAAATGAAGAGGGCAAAACAATGGGATTGGCCCCTTATGGAAGTTCAAAATATTACGATATCCTAAAAAAGCAGCTCAAATTCAATACTATTGACTTAAGTTTTACTGGAATTAAAAATTTAATTTTAAAAGATTTCAATTCAATAAATGTTTTGTATAAATTGCCAAATTATGGACGTTTTTTAGAAAACTTCGCGCCGAAGGCAGAAAAGAGTGAATTATCAAAGCACGATCGTGATTTATCTTATGCAGTTCAAAAAATAACGGAAGATGTCCTAATCCATCTTGCTAACTGGTTGTACGATAAAACTGGATCAAAAAATCTTTGTATTGCTGGTGGCGTTGGCTTGAACTGCGTTGCCAATTATCAAATTTTAATTAAGTCAAAATTTGAAAATATTTTTATCCATCCAAATCCAGGTGATAACGGACTGGCTATAGGGCAGGCTTTATATGCATACAACATCTTAAAAAATCAACCGAGAAAATACATCGCAATTACTGATTCTCTTGGCAAGTTTTATTCTGATGAGCTAATTCGGGATTCTGTTGCACAATATTATGAAGACCAAAGTTTGGAGATTACAGAATTTTCTGATTTAGGGGAGATGTATGATTTAATGGCTGGAGCAATTGAGTCGGGATATATTACAAGTTGGTTTCAAGGGCGGAGTGAATTTGGGCCGCGTGCATTAGGGAATAGAAGCATTATCGCGGATCCCAGACGCACAGACATGAAAGATATTCTAAATTCAAGAGTCAAATTTAGGGAGAGTTTCAGACCATTTACACCCTCTGTTCTCGCAGAGCGGTCATCTGATTTTTTTGAGCTCAACATAGAGTCTCCCTTTATGCTTTTAGCTGCATATGTAAAAGAGGGTATGGCCAGCTTGGTGCCCGCTATCACCCATTTTGATAATACTGCCAGGGTACAAACAGTAACCAGAAATGTAAACGAGCGTTACTACGATTTGATCAAGGCATTTGAAAAACGTACGGGTATACCAATGATTCTAGAAACATCTTTTAATGTGGCAGGTGAGCCAATTGTGGAAACTCCAGTAGATGCAATTCGATGTTTTTTATCGACTGACATTGATCTACTCTGCATTGGTCGACACTTGATTAAAAAGAGAATCAAATTCTCGAATGATTAAAAATATATTGATTACAGGCGGTGCTGGCTTTATTGGATCTCGACTGGCAAATAACTTAGTAACGACAGGGCACTCCGTTAAGGTGCTGGATAACTTATCAACCCAAATTCATGGAAAAACACCAGAGCATTCACCCCTATTTTTAAGTCTCGATCAAAAAGTTCAATTCATACGTGGCGACGTAACTGATATAAAAGATCTTAGCCTCTCTCTAAGAGGGATTGATACGGTAGTTCACTTGGCCGCAGAAACTGGAACCGGCCAGTCTATGTACGATATAAATAATTACTCTAATGTCAATATAGGGGGAACTGCATTATTGCTCGATTTAATTGCAAATAAGGGTTTTCCAGTCAAAAAAGTAGTAGTAGCGTCGTCTCGCGCAATATATGGTGAAGGTAAGTATTTTTGTTCTGTGCATGGTAATTTTTATCCTCGAGCGCGCTTGTCTGAAAATATGGAAAGGGGCGACTTCAATATTCATTGCCCGTTTTGCAGGGTGGTGGCGGAATTACGGGCGACAGATGAAGATAGTCCAGCAAGCCCTAATTCTGTTTATGGAATTACCAAATTAACACAAGAGCAATTGGTAATTAATGTGGGCAAAGCATTGGGAATCTCTGCCATAGCATTACGCTATCAAAATGTTTATGGTCCTGGGCAGTCATTATCAAATCCATATACAGGAATACTTTCAATCTTCTCCACACGACTTCTTAATAAAAGTCCAATAAATGTATTTGAGGATGGAAAAGAAAGTCGGGATTTTGTTTACATCGATGATATTGTTTCTGTTACCGCCAAAGCTATACTCTACAAAAAACCGTTAATAGATACATTTAACGTGGGCTCAGGCAGAGCAACTGATGTGCTCTTCATTGCCAATACACTAAGAAAATATTTAAATATTGATGTTCCAATAAAGGTCTCGGGCCAGTTTAGAGTCGGTGATATAAGGCACAATTATGCCGACATTTCTAAAGCTAAAAAATATTTTCAATATGAACCAAATACACACCTTAATTCAGGCTTGTTAAAATTTATTGAATGGGTAAAAGGTGAAAAAGTGCATGTCGATCGTTACGAGGAAAGCTTGGCTGAATTGAAGTCAAGAGGGCTTTTTAGGTGAATCCTAATGAGTTAGGGTTGGTTAGTATCATAGTCGCGAGCTATAACCATGCTGAATATCTTATAAAACGCATGGATAGTTTAGTAAATCAAACTTATAAAAATATTGAAATACTAGTAATAGACGATTGTTCAACTGATGGAAGTGTTGAAATTCTTCGGCAATATAAGTCAAATAAAAAAGTAAGATTGATTGAGCGCGCAACGAACGGTGGATGGGTGGCTGTGAGCAACCAAGGCGTAGAGTTATCAAAAGGTGAATTCGTAATATTTGCTAATTGTGATGATGCTTGTGCGCCAGAGATGATCGAGTCTCTTGTGGGTGCATTGAAAAATAATCCTTCGGCGGGAATGTCATTTTGCCGTAGTGTGTTGATTGATTCCTTTGGAAACTCTTTAGGCTTTGATTTCGATCAAAGGGAAGAAGAATTTAGGCTTAGATGTCCAGATAATGTACTATTAAGTAGCTCCGAAATGGCTAAATTTTTGCTGCACTCTTGTGTAATTCCAAATTTGAGTGCAGCATTATTTCGCAAAGATGTATACCTATCGTGTGGAGGGTTAAAAAATCACTATCGAGTATGTGCTGATTGGGAACTGTTTTTCAACGTAGCTAAAAAATTTAATTTTTATTATGTCTCAAGGCCATTAAATTATTTCCGACAACATGAAGAATCCATTAGAAGTAACATCAAAGAAAGACTATATTTAGTTGAAATATTTGAAATAATAGAAAAAAATCTCCATTGGCAAAAAATAAATTTCTATCAAAGTTTACGATATAGATTGCATTTAATGTATCTCCTAGCAGAATATACTTTGCGGCCGTCAATTTATCGATTTATAAATCTTCCACACCTGATACTTGCTGTATGGCGTTTGGATTGGAGGCTAATCATATTGTTGCCTCTCGCATTTTTATTAAGATGTTTAGAAATTGCTGGCAAGCTATTTAAAAGGGAGGCACATGGAAATGGCTAATAAGCAAAAAGTAACTAAATGGCTAGATGTGCAAACATCTATGAATATTGAATCTTGGGATGCCTCCCTAACGACTTATTATCCGGAAACAAAGCAGTGGATGGATAACGGAGAAAATTACTATAGGCACATAACAGAAATCTGCAATTACTTAAAAGCAGTTCAATGTTTAGATTGGAGTGAATACATAAATGAGAACTCAATCATCCTTGATATTGGTTGTGGGGGGGGGTGGTTATCGGCATATCTTTCTAAGAATGATAGTGTGAAAAAGATTTATTCAATAGATTCAAGTTTGAATTATCTAGATAATTTTCTACCAGAGTCCATCAGGTTAGCTAAGGGAGTTTCAGAAAAAATTGAGGCATGCCAAGGCCTATTTATACCATTAATTATACAATCTAATAGTGTTGATTTAATTGTAATTTCATCTGCATTACACCATGCGGATAGTATAGGTTCGGTATTGTCAGAATTTTCTCGTGCATTGAAGCCAGGCGGATACCTGCTAATTTTAAATGAAACTCCAATTGGTGGTATTCGCTACATATATGAAATTTCAAAAGCATTCGCAAAAATTATTTTACAAAGTACACTTCAAAAATATTCGTCCCACGTGCAAAAAGTTTCAGCCGGTGGCTTTTTAAATGACCCATACTTGGGAGATGTTGATTACCCGGATTGGTATTGGAAAAAAGCTATAGTCGCAAATGGTTTCGATTTAATTGATCAAATTGATAGTAAGTTAGCCACAGTAGCAGGCGCTCCGGGAAGAACTCTTAAGCACTTTATTTGCCAAAAAAGTAGTATTTAAATTTATTAAATATGAAGAATTTCCATAATCTTCCATAATCTTTCATATTGATGAATAAGTTTTTTCATTCAAATAATTTTTAATCTAAATGAGCGCTTATTTTTCTGTAATAATTCCTACCTACAATAGAGCCAATAGGTTAAATAAGACCATTCATTCAGTTTTAGCTCAAACATTCTCTGATTTTGAAATTTTAGTAATGGATGATGGTTCAACAGACCACACTAAAGAGCTGGTTGAATCTTTTAACGACTCAAGGCTCATCTATTCATGGGCAAAGAATTTTGGAGGACCTTCTAGACCAAGAAATAGGGGCTTAAAGCAGGCAAAAGGCGAATGGATTTGTTTTCTGGATGCCGATGACTGGTGGAAGTCTACCAAATTGCAGATATGCTTTGACCATCTTCATAACGGAGTAGATTTTTTGTATCACGATATGGTGATTTCTAAAGATGGAGTAGGTGGTTTAAAGAAAATAAAATCATGGACATTAGCATCTCCCGTTTATAAAGATCTTCTCTTGAGGGGGAATACAATTATTAATTCTTCCGTGATGGTGAGAAAACAAATTCTTGATGAGGTGCAAGGAATTGATGAGTCTTTTGAAATGATTGCCGCTGAAGATTACAATGCATGGCTTAGAATTGGGAAAATTACTAACAAATTCTTGCACTTGCCAATTGTGCTTGGTTACTATTTGGAGCATGACCAAAATATCTCACATAAAAATATGTCGATACCTGAGCGAGTTGCTATAGCAGATTTTATTAGTGAGTTAGATGACAGTGAGATGCTTCAATTAGAGGCTAGATTACAATTTGTAGAGGGAAGATTTATGAATTCAGCAGGTCACCATATTCAGGCTAGGAAAAATTTTCTTTACAGCATAAAGAATGGAAATTTCTCTGTCAAAACGAAGGCTTCAATTTTTCTCTTTATAAGCATTTATGGACAATATATTAATTCCTTTGCAAAATAATTTATTCTTAAATAATGTCAAAAAAATATTTTCAAAATCTTCACTTCTAATAAATGTCAATTTTTGGAAATAATTTACTTAAAGCTCTAAAAGATTCTGCTGGAATTTCTGGTCCAAATCTTGTGTTGAGGATTGATGGATTTCCTACTTTTTGGTTGCGGCCAATAGCGACAAAACCAGAAAACATCAACAGTCAGGATGTTTCAAAATTAACAGCATGGAGAAACCTGTATCCCAAATCGTTTTTGACTGAATTTAAAGCAACCATACCCCAAACTCACTCTTGGCTTAGTGAAAAAGTGCATTTTGATAACAAGATTTTATTTATGATTGAAAGTTGTGAAGGATCAGTTGGCTATATGGGCATCGGTTTTATTGACTGGGAAAAATCTTACCTTGAGCCTGACTCTATCGTTAGTGGAGGAAAGCACCCTAGGGGGCTAATGACTGCTGCTTTGTTAACCCTATTACATTGGTCTAGGGGGCAACTTAGGTTGAATAATGTTGGTATTAGAGTGCTTTCTGATAATCCCGCGCTTACCTTCTATAATCGACTAGGATTTGTTGAGACCAAAAGAGTACCGCTTATAGTGAAAGATAAACAATCCCACTATGAATGGGTTGAGGATGCTGCCTTTATTAATGCGGATCGTTATCTTGTTTATCATTATTGGTCGGGTCTTCCACATAAATTGCTTTCTTCCTAGATATTATTTAGCTTATATTGAAGTCGCGGAACCGTTTTGAAGGATTAATTTTGAATAGATAATTATTCATTTAAAAATTATTTTTTAACTACAAACTGAGTGCATAATCTAAATCTTAAATAATAGGTGTTATAAATAAAGCGAAATAAGTATAATTTTTATCACCCAAAAGGGGCTTTGGTAGCCCCCTCATAATGAAAATGCATATGAAGAAAATATCTTTGCTAGTTCCCGTACTAAATGAGGAGGAAAATCTACCTGAACTAGAAAGAAGATTGAAGGCGCTAGCTTTTAACCTTGATAAATATGATTTTGAAATTATTATCTTAGATAATTGCAGTACAGATTCATCTCCATTGATAATAAAAGATATTATTTCTAGATCTAAAAATTGGAAGTATGTTCGATACTCGAAAAATTTTGGATACCACAATTCGCTTGCTTGTGGCTATGACTTGGCTAGTGGCGATGCACTAGTTGTTGTGCAGGCAGATCTTCAAGATCCTCCTGAGCTTATTGAAAAAATGTTAGGGTTATGGGAGGAGGGTAATGATGTTGTTTATGGTGTTTTGCTTAACAGAAATGATTACTCAATTCTTAAAACTATCGGTGCAAAATTATTCTATCGAATAATTTATTTTGCTGGGAATTTAAAAATGCCTGTAAATGCGACTGATTTTCGATTGGTCGATAGAAAAGTAATTGATGCAGTAAAACTACTTAGAGAGCCCGATCGATATCTGCGCGGTTTAGTACATTGGGTTGGTTTCAGAAGTACTGGATTCTATTACAACAGAGATAGTAGACTAAAGGGAGTTTCTGCTGGAAATCTTTTTTATTGCGTGAAGTATGCTGTTAATGCATTTATTTCTTTTTCAGAATTCCCTTTGAGATTTATGATTTATTTGGGAGTTACTTTAATTACGATCTGCATCTTTGCTTCTATTTATTTCATATGGTTATATTTTAATCAAGATTCTTTGATCGACAAACTTCCCACTGGTTTGACGTTGCTTACATTGTTATCTATATTAACAATTGGATTAAATGCTGTTTTTTTTGGCGTTATTGGGGAGTATGTTGGAAGGATTTATAATCAAGGCAAAAAAAGACCGCTCTACATAATCGACGAAAAAATAAACTTTTAATTCGTAGATATGAGAATTGGATATAGACCTGAAATTGATGGCTTAAGAGCCTTTGCAGTTTTATCAGTTTTAATTTTTCATTACTTTCCAGAGGTCTTGCCTGGAGGATTTGTTGGCGTCGATATTTTCTTCGTAATCTCGGGATATTTAATATCTAAAAATATTTTCTGCGATTTGGGTGCTGGGAAATTTAATTTCCTAGATTTTTATTCAAGACGTATTAGGCGGATATTTCCTGCATTAATATTAATTTTTTTATTTGTACTAATTCTAGGGTGGTTATTATTTACACCCTTAAGTTATTTTCGTCTAAGCAAGCATGTACTTGCTGGCGCAGGCTTTGTATCAAATCTTTTGTTTTGGAGCGAAAGTGGGTACTTTGATGTAGCTTCGTCTTCTAAGCCTTTATTGCATTTATGGAGCCTAGGAATCGAGGAGCAATTTTATCTTTTGTGGCCATTAGCCATTTGGCTGATGTGGAATCGGAAGTTCAGTCTGTTTTGGTTAATAATTTTAATTTCTTTTGTTTCTTTTTTGTTAAATTTATATTTGGTTAGTTACAGTTCTAAATCAGCTTTTTATTTTTTAGCACCTAGAGCATGGGAGTTGCTTGCAGGGGCACTGCTCGCTTGTAGCGAAATTAATAGTGCACCGAATAAAGCAGAATTAAAGCAGAAATTTCTTTTAAATTTTGGCAGTTTTTTTGGAGCGCTATGCTTGATATTCGGTGTATTTTTTATCACGAATAAATCTCAATTTCCAGGATGGGTCGCTCTGTTCCCCATCATTGGTTCGATCTTGATATTGCGCGCTGGTAATTTATCGTGGATTAATCGAGTCATATTATCAAATCGACCAATGCTGTGGATTGGGTTAATCAGTTACTCCTTGTATCTGTGGCATTGGCCTTTATTAATTTTGGCAGGCATTTTAGATCTTGGTACTCATCTGCTTGAAATTCGTTTCATATTAATTTTTCTTTCTTTCTTTCTGGCATATTTAACATATAAGTATATTGAGAAACCATTTCAAAATATTGCACAAAGTGTATTTAAAACATGGACTTTAATCATTGCAATGTTTTGCGTGATTGGAATTTCTTTAATAATTTTTTGGAATCAAGGTTTCCCGGACAGATTTTTGTCACTTAAAGGCTTAGCAAGAAGCGAGACGAGTGCTTCAAAAATTATTTTTAATGAGTCCTTCGGACAAAACTTTAGAGCACAGAAGTGCTTTCTTGTAAATGGACAGGGACCAAATGATTTTGAGGCGCAATGTAGATCAAAGGACAGAAATAATGAAGTTTTTGTATGGGGTGACTCGCACGCAGCGTCTCTATATCCAGGATTCAATTATGACGAAAAAAATGGCTTCGTCTCTCAATTTACGGCCTCTACGTGCCCCCCTATTTTAGGCTGGGAAACTAGTATGAATGTGTCTTGTAGAGCGATAAATGATCATGTAATATCAATCATCAAAAAGTCGCCTCCTAAAATTGTTGTGCTTTACGCTGCTTGGTATTGGGATTCTTACTTATTAGAGGAGAAAATTTCAAATATTCAAAATACGATTGATGAAATTTATGCTGCTGGTGTTAAGAGAGTAATTATCTTGGGGCCGCCGCCAACATGGAAAAAAAATGTTCCCGATATTATTTACGATCATATAAGAGAGTTTGGGAATGTACCTTCACAATTTACAAATTTTGGACTAGGTAATCTCTCTAGGGCTTATTTGATTGAAGGAAATTTGAAAATAGCATCAAAGGATGCTGGCGCTTATTATTATTCATTACTAGATGCCTTGTGCAAAACTGGTCGCTGCATGATTTATGTAAATGAAGCCTCAAATCCGATCAGTATGGATGCTGGACATTTTTCAAATATTGGCGCTTCCACTGTGATTAATAGTATCCGATCTGTAATGTATAAAAATTTGGAATAAAAAGTTGAATAATAATTTTTGGATAAATAAGAAGGTTCTTTTAACAGGGCATACTGGGTTTAAAGGATCCTGGATGACAATGTACCTAAAAAAACTTGGCGCAAAAATCAGTGGCATTAGCTTAGATCCCCCTACTAATCCTAATTTATTCACACTGGCTCATATACAGGAGTTGTGTGAGAATAGTTACATTTGTGACATCCGCGACTATGACACGCTCAAAAAGCATATTAAAAAAATAAATCCAGAAATAATTTTACACATGGCCGCTCAACCACTCGTTAGATACGGATATGAAAATCCAATAGAAACTATGTCTGTTAACGTAATGGGCACTTGCAATGTTCTTGATTCGGTTCGATATTTAAATAATTTAAAGGTTTTAGTTGCCGTTACTACCGACAAGGTATATAAAAATTTGGAAGGGAATGCACATAATTTTTTTGAAGAATCAGCATTAGGTGGTCAATGTCCCTATAGTGCTAGCAAGGCATCATGCGAAATATTAGTGGATTGCTATCGTAATTCATATGCTAATAAGCTAGGTATATCCTTAAGTACACCAAGGGCTGGCAATGTAATTGGTGGCGGTGATTGGTCGACAGATAGATTAATACCTGATGCAATCAGAGCTTGGCAGGGGGATGAGAGTATCATTGTGCGCCGCCCTGAGGCTGTTCGACCATGGCAGCATGTATTAGAGACAATCTATGCGTATACAAATTTAGCAGAAAAGATGTGGAGCACTCCTAATTTAGGAGGCCCGTACAACTTTGGCCCCGAGGATGACGGCAACTTATCCGTTATTGAATTATTGACGTTAGCAAAAAAGGCATATGGCAAAGGGCAGATTCAAATAGATGACCAAGAAAATGGCCCTTATGAGCCCAGTTATTTAGGACTTGATACCAACAAAGCTAAAACTATTTTAAAAACTGAACAACGCTGGAAAGTTGAGCATAGTATAGAGAAAACTATGCAATGGTATCTTGGACACTCTCAAGGTTCTGATGCATTTAATTTATGTAATTCAGACATAAATGAGTACTTGAAATAAATGAAAAATCTCAATATCAAAAGTACATCTTTAGAGGGATTAAAGCTCTTAACACGAAGCCCTATAAGTGATGAACGTGGTTTTTTTGCACGACTTTTTTGTTCCGATGAATTGAAATTAGCAAATTGGACTAAGCCAATTTCACAAATTAATCTCAGCTACACCAAAAAAAAAGGCACTGTGCGTGGTATGCATTATCAAAACCCACCATACGCTGAGATGAAAGTAATTTCCTGTATCAAAGGCTCTATTTGGGATGTGGCTATTGATTTGAGGAGTAGCTCACCGACTTTTATGAAGTGGGAATCATTTGAGTTGAGTGAATCCAATGGGCAGGCATTATTTATACCCCCAGGGTATGCCCATGGTTTTCAGTCCCTCACTGATGATGCCGAGTTAATTTATTTTCATTCAAGCCCCTATAATAAAGATGCGGAAAGGGGAGTAAACCCAACTGACCCCCTAGTTGGAATAAATTGGCCAATAAAAATTTCTACTATTTCTAAACGAGATGAGGACATGGCTTTCATATCTAATACATTCAAAGGGGTTGAAATAGATGAATTGTAGACATTGCAAGGCAGAATTAAGTCTAACTTTAGTAGACCTTGGATTTGCTCCGCCATCAAATGCTTATTTAAGTAAAGAGAATTTAGATTCTCCGGAGACTTACTACCCTTTAAGGGTTCATGTATGCAAAAAATGTTTCCTTGTTCAGACAGAAGATTATTCGGCGCCAACGGAAATTTTTAATGATAACTATGCATATTTTTCAAGTGTATCTAAAAGCTGGTTGAAGCACGCTAAAGATTTTTCAACGAATATGATTGATAAGCTCAATCTGAATAAATCGAGTTTTATCATTGAGATTGCATCAAATGATGGGTACCTTCTCAAAAATTTTTTAGAGGTTGGAATTCCATGTATGGGAATAGAGCCAACTAAAAGTACTGCACTAGCTGCAAAAAAAATTGGTGTTAAAACATTGATTAAGTTTTTTGGAAGAGGACTAGCAACTAAGTTAAAAAAAGAAAATAAATTAGCTGATTTAATTATTGGTAATAACGTTTATGCTCATGTTCCAGATATCAATGATTTTACTGCGGGTATTAAGATGGTGCTAAAAAAAGAGGGCGTAATTGTTTTAGAATTTCCACATTTACTAAACCTCATCCAGTTAGTTCAGTTTGATACGATTTATCATGAGCATTTTTCATATTTATCATTATTTACGGTGAGAAAAATATTTGAGAAATATGGGTTAAGAGTTTGGAATGTTGAGCAGATATCTACTCACGGAGGAAGTCTTCGGGTTTATGGATGTCATATAGGTAGCGATAGGCAACAGGAAAAGGCGGTAAGAGAAATATTAGAGCTAGAAAAAAAATATGGCTTACAAAAAGTTGACACTTATAAAAATTATCAGAGTAATGTAAATAAAATTAAAAATAGTTTTATCAATTTTTTATTGCAACAAAAAGAAAATAATAAAACAGTGATTGGATATGGTGCAGCAGCAAAATCAAATACTTTAATTAATTATGCTGGTGTAAAAAAGGATTTAATAAAATTTATTTGTGATGGCGCAAAATCAAAGCAAGGTAAATACCTTCCGGGATCGCATATTCCAATTCTAAGGCCCGACATACTTAAAAAAATTAAAGCAGACTATACTATTATTTTCCCCTGGAATATCCGTGTTGAGATAGTAGAGCTTTTAAAAAGTAAATATAAGTGGGCTGGAAAGTTTGTGATTATCAAATCCTCCGGGGTTGAAATAATTTAATTGAGTAACCATAAGATAACCTAAAGTTAAAAATGAAATTAATTCCTGTTTTTAAACCTTTTCTAGATAGTGATGAGCAAAAAGCTGCATGCAACGTTCTTGATGTGGGCTGGCTGGGTATGGGTAAGCATGTAGGTGACTTTGAATCACAAGTTTCCGATTACTTAGGGCTAGAGCATAAATATGCGGTTGCGGTAAGTACTGGACATGCAGCTTTACATTTAGCCCTCATTTTAATGGGTGTAGGTAAAGGGGATGAAGTAATTACTCCATCTTTTAATAATGTAGCTGACTTCCAAGCAATCTTAGCGTGTGGAGCGGAACCAGTATTTTGTGATGTGTTAGATGAAACCTTATGCATTGATTTAAGCAAGGCTGAATCACTAATTACAAAAAAAACAAAAGCGCTAATCGTAATGGATTACGATTGCCATCTTTGCGATCATGAGCAAATACAAGAACTGGCCAAAAAATATAATCTGAGGATTCTTCATGATGCTGCTCATTCTTTCGGATCAAAATATAATGGAAAGAGGGTGGGAACATTCTCCGATATTACGATGTTTAGTTTTGATCCAGTCAAAACAATTACCAGCCTTGACGGAGGAATGCTAATAGTAAGTTCAGAAGAGGATGTAAAGCTTCTTCATGAGATGAGGCTGGTTGGAATGACCCAACCATCAACAACGATGTATCAAAACAAACGCGCTTGGACATACGATGTAGAAAGGATTGGATTTAGATATCACATGTCGAATATGCATGCCGCCATTGGAATTTCTCAACTTAAAAAAATGGATGTTATTGAGAAGACTAGAAAACAAGCCTGTGAATATTACAGTGAAGAGCTCTCAAAAATTAATGGTGTAAGGGTACCGTTAGCTGATTTCACTGATAAAGTACCATTTCTTTATTATATTAGAGTAGACCAAAAAATTCGAGATGCTCTAAGAGAATATCTGTTCAAGAATGGTGTTGACAATGGAATACATTGGCAGCCTGGACATTCATTTACTCTATTTAAAGATTGCAAAAAAGGGGATCTTAGTATTACTGATCAATTGTGTAAAGAGATATTATCTTTGCCACTTCATAGCAATATGGATAAGTCTGATCAGATTTCTGTTGTAAATTCCGTTAGAAAATTCTTTGAGCAATCATTATAAATTTATATGGTTGTGATTCAAATGCTTTGGCATAAAGTAGGATTTAATTTTTTTAAGGATAGGCCTTGAAGGTTATTATTCTCGCTGGTGGTTTTGGAACTAGGTTATCTGAATTTACAGAGTCCATTCCAAAACCAATGGTCCAGATTGGGCCAAAACCAATCTTATGGCATATTATGGAAACATATGCAAATTATGGCCATAAGGATTTTTATATTGCACTTGGTTACAAGGCCGAATTTGTAAAGGAATATTTCTTAAACTTTCATGCTTTAAATTCCGATTTCACAATTGACCTAAGCTCCGGACAAGTTACGAGTAAAAATAAAAAGTCTCTTGACTGGACGGTTTCTTTAGTAAATACGGGTCTAAACACCATGACCGGTGGACGTGTAAAAAAAATGAGAGATTACGTAGGAAATGAGCCATTTCTTCTTACTTACGGCGATGGCCTTGCCAACATTAATATCAGGAACTTAATAGAATTACACAAATCACATGGAAAATTAGTAACTCTAAGTGCGGTGCGACCAAGTGCAAGATTTGGACGTATTGAAATGCATAAAAATCAAGTATTCTCGTTTGCAGAGAAGTCGCAGACAAGTGAGGGATGGATTAATGGGGGTTACTTTGTTATGGAGCCCGAAATATTTGATTTGATTGAGGGGGATGATTCACCCCTAGAGGGAAAGTTGTTTGAGGAGTTATCTAAAAGTGAAAATCTCATGGCGTATAAACACGATGGGTTTTGGCAGTGCATGGATACGAAAAGAGATTATGAATTTTTACAATCCCTGTGGAGTGTGGATAAAGTACCCCCATGGTTGCTTGAATCATAGCGGAAATGAATAAGTACTTTTATTCATCTATATTTAGCCTGCCTATAGTTGCTTTTATAAATTTAATTTTTTACAGTACCGGCGGCTTAAATATAAATTCATTATTAGCATTTAAAACATGTATTTTGAATTTAGTATTTTCTCTATTATTATCATTAATATATAATAAAACTAAAATAATTGGTCTTTCCATTTTTATTGCATTATTATTTTTTGCAATAATTGGATCAGTTAATGACGAACTATACTTAGTATTTATATACTCCGCAATTATAGTATTTCTGTTATTTAATATTAAGCCATTATTAAAAATTCAAACAGAGATAGATTGGACTCTTTTAATAATTTTATCAGTAGCTAACTTTGTATTAATAACATTATTTTTTCCAGTTGGATACATATCATCAAGTTTATTTGATACGATATATTCTGGCATGAACATTAATACTGATAGTGTTTACCATATATCTATAGCAGCAATGATTAAGGGATATGGAGTTATATCCCATGGCATACACGGTTTAACAGCATTAGAGTACCACTTTGGCTCCCATTTCATCTTGGCCAGTCTAAGTAATTTACTATCAATAAGCGCATTTCAATCTTATGCTTTTATATATCCATTTTTCTTCATACCTTTATTTAATATATCCATAATTTTGTTATCTAATGACATTAAGCCAGCAGAAAATAATAATGTATTTATAAAAAGAATTATTATTTATATGGCCTGTTTAATTATGTTTGGGATATTTAAATATGAGAGTTTACTAAATAATTTTGCAGTTTGGACAAGTTTTTATGTCTCTGAAAGCTATTTAATTTCTTTAATTTATTTATTTTGTCTTACATCCGTATTATTAAATCTAAGAAATTTAGGCTTTAAAAACATTTTTATTATTTTTATAATTTTACTAGCTACTTTAATAACAAAAGTATCAACAGGTATTATTTCCTTAATTATGATTTATTCATTAATTGTATTTGGTAAAAATTTTATTGAAAAAAAAATATATAAATTAGTATTATTAGTATTTTTTGGAGTCACTGTTTTAGTTTTTATTCGACTTACCGTGAATGGCACAGAAGGCACATATTTTTCTCCGCTTTACTTCATAAATACATATGTAAAATCTAGTTTAAATAATTGGTTAAAGGTCCCAGTATTTTTATACCTGCATTTTATATTTACATGGACTACGTTTTTAATCTTTTTAAAATGTCGAGTTAATAAACAATGTGTTCCAAGGTGGTATTTTATTTCGTTATGGCTTTCACTAATTATTGGAATATTTTTTGTGACCTTCTACTATATTCAAGGAGGTTCAAATTATTATTTTTCTAATTTATCAATGTTTATGTCAATGCCAATTTTGATGATTTATTTTGATAATAATATTATTAATAATAAAAATAAAATTTATTTGTATATTATAATTTTTATACTAGCTTTATTTTATACTCCTAGAACAATTAGAGACTCTTTTAAATCATATTATCATACTATTTTTAGTGTGAAGCATCATAGTTCAATGAGTTTGTATGTTGACGAACTTATTAAGCTTTCAAATAATAAATTTAATCGTGACACTTTGATATATATACCTAGGTCCGAAAAATTATTTTGGCAAAGCTTGGATTGTAGGACAATGCCATTTATAATACCGGCGATATCTGGAATTCCTGCAATATATGCTTGGCCAAAACAAGATTGTTTTGACTGGCTTTGTGGTCCGAGATTTCATTCAAATGGACTTTGTATTAAAGCAGATGATTTTAAAACAGATAAAGAACTAAAAAATGAAGCTAAAAGACTAGGGTTTAATACCGTAGTCATCATCACAAAAGATGGTTTAAGAAAACTAAACTAATTGTTGAATATAATATAATATAAATTAATAGAATAATGAGAATCAATAATATTTTTCTATTATTAAATTTAACAGTTTTAGCGTTGTTATTTTTTGTGGATATTAGAGGGTCGTTTGTAGAATTTTCAATCACCCAATTAGTACTTTTAATAATATTTCAAATTTTTCTTGTTATTTGTAATAAGAAAATAAAAAATAAAATTTTAGATTTACTAATATTACATATCTTAATATTCTACACCTTAAGAATTCCCTTTATTTTTTTTGATAATTTTTTAAGTGATGTAATTTCTCGTAATGTAGATGTACATAAAATAAATAATTCATTATTAGTATTAAATATTCAGATTTTAATATTCTCATTGATAATTATCCTTTTAAAACCATTAAATAATTTATTTTTAAATATTAATAATTTAAAACCAGCAATTAATAATGCAGCTGTATTAAAATTCACTTTAACAATATTAATTTTGCATTTATTTAATATCTATTTTTTTTGGTTTAATGGTGATCTATTAAAAATTCGATTTATATCTATATTTTTTTCAATATTAAGTATTTCAGTAATTGAAATACTTTTATTTTCATTATTATTTTTAAATCGAAATTTAAATTATCGTAAATTAAATATTTATATATTTTTTCAATTATTTTTATGCTTACTTCTAGGTGGTGTTAGTGGTTCAAAATCAACAGCGATACAAGTCCTAGAATATTTTATTATTTTTGTACTTCTTACGTATGGATCACAATACATTATCAATATTAAAAGATTTTTATTTTTAATCGGCTTCATAACTTATTCTTTTGTTGGCTATCTAATGGGTCACAAATTAAATCATATTCGAGAAGGCCTTATTGGACTGCGATTAACTAATCCAGAGGCCTCCATAAATAACTTGAATCTTGCTGCTTTTGATAAATTTACAACCCTGCACCCGTTTCAATCTTTAAGTTATAGAATGGGCTATCTAGATTTTTTTATAGATAAATTTAGTCAAGAGATCTATTTAAAGGCATTTAATTCTTTTAACTATTTTAAGGCTGTGGTGGATGGACTTACGCCAGGATTTAATGTTTGGGGCGATATTCCGTTAGTATCTAGAGCTGTTTTTAATTCTTATTTTGGAGCTTCTGCAGGCCCTAATTCAGAAGCCATTACTATTTTTGCCGAGGCTAGTATTTTTCTAGGCCATTTATCAGGTATTATTTATTTTGTAGTTTTAATTTTAATTTATATTTTTGGTAGATTATCTCTTTCAATTGCGCGAAATGATTATGAAAAATTACTAGCGCTCTTCTTCACAGGTTTTTGTTTTGAGCAATATTTGTCGGGTTTTGGGATGGATTATTGGATCTTAGCTAACGTTTTTTATTTGATGGTGAGTTTTATTGTTAGTCTTATGTTTATTAGATTACTTTCCATTAATAGAAGCTTATAGTCGTGCTAATTTCAATTGCAATTGATGCATCCCGTAATAGGTCAGGTGGTGCTAGGGCCCATTTAATTGGTATTTTATCTAATATTGATCCCGAAGAATATGGGATTGATAAAATTCACATTTGGTCATTTAAAACATTGCTGGATCAGTTGCCGGATTATCCTTGGTTGATTAAGCATAATCCAAAGTCATTAGAGCGCTCATTGACAGAGCAGATATTATGGCAGGCATTTTCACTTGCAGCTGATATTAAGGCTGCTAAGTGTGACATCCTTTTCTCAACGGATGCAAGTACTTTTTGTAGCTTTAGCCCTTTGGTCGTCTTGAGTCAGGATATGCTTTCATATGAGCCCGGAGTAATGCAGAGCTATGGATATGGAATAAATCGTCTTCGTCTAGAAATAATCTTGGTTCTACAAAATCTTGCGTTTAAGAGGGCTGCAGGTGTTATTTTTTTGACTAAACATTCAGGAAAAGTAATACAAAAGTCCTGCGGACCAATCGCTAATGTTGCCTATATACCACATGGGGTTGATGACCTCTTTGCAAATTCATCACTATCTTTAGTCAAATGGCCGGAAGCCATTGATGAGACCATTAAATGTATCTACATCTCCAATGCAGATAGATATAAGCATCAATGGAATGTAGTGAAAGCTGTATTCATTCTGAGAGGCCGTGGATATAAAATAAATCTAACACTTGTTGGCGGTGGTTCAGGCTATGGTCAAAATTTACTCAATTCCACAATAGCTCGTTTAGATAACAGTGGGTCTTTTGTGCAACAGCTTGAATTCATCCCTCATGGGCTGCTGCCTGAACTAATCAGCAGAGCAAATATCTTCATATTTGCGTCTTCATGTGAAAATATGCCAGTTACTTTGGTTGAGGGGATGTCAATGGGTTTGCCTATTGCTTGTTCTGATCGAGGCCCTATGCCAGAAATTCTTGTGAATGGCGGCGTTTATTTTGATCCAGAAGATGAAAATTCGATTGCTATATCTTTGGAGAAAATTATTTCAACACCACAGTTGCGCTTACAAATGAGTACAAATGCAAAGACTCTTGCGAATCAATATAGCTGGACTCGTTGCGCTGGTGAAACTTTTAAATTCATAACTGATGTACAAAAAATGGTTGCGAAATGAAAAGGCATAAATATCAAATATGCACAAAATGCATTATGGATACATCTGCTCCATTTATAACATTTCATGAGGATGGCCAGTGTCAATATTGTCGAAACTTTACCCTCAATATATTGCCTAGTTGGAATACTGGTAATTTGGGTGAGAGCGCATTGATGGATTTAGCGAGAAAAATTCGCGCGGAAGGTGAGGGTAAGGATTTTGATTGCATTATCGGCCTTAGTGGCGGGCTTGATAGCTCTTACGTTGCGTATATTGCAAAAGAAAAAATGGGCCTTCGACCATTGCTATTTCATGTTGATGCTGGATGGAATACTGATCAGGCCGTAACTAATATTGAGAGGCTGGTAGATGGACTCGAGCTTGATCTTTATACTGAAGTGATTGATTGGGAGGAAATGAAAGATCTTCAGCTATCCTTTTTAAGATCTCAAATACCGGATCAAGATCTACCGCAAGATGCTGCCTTTTTTTCAAGCCTTTATCAATTTGCAAGAAAAATGAAGATTAAAACCATTATTACCGGCTCAAATTATTCTACGGAGTGTTGCAGGGAGCCCGAGGAATGGGGTGGATACCTAGGGATAGATAAGTTATTATTTATTGATATACATAAAAAATTTGGCAATAAGATTCTTAAGAGCTTCCCATTGGTAGATATCTTGACGTACAAAATTTTCTATCAGCGGATTCTTGGAATGAAAGTTGTTACTCCGCTCAATTTAGTGCCATATATTAAGAAAGATGCTGAAAAACTTTTGGCGGATCAATTTGGTTGGAAGAGTTTTAAACATAAGCATCATGAATCACGTTTCACACGTTTTTATGAAGATTATTGGCTTGTTAGAAAGTTTGGCTACCAAAAGCGCCGCGCTCATTTTTCTAGTTTGATAATGACGGATCAGATGAATCGAGAGGAGGCGATGGATAGAATTTGCACTCCTGAAATGAGTGAATTATTTTTACAGCAGGAATTTGAGTATGTAGCCAATAAGCTTGGAATAACCAAATGTCAACTACAGGAAATTTTTGATGGAAAAAATCTGAGCTATAAAAACTATCGCAATAAACGCTGGTTAATTAGACTTGGATCCAATTTTCTAAGCCTATTTGGATTGGAAAAGAGGTATTTACGTTGATTCATGTCGTTGATTATGGTCTTGGTAACGTAGAGGCATTTTTAAATTTATATAAGCGTCTTGGATATCCAGCAACTCGTGCTAAGGTGGCCAGTGATTTGGAGAATGCTTCTAAAATAATTCTTCCTGGCGTTGGTTCTTTTGACTATGCTATGAAGCTTTTAAATACGTCAGGAATGAGGCCAATGTTAGAGAAATTGGTTTTGGGAAATAAGGTCCCCATTCTGGGGGTATGTGTTGGGATGCAGATTTTGGCAAACTCTAGTGATGAGGGATCATTGGCTGGGCTAGGCTGGTTAGACGCTAGAGTTCTGGCCTTTTCCAAAAATGAGAAGGCGCAATCTCTACCGGTTCCTCATATGGGTTGGAATCATTGTTCCCCCAAATTGGGGCACCCCCTATTCTCTGGATTTAAGGCTGAACCAAGTTTCTATTTTCTACATTCATATTACTTTAAGTGTGAGAAAAATGAAGACATTTCAGCAACGGCCAATTATGGCATGAACTTTTGTAGTGCAGTATCGAGAAATAATATTCATGGCGTGCAGTTTCATCCAGAGAAAAGCCATGATTTTGGTGAAAGATTGCTGAAAAATTTTGCAGAGATTCCTCATGTTGCGACCTAGAATTATTCCTTGCTTGCTAGTTCATAAGGGTGCGCTAATTAAAACTGTCGGCTTTGGAGCTTCGAAATATATTGGAGACCCAATAAATGCAGTCAAGATTTTTAATGAAAAGGGTGCGGATGAGTTAATGGTTTTGGATATAGATGCTAGCGTTAATGGCGATGATCCTGATTTTGCATTGATATCTAATCTAGCTTCTGAATGCAGGATGCCTCTTTGTTATGGAGGGGGCATTAAAAATGTGGAACAAGCAAAGCGAATCATAGGTTTAGGGGTTGAAAAAATTGCAATCAGCTCGGCATTTATTGATAGTCCAAGTATTGTTGCAGAAATATCCAATGAAATTGGTAGGCAAAGTGTTGTGATTGTTTTAGATGTAAAAAAGAGAAATTCAGAAATTCAATATGACGTATTTATAAAAAATGGTCAAGTCAATACAGGTCTTAATGTTTTTCAGGCGGTCAACGATGCACAAAAACTTGGGGCGGGTGAGTTAATAATTAATTCTATAGACCGTGATGGCTCTATGAATGGTTATGATTTAATATTAGCGAAAATGATTAAGGAAGCAAGTAGTGTGCCAGTCACAATTCTTGGGGGCGCTGGAAAGTTGGAGCACATACAGGATTTAGTTCGTTCTTGTGGAATTATAGGAGCATCCGCAGGAAGCTTATTTGTATTTAAAGGTATATATAAGGCCGTATTAATCAATTATCCAACGTTGATTAAGAGGGACGCGATGTTTATTAATGAATTGGGATGATATTTAATGAAATCGAAAAGTATTCATAGGCAATTTATATGTTAATGAAGGGTGTATTGTTAATTACCGGCGGTACTGGATCCTTCGGCAACGCTGTACTTCGTCGTTTTTTAAATTCTGATATTTCAGAAATTAGAATTTTCAGTCGTGACGAAAAAAAACAAGATGATATGCGAAGAAGATATAACAACCCAAAATTAAAATTTCATATTGGGGATGTTAGAGATATAGATAGCATCAGGTCTGCAATGCATGGTGTAGATTATGTTTTTCATGCCGCAGCCTTAAAGCAGGTTCCATCTTGTGAGTTTTATCCGATGCAAGCAGTTAAAACCAATGTTATTGGAACTGAAAATGTTCTAGAGTCAGCTATTTCTTTGGGTGTTAAGCGCGTTATCTGCCTAAGCACCGATAAGGCGGTATACCCAATTAATGCAATGGGTATTAGTAAAGCGATGATGGAAAAGGTGGCCGTAGCCAAGTCTCGTGAAAGTGAGCTAACTGTAATATGCGTAACGCGATATGGAAATGTGATGGCCTCACGTGGATCTGTTATTCCTCTATTTGTTGATCAAATTCGGGCAGGAATAGAGCTTACTATCACTGATCCAGCAATGACAAGATTTATGATGACATTAGACGATGCTGTTGATTTAGTTTTATATGCATTTGAACATGGGTCGCCAGGTGATATTTTTGTTCAAAAGGCTCCAGCGGCGACAATAGAAACATTAACGCTTGCCTTGACTGAATTGCTGAATGCCCAAGGACATCCAGTTAATGTGATAGGAACACGTCACGGCGAAAAATTATATGAAGCACTCTTGAGTCGAGAAGAGATGGTGGCCGCACAAGATTTGAATGGTTATTTTAGAGTGCCGCCTGACTTGCGAGACTTGAATTATGGTAAGTTTACAGATCAGGGGGAGATACGTATTTCTGAGGCTATTGATTATAATTCTCACAATACCTCACGTCTTGATGTGGAGGGAATGAAGGTTTTACTATTAAAGTTAAAATTTATGCAGGCAATTGCGCGTGGTGAAGATATTCAGGTCGAGGAATAAATTGAGCGCGCAACGAAAAATCTTAGTTACTGGGGCCAATGGTTTTATAGGTAAAAATTTAGTTACTCGGCTAAAAGAGCTGCCTAATGTGGAAGTTTTAACATTTACCAGGGAATGTCAATTAAATGATCTCGCGGAATTAGTTTATAAAGCAGACTCAATTTTTCATCTAGCAGGCGTTAATCGACCGAATGACATTGATGAATTTATAAGCATTAATTCTGGCCTTACGAATATTCTTTGTGACATCATTCGGTCTTCTGGTCGCAATATACCCTTGGTTTTTACATCCTCGCTACAGGCAGGTCTAGATAATCCATATGGAAAAAGTAAGTTGGCTGCCGAATCTATTATTGAATCACTCGCATGTGATAGCGCAGTACATATTTATCGATTGCCAGGCGTTTTTGGTAAGTGGTGCAAGCCAAACTATAACTCGGTAGTAGCCACATTTTGTCACAACATTTCTCGTGGTTTGCCTATTCAAATTGATGATCCAGATGTTAATCTAAGTCTTGTTTATATTGATGATGTGGTTGATGAATTTTTGATGGCAATTAACAGCGGTAAGAAAGGCTTCAATAAAGGCAGCGTCGCCACAATATATTCTGTGACTGTTGGCGCGTTAGCGCAGAAAATTTATGCGTTTAAGGAAAGTCGAACTAATTTATTGATGGAACAAGTAGGTATAGGTTTAGAACGCGCACTGTATTCGACCTATATTAGTTATCTCTCGCCTGAAAATTTTTTTTACGATGTTCCCAGGTACGGAGATGACCGTGGTGTTTTTGTTGAGTTTCTTAAGACATCAAATAGCGGGCAATTTTCCTTCTTTACCGTGTACCCAGGTATTACTCGAGGATCCCATTACCATCACACTAAGACTGAAAAATTTCTAATAGTCAAAGGCACTGCTTTAATGAAATTTAGAAATTTGATTACCGAGGAAATGGTTACTATTGTTGTTTCTGCAGATAAACCAAAGATTGTTGATAGTATCCCTGGCTGGGCACATGATATCCACAATATTGGAGAAGAAGAGGCTATTGTTATGCTTTGGGCGAATGAAGTTTTTGATCGAGAGCATCCAGACTGCATACCTTGCAAGGTTTGAAAATAATATGAAAAAACTAAAGGTATTAACAGTAGTGGGTACTCGCCCTGAAATTATTCGACTGTCTCGAGTATTGGATATCTTCGATAAGTACTGTGAACATACGTTTGTTCATACTGGTCAAAATTATGATTATGAATTAAACCAAATTTTTTTTGATGATCTTGGGATTCGTAAGCCTGATTACTTTCTTAATAGCGCTGCTGAAAGCAAGAGTACTGCTAACACAATAGGAAATTTGATTACTTCGGTTGATGAAATTTTGGCTAGGATAGAGCCTGATGCAATGCTGGTTTTAGGGGACACTAACAGTTGTTTGTCTGTTATTCCCGCTAAAAGACGTAAGATTCCCATATTTCATATGGAAGCGGGTAATAGATGTTTTGATATGCGGGTACCAGAAGAAATAAATCGACGCATTGTCGATCATACAGCAGACATTAACCTAACCTACAGCGCGATTGCGCGGGAATATTTACTGCGAGAGGGATTGCCTCCGGACCAGCAGATTAAAACTGGAAGTCCTATGTATGAGGTATTAAATTATTATCTTCCTCAAATCGAATCATCAAATATATTAGATAAACTAGGTCTTGAGGCGCAAAAATTCTATGTTGTGAGTACCCATAGAGAAGAGAATATTGAGTCCGATCAAACATTTGAAAAGTTAGTGGGAATACTCAACGCTGTTGCTGAGGAAAATCAATTGCCATTAATTATCTCTACTCATCCACGCACTCAACGGCGTATAGATATTTCTGGTGTGAAATTTCATCCTAAGATTCAGTTGTTAAAACCATTGGGATTTTTTGATTATGTGAAGTTGCAGATGTCTGCCAAAGCGGTTTTATCTGATAGTGGAACCATCAATGAGGAATCCTCGATATTGAACTTTCCTGCTCTGAACCTTAGAGAAGCGCATGAGCGTCCTGAGGCTATGGAAGCAACTTCTGTGATGATGGTAGGATTGGAGATAGATAGAGTTCGGCAAGGTTTACATATCCTCAGCTCTCAATTGCGAGGAGTAGAAAGGAATATTTATTTGGTTGCTGACTATAGTGTTCCTAACGTCTCAGATAAGATATTGCGAATTATTCATAGTTATACAGATTATGTGAATCGTGTAGTTTGGAAGAAATACTAAGGTTGTCGTGCGTATTCTTGTCATTTCCCAGTATTTTTGGCCAGAAAATTTTCGTATTAATGACTTAGTTTCTGGGTTTTGCGCTCTTGATCATGAAGTCACCATATTGACAGGGTATCCAAACTATCCATCTGGCAAGGTTTTTCCAGAGTTCAAATTAAATCCATCTACTTTCGCAAAGTTTGAGAGCGCCAATGTAGTCAGAGTGCCTGTAATTTCCCGCGGTAAAGGGGTGTTAATGTTGGCAATGAATTATGCAAGTTTTGTTGTATCGGCTTTAGCGCTCGGGGCTTGGAATTTGCGAGGTCAGAAGTTTGATGTTATTTTTGTCTTTGAGCCCTCACCTATTACTGTTGGTTTGCCGGCAATCTTTCTAAGTCATATAAAGAGTGCCCCATTAGCATTTTGGGTACTTGATCTTTGGCCAGAAACACTTAAGGCTATAGGAGTAATTAATTCGCAATATATTTTGAAGATTATTAGTTGCTTGGTGAGCTTTATCTACAATCGCTGCGATTTAATATTGGCACAATCGAAGAGTTTTATCCCACAGATTCGTAAGTATTGTCGAAAAGAAATAAAGGTCGAGTACTTCCCAAGTTGGTCAGATGCTAAATTTGATTTTGTAAATGTTGAGTTAGCTAAAGAAGTGCCTACGGTAGATGGAATATTTAGCATTATGTTTTCCGGGAATATTGGAGATGCACAAGACTTCCCGGCCATACTTGATGCAGCTGAAGTGATTAAAGATAAAAATCGAATTCGCTGGTTGATCGTTGGCGAGGGTAGGGCTAGCGAATGGGTTAGGTCTGAAGTAATTCGACGCGGCCTTGAGCATTGCTTTCTAATAATAGGGAGTTACCCTTTAGATCGAATGCCTTCATTTTATAAGCATGCTGATGCATTATTAGTATCATTAAAAGCAGAATCAACTTTTGCAATGACGATTCCCGGAAAACTTCAGTCCTATCTTGCTGCCGGCATTCCAGTACTTGCAATGCTAAATGGAGAGGGGGCGGAGATCATTCGTAGATCAGGTGCTGGTATATCTGTTCCGGCTGGTGACGGGTTTGCATTGGCAACCGCAATAAAGCAAATGGCTAATATGAATATCGAGGAGCGGCTAAAAATGGGTAGGGCTGGTTTGACTATTAGTGAGGAGGAGTTTAACCGAGGGGCTCTCATCTCCAAGCTATTATTGTGGCTTAATGAGCTGTGTGTAGTTGAAAGCAGGCATCAGGAGCGCTTTAAGTGATTTTAGTGACGGGAGCCTCCGGTTTTGTCGGAGGGGCTTTATATACAAGTTTAATTAATGATTTCTCTTTGCGCATAACAGTTCGAGATAAATCTAAAATTAAATTATTCGCAGACGTAGATATCTTAGAGGCATCTATGTCTCCTGATCAAGATTGGTCGTCCGCACTTTCCGGAGTTTCCACAGTTGTTCATTGTGCCGCCCGAGTGCACATGATGAGCGAGGTAGTCGCGGACCCTTTATTTGAATTTCGCAGAGTGAATGTTGATGGGGCGCTTAATCTAGCTCGCCAGGCGGTTAAAGCGGGAGTGCGTCGCTTTGTTTTTTTAAGTTCGATTAAGGTTAATGGCGAGTTCACAAACTTAAACCATCCTTTTATATTTGACCAAATTCCCGCACCCAGTGATCCCTATGCAGTTTCAAAGTATGAGGCTGAAATGGGGCTCAGGGCTTTATCGAAAGAAACTGGGATGGAAGTAGTCATTATTCGCTCGCCTCTTGTCTATGGGCCGGGGGTCAAAGCGAATTTTCTGTCGATGATGAATTGGTTGCGACGCGGGATTCCACTACCACTTGGCGGTATTACAAAAAATCGTCGCAGTTTTGTTTTCATTGATAATCTTGTTAGTATGATTATTGCTTGTATAAATCATCCTAAGGCAGCCAATCAGACATTTCTAGTATCGGATGATGAGGACCTATCAACAGCAGGATTGTTAGAGCGCATGGCTTTAGCCCTAGGGCGACCTTTGAAATCTATAGCGGTGCCGGTAGTTTTAATTACTCTTTTAACAAAATTAATAGGCAGAGCCGATATTTCGCAACGATTATGCGGCTCTTTACAAGTCGATATCAAAAAAACCAAAGATTTACTTGACTGGTCGCCACCGGTGAGTGTGAATGAAGGGCTGCTTCAGACTGCTGCGCACTTCTTGAAGAAACAATCATGAAGTATATTTTTACGACGAAGCGATTATTTGATCTTGTATTGACACTCTTCGTTATTTTTGTATTGGCACTACCGTTTTTAGTTATAGTTATTCTCGTTCGATTGACTTCATCAGGGCCTGTATTGTATTGGTCAAAACGGGTAGGCAGGAACAATGTAATCTTTGAGATGCCGAAATTCCGTACAATGCGAATTGGTACCCCAGCCGTGGCTACTCATTTACTTTCAGACTCAGAAAAATATTTAACGCCAGTCGGCTCTTTCTTGCGAAAATCTAGCCTAGATGAATTGCCCCAATTATGGAGTATTTTTGTAGGTGATATGAGTTTTATAGGGCCGCGTCCAGCGCTATTTAATCAAGATGACTTAATTGCTTTGCGAAGGCAATATGGGGTTGATAGGTTAACGCCAGGATTAACAGGCTGGGCACAGGTCAATGGCCGCGATGAATTGTCAATTCCTATTAAGGTTCAGTATGATTCGGAGTATCTTTACAAGCAGTCTTTCTGGTTTGATATGAGGATACTGGGCTTAACCTTTTTAAAAGTCGTTCGGCGAGACGGAGTTTCTCATTAATTTAAGAAATTAGCGACGGCTCCCTAACTATTGTTTGTTTTACTATTTGACCTCATAACTTATAATAATCATGTGCAATTTATAGCAGCTAAACAATCACTCTTAAATCTTCCTCGCCCCGTTAAGCGGGGCCTAGTGGTCTTTGTAGATTTACTGATTTGTGGATTTAGCGTTTGGCTTGCATTTGGCTTGCGCTTGAATGAGTGGGGGTATTTTAAGGATCAGCAGTTGATTGCCTTCTTTGTCGCCATTGGTTTTTTATTTCCCCTCTTTGTTTCCTTTGGCCTATACCGCGCTATTTTTAGATACATTGGTACATCTGCCTTTATCTCTATTACGCGCGCTTTAGTTATTTATACCGGCTTGTTTTTTGGTGTTTTTACACTTTATGGCGTGGATTTCGTACCTAGGTCTGTTGGTGTCATTCAGCCGATACTGTTGTTTATCGGAATTGTCATTAGCCGGTATTTTGCTCAGTTGTGCTTTGGTGGTATCAATAATATTCAAAAATCATTTCACCGAGCTCAACAGATTGCACTAATATATGGGGCTGGATCCGAAGGTTGTCAATTAGCATCCAGCTTAACTAGCAATCAAAATATACTAATTAAGGGCTTTATTGACGATGACCTCAATTTGCAGGGGAGTACGATCAACGGAATTTCTGTATACCCCAGTACTTGCTTGGAAGACTTAATTCACCGTCTTGATATTACAGATGTTCTTTTGGCCATTTCTTCCGCAAGTCAAGATGTCAGAAGAGAAATTATTGCCTCTTTAAATGGGTGCGGGGTTCGTGTTCGCACTTTGCCTGTGCTGATTGATCTTGCTCGGCGAGTCAGAATATCTGACTTACATGATCTGGATTTGAATGATTTGCTCGGAAGGGCAGTTGTACCCCCTAAAGTGGGGTTATTAGAAAAAAATATTCTGGGTCAGACGGTTTTGGTGACCGGGGCTGGCGGCTCTATTGGGAGCGAGTTATGCCGCCAGATTGTTAAATTTTCTCCTAAATCCTTAATTTTGATTGATAGTAGTGAGCACTCCCTCTATCTAATTTATGAAGAGTTAAAGAGGACTCTTATCGGACGAGAAGATGATCGATTAGCTGGGACTGGCGATGATCAAACTTTCTTGCCCGATTTAGGTTTGCCAGTTAAGTTAGTGCCATGCTTGGCTTCGGTGCGCGATAAAGATTTGTTACTATATATCTTTAAATCCTATCAGCCAACTACGGTTTTTCATGCGGCAGCATATAAACACGTTCCATTGGTGGAGCAAAATTCTGCTGAAGGCATTCGGAATAATGTTTTTGGAACGCTCACTTGCGCCCAGGTTAGTGTTGAATGCGGTGTAGCTAACTTTATTTTAGTGAGTACAGATAAGGCCGTCAGGCCAACCAATGTCATGGGCGCCAGCAAGCGTGTTGCCGAACTGGTTTTGCAGGCAATGGCAGCTATTGCATTCAGAGCTGATCACTCGATAATCTATTCAATGGTACGATTCGGTAATGTATTGGGTTCTTCAGGATCTGTGGCACCACTCTTTAGTGCCCAAATTGCTGCTGGTGGGCCGATTACCTTAACGCATCCTGAAGTAACGCGTTATCTCATGACCATTCCGGAGGCTGCGCAGTTAGTAATTCAGGCTAGCGCTATGGCCGAAGGAGGCGATGTCTTTTTACTAGATATGGGCGAACCAGTACGCATTTACGATTTGGCCGTCAATATGATTTATTTATCCGGCTTGTTGGTGAGGAATGAGGCACACCCTCACGGTGATATTGAGATTAAAGTCACCGGTTTACGTCCAGGAGAAAAGCTGTGCGAAGAACTCTTGATTGGTGATAATCCACAGCTAACGGCGCACCCAAAAATCATGAAGGCGCATGAAGATTTTTTATCTTGGGATGATTTGCAAAAAGAACTTGAGAGGCTGAAATTAGCTCTGGATATAATGGATAATCAGTTGATTAAAGAAGTGCTCAGAAAGTTAGTGCCTGGCTACCAGCCTAATGCCGATACAGTAGATTCGAATGGGGTGTTAAGCCAGGGTGGCGACCATATGGTTCAAGTGACGAAGTAAATGTTCGATTTATTTTAAGAGCGCATTGACCGCTAACAAATCCTGATCCGTTAATGCAGCCGCTTGTGCTTTGAGTCTCAAGGCATTGACGATGGTGTCGTACCTAGCTTTATAGAGTGTTTCCCTGGTAGTGAAGAGGGCATCGAGTGCAATGAGTACATCCAGATTAATTAAAGTACCGACATCAAAACCCAACTGTAATACCCCCTAAAAAAGTAGACGCTCCTAAAGCGGATTTCTCTGCTTGGTGACCTCCCCTTTTTAACTCCCTTGGTGATACGGTATTTCAGATTAATGGATTACGATATGGCTTACTTTGATATGGAATCGCATAAGGTTAGCGCCCTAGAGAATCCATTTGGTCCCAAAGTATTGGGGTGAACGGCAACTGTAAACTATGTGGTCGGTACCGAATGT
>Ga0164295_10000137_pt1 | contig 59836 bp, 57 predicted proteins | sample GEODES006metaG_FD_111798 | JGI IMG/M metagenome (GOLD analysis project Ga0164295, IMG submission 111798) | Oligotrophic lake water microbial communities from Sparkling Lake, Wisconsin, USA - GEODES006 metaG | ecosystem: Environmental > Aquatic > Freshwater > Lake | place: USA: Sparkling Lake...
CCGCATTCCGTGCTCGCGCGCATTAGCCAGGATGTCCTGATGATAGTCCTGCAAAACTCGGCGCGGCGGGCAGATGAGCCGACTGCTGGCCATCCAAGTCAGCGCGCCGAATGCGATCACGGCAAAGATGGCCAGGAAGACGAGCACTCGGCGAAGACGTTTCATTCGGGAACGGTCCCCAGCGTGGCAGCGCTGGGATGCTCGTCAAAGCAAACCTTGGCTCTGAATACCTCCTTGTGAAAAATTTCACAAAACCCCCTTGCCGCTGCCCTTGAGGCCCGGATAATCGGGCATGGCCTCCGTTGACTACCTTCCTGGCAAACAGCCGCACGCTCGTGAACACCGCATGATCTTCCGCAATGTCGATCGCGCTGGTTGGGATCAGAGTATCGAGACCGCGATGGCGGACGGTGCTTATGAGATGCTGAAGAAGGCGGTCAAGATGGAGCGCCAGGACATCATCAATGAAGTCAAAGCCAGCGGCCTGCGCGGGCGCGGGGGTGCAGGTTTCCCGACGGGCGTGAAGTGGGGCTTCATCCCACCGACCAACACCAAGCCGGTATATCTGATCTGCAACGCCGACGAGTCCGAGCCGGGCACCTTCAAGGACCGCTACATCATGCACCAGGACCCGCATCAGCTGGTCGAGGGCATGGCGATCTCGGCCTTCGCGGTGAAGGCGAATCTTTGCTACCTCTACATCCGCGAGGAGTTTCCGCACGCGGCGAAGATCATGGAGAAGGCCATCGCCGAGGCCCGTGCAAAGGGCTTCCTGGGCAAGAATATCCTCGGCTCCGGCTTCGACTGCGAGATTTACGTGCATCGCGGTGCCGGTGCCTACATCTGCGGCGAGGAGACGGGCTTGATCGAATCGCTGGAGGGCAAGCGCCCGTATCCGCGCATCAAGCCACCGTATTTCCCCGCCGCGCTGGGCCTCTACATGAGCCCGACCATCGTGAACAACGTCGAGTCGCTGTGCCATGTGAAGCACATCCTGCAAATGGGCGGTGCGGAATACGCGAAGCTCGGCACGCCGAACAACACCGGCACGCGCATCCTGTGCGTGAGCGGCGACGTGCAGAAGCCCGGTTATTTCGAGGTCGAAGTCGGCAAGGTCACTCTGGGCGAGGTGATCAATACTCTGTGCGGCGGCTTGAAGCCCGGCCGCAGCCTGAAGGCGGTCATCCCTGGCGGTTCGTCTGCGAAGGTGCTGAAGGCCGATGAAAAGTTCAAGCTCAAGGACGGTCGCGAGCTGACCATCTGGGACATCCCGATGGACTTCGACACCATGGCTGCCTGCGGCTCGATGGCGGGCTCTGGTGGCGTGATGATCATGGACGACAGCCGTTCCATGGCCTGGGTGATCAACAACCTGAACAAGTTCTACCAGCACGAGTCCTGCGGCCAGTGCACCCCGTGCCGCGAAGGCAGTCCGTGGATGGCGAAGATTTCGGATCGCATCGTCGCTGGCAATGCCAGCCCCGACGACGTGGACATGCTGGAGCAGGTGGCGAATCAGATCGAAGGCAAGACCATCTGCGCCTTCGGCGAAGCCGCCTCATGGCCGACGCAGAGCTTCGTGCGCAAGTTCCGTGACGAGATCAAGTCTGTGACCAAGTCCGACCTCAGCGGCAAGATTGTGAACGAAGAGACAGCACTGGCAGCGGCGGGGTTGAATGCGTGATTGACGGCCCGCCCCGTGGTAGTCAAACTGACCTGCATGGAGACGACGCCGAACTACAGCCAGATCCTTTCCTCGGACATGACAGCTTCATCCGTTCTGCGCGAGTCTCCGCCAGAGCTAGAGAGGCTGGCACCCGCCTTAACCGACAACGAGCGAGCGGCATCGCGGCGGCGGCTGAAGCACATGCATCCAGCCAATCGGTTCCGCTTGATGTTCGGTCAGCCCCTTTTGCCAGAGTCGCAGCAGAGCTAGGCGTTCCGTTGGTTTCTCTGGAGGCCCTGGGCATTGGCTTCGACGACGAGGACCATCTTACCTCGCGCTTCCTTCGCCCGTTGACCGGCGGTGCGGAAGCCAAACCTTTCGCGGATGACCAGCGTGGGGTGGTTTACAAGCTGTTCGACCTGCGCGACTCCGGTGCGTTGGGGAAGAAAATCCTGCTGCAATTTGGCAATCCCTGGGAAGCCGATGTGCGCATGGTGGATGCCGTGCTTTTCGAGACAATGGAGAAGCTCGCGGTGCTGCATGAAGCCGGGGCGCATCCGACCGAGATCATTGGCCTCGCGGACTCTGGTGACTACTTGATTGTAAAACAGCCGATGGCCCAGCCGCATGGACCCGACTTGGATGAGGATCGCCGCGTCGCCGTCGCCGCGATGAAGGCTCTGCCAGTGCGGGGCGGCATTCGTGGCGGCGACTTGCGGGTGTTCTGGCTTGCAGGAAAAGCGTGGCTACTGGGGGACCTGCATCGCGGGAATGTCATGCGCGATGACGACGGTGTGCCCACCATCATTGATGCGCTGATCGGTGAAGTGCCCCCATCAGCGCTAGGCAGTCTGCCCGCGCTGAGCAAGGCCGTGCAAGAAGCACGCGAGATGCGCGAAGGCACACGCACTCGTCCCAGCGATCTCTTTGACGGCGTGAATGACGATGAGCTATAGCGGACTACTTTGAATACCGCCCCTTGCGCGGCCCAGTGATCCACTTCCATGCACTTTCAATGTGCTGGCGCGGGTCCTTGAACTCCGCCTCCCAGCCGAGCACAGCCTTCGCCTTCGCGGGATCACAGATGAGTTCCGGTGGGTCACCCGCACGGCGCGGACCGTAGCTGATGGGGATCTGCTTGCCAGTCACGGCCTCGGCGGTTTGCAGGATCTCCTTCACCGAGAAGCCGCGACCCGTGCCAAGATTCACGGCGGTGGTTTCGCCTTCCTTGCGCAGGTAGTCCAAAGCCAGCGCATGAGCACGCGCGAGATCGACGACGTGGATGTAGTCACGAATGCAGGTGCCGTCAGCCGTGGGATAGTCAGTGCCAAAGACAGTGATCGCTTCAATCTCGCCGGTGGCGGCCATCAGGATGCGCGGAATAAGATGCGTCTCGGGATTGTGGTCTTCGCCGATGACGCCTTCCGGGTCGCAGCCGCTGGCGTTGAAGTAGCGCAGGAACACGCAGCGCAGACCGAAGGCTGTGCCGCAGTCCTTGAGCACGCGTTCCAGCATCAGCTTGCTCGCGCCATACGGATTCACCGGCTCCTGCGGATGGCTTTCGTTCATTGGCACGTTCACCGGATTGCCATACGTGGCGCAGGTGCTGGAGAAGATGAACTGCTTGCAGTCGTGGCGCTGCATCGCCTCCAGCAGCACCAGTGGGGCCGCGAGGTTGTTGCGGTAATACTTCAGCGGATCGGTCACGGATTCCCCGACGAAGGCGAAGGCGGCGAAGTGCAGCACCGCCTCTGGCTTGTGCTCGGAGAAAACGCGCTCGATCAGCGCGGCATCGGCCATGTCGCTCTGCACGAAGATGACACCGGGGGGTAGGGCATCCTCATGGCCAAAGACGAGATTGTCGAGCACCACGATGCGTTCGCCTTGCGCGAGCAGATGCTTGACTGTGTGCGAGCCGATGTAGCCGGCACCGCCGGTGATGAGAAGGGGACGTGGGGACATGTGTGCGGAACCTGTAATGCAGCCGTGCTACTCGGCTCAAGCAAGGGAATCTTCAAAAACGAAACGGAAGTGGCGTAGGCGGGTCGCCGTGCTTTATTGGGCGGCTCTGTCCATGTTTGAACTGCTCGCTACTGACCCCAAGACCGCCGCCCGGCGCGGACGATTGCACACGCCGCATGGGGTGATCGAGACGCCGATCTTCATGCCGGTGGGAACCCAGGGCTCCGTTAAGTCCGTGCATCCCTATGAATTGGAGGCCATCGGTGCGCAGGTGATCTTGGGGAACACGTATCATCTGTTCGTGCGGCCCGGCATGGACGTCATGCGCGAGGCAGGCGGGTTGCATAAGTTCGCCAACTGGGATAAGCCCATCCTCACCGACAGCGGCGGCTTCCAGGTCTTCTCATTGGCAAAGATCCGCAAGATCACGGAGGAAGGCTGCCATTTTAACAACCACGTCGATGGCTCGCCGATGTTGCTCGGCCCAGAGAGCGCCATGGAGACGCAGGCCATCCTGGGCAGCGACATTGCGATGCTGTTCGATGAGTGCCCGCCGTATCCCTGCGACGCGGCTTACGCGGCCAAGAGTCTCGATCTGACCCTGCGTTGGGCGCGCCGCTGCCGTGAGTGGGTGGACAAGCATCAGCCCATGACCAATGGCAAGCCTCAGCTCCACTTCGGCATCGTGCAGGGCAGCGTGTATAAAGAACTGCGCGAGAAGTCGGCGCGTGAGCTGATGAACATCGGCTTCGATGGTTACGCGATTGGCGGCGTCAGCGTGGGCGAAACCGAGAAGGAGATGATGGAGGTGGCAGACTGGGTCTGCCCTATCCTGCCCGCTAACCAGGCGCGCTACGCCATGGGCCTGGGCACGCCGCCGCAGATGATCGAACTGATCGCGCGCGGCGTGGACATGTTCGATTGCGTGCTGCCCACGCGCATCGCGCGCAACGGCACTTTCTTCACACCGGAAGGCACCAAGTGCATCCGTAACGCCTGCTTCACCAAGGACTTCGCACCTTTGGCCGAGGACACGCACCCGCTTTGCCAGGGATTCAGCCGCGCCTACATTCGGCATCTCGTGCAGACGCAGGAAATCCTGGGATTGCGTTTGATTTCACTGCACAACCTGCATTTCTACCTCTCGCTTGCGGCCAAGGCGCGTATGGCGATTGAGCAAGGCTGCTTCGCCGATTTACGCGCCGAAGTGGTTGCCAAATACAAACCTCACAACTCAGACCCAGACAACTCATGACCTCTTTTTCTCCTTTCATTCTGGCCCAGGCTGCTGGCGCGCCTGCGGGCGGCGGCTTTTTCGGCAGCCCGCTGCCCATGATCATCCTGATGTTCGTGATGATGTATTTCATCATCATCCGTCCGCAGCGGAAGAAGCAGAAGGAGCTGGAGGCTCTGCAGACTGGCCTGAAAACGGGCGATCATGTCGTCACCATCGGTGGCGCGCACGGCGTGATCAGCAGCGTGAAGGAGAAGACCATCATGGTTCGTCTTGCCGAAAATGTGAAGGTGGAGTTCGACAAGAGCGCCGTTGCTCACGTGGTCAAAAAGACCGAGGTGGTGGATGTGCCCGCAACCTAGCAGCTGAGGCCAAGGGCGCGAGACATGCTGCGCGTATGTGCAAAAGCGCTTCGCAAGCTGCTCAGCAATGTGCCGGCAAGAGGATATACCCTTCGCTCTAATCCCTCCGCCCTTCGTTCCCTGCCGCCATGCCCAGCAGATCCACACGTGCTCAGGAGGAATCGCCTCCCAAGCAGTTCGCCGTCACGCGGTGGAGCCTGGTGCTGACTGCCCAGAAAGGGCATGATCGCGGCAGCGAGGAAGCGCTCGCCGAGCTGTGCCGCGCCTACTGGCTGCCGCTCTACGGTTATCTGCGGGGCAAGGGCTACGACCTGCACGCGGCCGAAGACTTGGTGCAGGGTTTTTTTGAGGAGGTGCTGGAGCAGAAGACTTTCAGCAAGGCCGATCCCGAGCGCGGGCAGTTCCGCACCTTCCTGCTGAGCTGTCTGCATCATTACGTCGCCCGCCAGCACCGGCATGAAGCCCGGGCCAAGCGCGGCGGCGGCCAGCGTCTGCTGCCGCTCGACATGAGCGCCAACGAAGCCGAGGCGCAGTATGCCCGGGAGCTGACTGATGCGACGGGCACGCCTGAGGAGCATTTCGACCGTCTCTGGGCGCTGACGTTGCTGGACCGCGCGCTGCTAACTCTGCGCTCCGAACATGCAGGTGAAGCCGCTGCTCGGCGCTTCGAAGTGCTGCAGCCCTTCATCTCCGGCGCGCGTGGCGACACGCCGATGGAGGAGGCCGCCGCCAAGCTTGGTCTTTCCGTCCAAGCCATCAAATCTGCCGTCTTCCGTTTGCGCCAGCGCTTCAGCGAGATCGTGCGCGCCGAGCTGCGTGAGTTGGTCGAGAAAGACGCGGATGTGCAGGACGAGCTGCGGTATTTGCTGGGGTGCTTGGGGAAGTGAGCCCTGAGGCGGGCCGCTGGCACAAACTGCTTGTCCGCACCGCGCAGGCACCCGTCATTTCCGCATGTCAGCGCGCAATCCATGCCCGGAGTGTGGCAAGCCCATCACCACGGGTTTGCTGGGGGGCGCGTGTCCGGAGTGCATGGCGTCGTCCATGCTTCAGGATTGGGACCAGCTTTCCTCCCCATCGGCAATTTCATCGGAGCCGGTCATCACCCGCGTTGCAGACTATGATGTGCTGCGCGTGATCGGCCGCGGAGGCATGGGGGTGGTCTGCCGGGCCCGCGACCGGCTGTTGGGGCGTGAGGTGGCGCTCAAGCTGATCCACTCCGGCGTGCTGGCCAGCGATGAAGAACTGCGGCGTTTCCGCCTGGAGGCCGAAGCCGTGGCTCGGCTCCGGCATGAGAACCTGATCGTCATCCACGAGGCGGGTGAGGCCGATGGCCAGCCTTACTTCACCATGACACTGGCCGAGGGCGGCACGCTGGCCGCGCGTCTGCGGACGCTGGGAAGGCTGGAGCCGCGTGAGGCGGTGCAGATGATGGAAAGCATCGCCCAAGGCGTGCACCATGCCCACACGCGCGGCGTGCTGCACCGGGATCTGAAACCGGCCAACATTGTCTTCGACCTGGAGAACCGCCCGCTGGTCAGCGACTTTGGGCTCGCGCGGTTCACCGGGGCGGATTCGGTTACCAACAGTGGCACGCTGCTGGGCACGCCTGCCTACCTGGCACCGGAGGTCGCCAGTGGCGCGGCCGGACACACCACAGGCAGCGACGTGTATGCGCTGGGCATCATCCTCTACGAATGCCTGGCAGGGCAGCCGCCGTTTGAAAATGAGTCGCCGCTGGCCTTGCTCAAAATGATCACGGAGCGAAGCCCCGCGCCGCTATCCGCATCTGTGCCAGGCATTGACCGGGACCTGGAGGCGGTGTGTTTGAAAGCTTTGGAAAAAGAGCCCCACCGCCGCTATGCCAGTGCCGAAGCAATGGCCCAGGACCTGTCACGATGGCTGCGCCATGAGCCGGTGGATGCTCGGCATCCGCCTGTGAGCGAGCGCTTTTGGCGCTGGGCGCAGCACAACCAGTCGCGCGCAGTGCTCTACTCCATGGCGGTGGTGACTGTGCTGATCATGATCGCGCTCTCAGGCCTCATGAATGTGGTCCTGTCCACCGAGCAGGTGAGCACTGCCGCGGCCATGCGCCAGAGCGAGACCCGCCGTGCGGCCGTGCTGCGCGATCATGCGGCCCATTTCATGGCCGATGAAGCCACCCTGCTGCGCGCGCTGCCGTTCCTGGAGGAGGCGGCCGAGCTCGGGACCTCGGATGCGGCCCAAGACCACGCCATCCGCCTGCGCCAGCGGGTCGTCACCCGTCTGGCTCCGCGCATGGTGCATCGCTGGGCGATCCAAGATTTGCAACCCGTGCTGGCCTGGAGCCCGGACTCCCGCGTGGCAGCCATCTCCGACAGCAACTCGGAGCAGGCCTTCAATGTGCAGGTCAATCAGACGGCTGAGGCGACCGGCCCGTCCTTGAAGACCACCCGTCCGCAGAATCCCATGCAGGTGCCCGATGACGGCCATCTCCCCCTGCGCAGCTTGCACAGCCCGGATGGCCAGCACGTGCTTGTGCACAGCCGGGATGCGGTCACGCTCTGGAGCCGCGCCCGCATGCCTGTGCGCTGGCAAGGGCAAGGATTGAAGCACGCCTGGTTCGATGCTCGGGGGCGGCTGCTCCTGAGAACCGCGGCGCAAACGCTCCAAGTGCAGGCGAATGCGGCGACCGAGGTGCTGGCTGAAGTCGAGGCCCCGCCGCCCCAGACGGCAACGCCTCCCGCGCTTTGCTCGGTGCGCGATCTGCTCGCCGTGGCGGACGGCAGGCTGGTCCGCCTCTGGCGCGGTAAGGTGGGGGAGCGCGAGATCGTCGAGCCGCTGCCGCATCCGGCACCGGTCATAGCGGCGGCCTTCGATGCGGGCGGCCTCTACCTGGCCACGGTGGCGAAGGATGAGCAGCTGCGCGTCTGGGAAGCCGCCACCGGCCTGCCCATCACGCCACCCATTCCGGTTGGCAAAAACACCCGCCTGACCTGGGACGGCACCCGCCAAATGATCGCCGCCTGGTCGGAGACTGAGGTGCTATGGTTTGACTGGTGAAGAATGGCTAAACCACGGGCAGCTTCCAATCCCCACGGAATGGACGATGCGCCAGCAGGGCATTGGCTTCAGCGTCATTGCCGAAGGTCTCAGTAGCCGGGTCCCAGGTGAGCTTGCGCTTCGCCTTCAAGGCCATGGCGGTGAGCTGTGGCAGCATGTCGGAGCGCACGGCGGTGTCGATGTCGCAGATCGCGCGCGTGCCAGCGCGGATGGCTTCGATGAAGTTGTCGGTGTGGACCTTGCTAACGGGAATCTTGATCGGCATAGTGCCCATCGCGTTCTGTGGGTCGCGCAGCAGGGCGGGATCGCTGGGCTTGATCGACCCGCGCACCACGTGCACCCAGAAGTCCTCGCCGATGAAGCGCACGCCGTGGCCGATCTCCTCGCCCTGCGTGGCGAAGGTGATGGGGGCTGCACTTGCATACTCCAGGCGCACCTTCCAGTTCAGCACGGCGTCGCAGCTGCCGCTCTTGGGATAGGTCGCCGTGCCTTCCACACTGGTCGGACCGGTGGCGTCGGTGCCATTGCCCCACTGTGCGATGTCCAGGTGATGAATGCCCCAGCAGGAGATCATGCCCAGGGAGAAGTTGGTGATGTTCTCGTGGAAGGCGCGCTTGGCCTTGTTCTCATGGAACGGGGTCATCGGTGCCGGGCCCACCCAGCGGTCCCAGTCCAGCGTCGGTGGCACGGGTTGCTCGGGGAACAGCTCCACCTCGCGCCCGCCTTCGACACCGACTTGAATCTCCTTCAGCTTGCCCAGTCGCCCATTAAGCGCCAGCTCGCTAGCCCAACGGAAATACATGTCGGATCGCTGCTGCGTGCCGAACTGGAAAACCACGCCGGTCTTCTTCACCGCTGCGCGCACCACCTTGGATTCCTCGAAGGACATGCCCATCGGCTTCTCGTGGTAGATGTGCTTGCCATTCAAAATCGCATCGGCGGAGGGAATGCTGTGCCAATGCACCGGCAAGGCCATGAGCACTGCATCAATGGTCTTGTCGCGGTTCAAGTCGCGGAAGTCGGCATACATTTTCACATCATCGCTGCCATAAGCCGTTTTGATGTAGCCCTTCGCACGCTCGATGTTGTTCTGATTCACATCGCAGAGCGCGACCACACGCACACTGTCATTGTTCATGAAGCTGCGCATGTCCACCGTGCCCTGCGCGCCGCAGCCGATAATACCGAGCGTGATCTTGTTCGACGGTGCGGTCTGTGCACGCAGCACGTGAGCGGGAATAATCCAAGGTGCGCTGCCTGTGGCGATGATCTGGGCGAGGAAAGAGCGGCGTTGCATCATGTTGCATCAAACGCCGGGCTTTCGGTGTTCCATCAGACGGAATTTGGGGATGATCGGACATCCAGGAGAAGCGCTCAGTGGTGGTCCCCATGCGGACCACACTTGCATTCGCCCTTCATCCCGCCACGCTGCGCGCATGACTGGTGAAGACATGGCGCAGGTGCTCAGCCGCATTGCGGTGCTGATGGAACTCAAGGGCGAGAACCCCTTCAAAATCCGGGCTTACAAGACCGGAGCCGAGATCGTGGAATCATTCCCCGGCGACATCGTGGCACGGGCTGCGGCCAATGATTTGAAAGGCATCAAGGGCCTGGGCGATGCGTTGCAAGACAAGCTGCACGAGCTGGCCACGACGGGGAAGCTGGAGTTCTACGAGAACCTGAAGGCCGAGTTCCCGGACACGATTTTTGACTTGTTCGACATCCAAGGCCTCGGGCCCAAGAAGATCGCTGCGCTGTATGCAGAGCTGGGTGTGGCCAGCGTGGCCGACCTGAAACGCGCCTGCGAAAGTGGCGAGGCAGGCAAGCTCTCCGGCTTCGGCGACAAGACGGTGGTGAAGCTGCTGGAGTCCATCGCCTTCCACGAGGCCCATGCCAGCGAGTTCCGCGCAGGCGATGTCGCCGCCGTGGTGGAGGAAGTGCTCGAAACCCTGCGTGACCATCCGAATGTCAGCCGCGTGGAAGTGTGCGGCAGCTATCGTCGCGGCAAAGAAGTCGTGCACGATCTCGACTTCCTCGCTTCCTCAAAAAATGCGCAGGCGGTGATCGATGCCTTCGTCGCGCTGCCCCTGTTCGTGACCACGCTCGCGCACGGCGGCACCAAGGCCAGCGTTCGCACGGCGAACGGCTTGCAATGCGATCTGCGTGTGGTGGAAAACGATGCTTTCTCCTTCGCGCTGAACTACTTCACTGGCAGCAAGGAGCACAACGTGGCCATGCGTCAGCGTTGTCTGGATCGCGGCTGGTCCTTGAACGAATACGCCATTACCGGCGATAACCCGCCGTCCGACGTTCATGACGAACGCGACATCTACCGCGTGCTCGGGCTCAACTACATCGAGCCTGAACTGCGCGAGAATCATGGCGAACTGGAGGCCGCCGAGAGCAATACTTTGCCCGACCTTGTTCAGCTCACCAATCTGCGCGGCACCTTCCACAACCACACGACCGCCAGCGATGGCAATGCGACCCTCGCCGAGATGGCCGAGGCTGCACAAGAGCTAGGCTTGCAATACCTGGGCATCGCCGATCACAGCAAGAGCAGCTTCCAAGCGAACGGCCTGGATGCCACGCGCCTGCGCAAGCAGATCGCCGAGATTCGCGCGATGAATGCCGACTTCGATGGCTTCCGCCTGTTCGCCGGTAGCGAGGTGGACATCCTCAAGGACGGCAGCCTGGACTTCGATGACGACCTCTTGGCCGAACTCGATTACGTGGTCGCCAGCGTGCACAACGTCATGAACCTGCCCGAGGCCGAGATGACGAAACGCATCATCAAGGCCATTGAAAATCCGCACGTCACCATGCTCGGCCACGTCACGGGTCGCCTGCTTTGCCAACGGCCGTCCTACGCCGTGAACATCCCCGCAATCATCGACGCCGCGGCGGAAACCGGCACCATCATCGAACTCAACGCCAGCCCCTGGCGTCTCGACATGGACTGGCGCTGGTGGAAGTTAGCCAAGGGAAAAGGCGTCAAATGCAGCATCAACCCCGACGCCCACAGCACGCGCGGCCTGCAGGATTTGTTCTTCGGCATCCGCAGCGCCCGCAAAGGCTGGCTGGAGCGCGGCGACGTGGTAAACACGTTGCCGCTTGGGGAAATCGAGCGACTGCTGCAAAAGAAGCGCAGCGTTTGACATTCCCCCTGTCGCCTCTAAACTCCCACCCTGCTCAACGAGCATGGCGAGGTAGCAAAGTGGTAATGCACTGGTCTGCAAAACCGGTATGCGCGGGTTCAATTCCCGCCCTCGCCTCCACCGAAAACCGCTTGAAACAGCCTCCTGTATAGGATTGCGGCGATTTGGAGGTTGCCCATCGTCAGCGACGGATAGCTGCTAATGGCGGCAATTTGCGAGAAAAAACGGATACAAAACGGATACAAATTGGAACGGTTTGCTTGCATTTAGACCTGCCTCAGCACTTGGGCTGGCCGACTTGGTGGGTTGGCGAAAGAATCGCTGGAGGGTTGAGGCGCTAGCGGTGGCACAGTAAACCCTGTGACAAATGCGCAGGGAGCGTAGCGTTTGGGGTGTAAACGAGGAATCGTTCGAGAGCTTTTAGACCCACTTTTCGCGCTACTCCGTCACGAACACTTCCGGCAAGTGCTTGCAATACGATGAATGCGCCCTCGCCCGCTGTTCAGAGGTCTTTCGGGAGACAACCTTTGGGTGTGGCAAGGCGTTCTTTTTGGTCGGCTGTGGGTTCTTGGGCTGCGACATGGAATAGTGATAGCACTCTTGTTGCAAGATCATCAATCCAATTCCCCGAAGACATGTTGGAGGGTTTGAGGCGCTCGGTCTTCTCTACTCCGTCACGAACACTTCCGGTAAGTGCTTGGCGCGTGACGCCAAGATTCTGGCCCATTGTTCGGGGGTCTTGCGCGAGATAACCTTGGACTGGAGCAAGGCGTTCTTTATGGGCGGCGGTGATTTTGGGGGCTTCTCCATAAATAGGATAACACTCCTGTGGCTAGATCATCAACCTTGTTCCTGGAAGATACCCAAAGGCTCCAGCATCCTTTTCAAACCATCGCTGTAATGACGGGAGCAACGGTAGGCCTAGCCGTCACGGCTTGCTTTTTGCTGCCGCCTTGCGGGCGCGATCACGCTCCCGTTGCTTGCGTGCCTTTTCCCGTGCTGGAAGTCTGCCGCTGGCCATTTCCTCCACGACATGGGCGGCGGTAAGGATGTGCTCCATGCTGAATGGGGGCAGGGTGGTGCCGGATTGCAGGTAGCCGGAGAGATACTTCTGCGATGCCGTGGTGAGCTTGCGCATTGAAGCAACGAGATACGCAACGGCTTCGGCCTCCAGTTCGCGTGTTGCGATGTCCAACCCCATGCGCTCCTCCCAGAAGTCCGTGGGTCGCTTGCCGCAGTGGCCGCAGAACAAATGGCCGAGTTCATGGGCAAGCGTGGTGAAGCGGGTGGGCAGGTCATGGGCCTCGTTGAGTTCGATCCGGTAATCGGCCCCTCCCTTGGACGACTGACCGGCGAAGCCTGCGAGCGTGACAAGCATGGGGCTTTCGACCACCTGAATGCGCAGTTTCGCAGAGAGGGTCATCATGCTCGCCCAGGCTTCGGCATCCACGGTGCCCGTGGCGGCGAATGGGTCTTCAATCTCACGCTGAACCGCAGGCGGCAGGGGTGCTCCCATCGTATCGGTGATGTTGAAGACGAAGCTCACCGGCCCTTTGAATTTCAGCACGATGTAGGGGCGTGCGCCGGGCTTTACTTTGCGTCCTAGCACGGCCCATTCCTTCACGGTGGCGGCATACGTGAGCAACGGGTTTTGCACATGCAGCAACATGGTGTTGTAAGGAGCAACGCGAGGCATCCGGCTTGCGAACTGCATCAACTCCTGGAACCGCCCCGGTGTGTTGTAGGCGAGTGCGCTGCTGATGAGTTCATCAACAGCGGAGAGGGCTTCGGCTTGGTCGGGGGTAATGAGGGGAACAGCCATATCGGGGTTTCATTTCACGAAGTGCCGCGACAAGTCAGTTGCTCCATGGCCAGCCATTCGATCCACCTGCGTCTCCTGCACTCGGGGATTCAAGCAAGAACCGCGCTCCATTAGTAGCGCCCATCAACACCTGGGACTCAGGGTCATAAATGATTGGCTTGGAATGCTCAAGGCTAGTGCCACAACGAAGCCGTTGCCAAGGCTCCGCTTCGTCGTCGGTCCAAATGTAAACGGGAGAGAAGCCATACTGCAAAGCATCAGAGACTTTCCACACACCGAGCAAGGCAAACCCACAAATCAAAGGAAGCAGCCAGCCACGCATGACCATTTGCACGCCTCCTTCGGCACGAAAGACCTGGGCTAGCGCGACTCCAAAAGCGAAAACAGCGAGGTGAGCGATCATGGTTGCGCCAAGACTGTTTGCTGTCGGTGGCAACTTCAAGATCATTCGCGGCGCAAGCTACGTAGGGCCTCTCGTGCAGCAGCCAAAGCCGCTCTGTGCCCTCCTTTCCACGCGTTGTGTGATGACGTTGCCTTGCCGTTGTCACTGGTGGGTCCGGTGGCGTTCTGCCACGGCTTCCAGCGGCGGACGGCTTGGGATTGCTTCAGGCGTGCTTGGGGTGTCCAACGTGGCATTTGGGGTGGCAGATGGGGATGCGAGCCTCGCGCGCGTGCGCGGACGATCTCTGTTTTGGGTGGAACGAACTATTCGCTGCGGTTCGGCGCTGGCGTTGTTGTTGACCACTTGCTGGCTCGCGACATTGGCCTGGCGGGCAATCACAATGCGCGGGCCTTGCTTGATATTGGCGAGGGCTTCCAAGGTGGTGCTGCTCTGCGCTTGGGCTTTCAGGGCGAGACGCAGATAGCGCTCGAACAGGTCATGCGGGAGCTTGGCGTTCAGCACCTTGTGCATGAGGTGGTGATAAAGTCGATCCAACGAGGCTCCTTGAATGCTGAGGCGTCGTTCGATGGGGGCCAGGTCGCCGCTGTTGATGCTGTTACACTCGGCAGAAAGGGCAGAGGTGATGTCGGGGGCCGTGGCACCTGAAAGCTGCATTTCCGTGGTCATCATGCTGCACAGCGTCTGCGTGCCTGAGAACTCTGGGGCGAGGAGCGCGTTGGCAAGTTGAGCGCTGGAATTTGGGTCGGCCTCAATCCGTTGTGGATTGGCGGCAAGCTCAAGGGGGTCGGTGGCTTTCCTGGAGGTTCGAGGTTGTCGATGAGGCTTCATGAGTGTGGGGAGGCTAAAAAGCTATTATCCTGATATGGCTATTGCGACACGTCGACGCTCCCAGGTTCTTCGGCTGATGCCTTCAGCTTCCCAAGGCTTGGTTGCCGTGAGTGTTATCGTTTTTGACCAGCGCCTTTGCCCTCGTGCTGATTGCAGTGCCGAAAAGCCTTGCGGGCTGAACTTGTTCCAGACCCAGCGAGCGACGGAACGGACTATGCCGTTCACTTCGGCGCGGGTGAGCGGGACGGGAAAGGTAGCATTGGTGCTGGCAGCAGCGACCTTGAGCATGTGCTCGAAGTCGTCGCGTGTCTTGCCAGCCTTGTGAAGGACGCGCCACTGCTTGTAGGCGATGGGGCGAAGTGTGTCGAACAACGTGAAGTTTCTACCGACTCCGTTCACCTCTTGCTTCGGACGACGGCGCTTGTCGGCCTTGTCCAGGCAGTTGTTGAGAGTGGCGAGCTGGTAGGGTATCCGCGCCTGCCAATCGACGGCCCATGTCTCGGAAACGGGGTTCTTGGAGAGGAAGCCTGGATACGCGGTGTCCGCTCCGAGCCTGTGGGTGAGGCCGCGCTCAACGTCTGCGTAGAACCTCATCGCACGGCGGCTGGAGCTATCGAAGGCGGAGACGGGAGATTGCAGCAGGTAGCCAAGGTGGGCGTGTCCATTGGCTGGATTGAGGGCGGTGAAGGTGGGCGCAGGACAACCGCGCTCTTCGGCACGGTCAAAGGCATTCGGGCTGTCGATGTCGAACACCATCCACCGCCAGATAAGGGGTGAATTGTGCTGGATCATCGGGTAGCCGACGGCTGTCTTTGCTGCACGAATGCGCAGCTTGTTGCCAAGGGTAGCCACGCAGTATGGCCTAGCTGGGAGAGTCAGAATGTAGTCTGCCCGCGTCATACCAGCGCGGTAGACTAAGGGTTTGAATGGCAGGCCGTGACGCCTTCGGTGCTGTTCCCTTTTTTGCAGGCACGACGCACACGAGGCCGGAATGCACCAGCCGTGCGAGCAGCGACGCGGTGCCTCTGAATGAAGGCGTCGAGGTCACTGCGCAGGAAGCGCACATAGCCGGGGCGCTCAATGCAGGGGATGGCCTGCGCTGTGCGCCAGTCGTCCAGAGTTCGCGGTGCGATGCCGAGGAAGGCTGCTGCTTCGGCTTTGGTGAGGAGTTGCGATACTGTTGCCAGTGGTGGTGTGCTGTGGTGCATGGCGAGACCTTGCACCACAGGGGTTTACGCTAGCCTCGTTACGGATCAGAGCCTTCTGACGCTTGATCAGAAAACGCATCAGACCTTTGGCGAAATCAATCAGAGAGAACGATCCGCCGATCTGAATCTGCACCTACCTCAAAACACGTTCTTTATGCTTTGCCACTTTTCTTTACCCTCAGCTTTTGGCGGGCTTCCTTGGCTCCACCTTGGCGATTTTTTCGAGCCATGGCTGCACGCTCTGCCTTAGTGAACGAGCGAAAATCTGCGACTGCATCAGCGGCAAGCAATGCATCCATGTAACCGCTTTCGCGGATACCCCAGCTTTCTTCGTTGCCTTGGAGGCGCTCATCAAAAAAGCGTTGCCATAGTTCGTTCCGTGTCTTGTCCCATCGCTTGCCTGAAAGCACGATTTTGGGGATGTCGCCAAGCTTCACCAGCCGTTGCCCATTGCGAACGACGACTGCCTTTTTGAACTCACTGGCGTTCGCCACACGTTCGGCGTCATCTTCACTTCCTGAACTATAGAAGGCACCAGGGTCTTGGTTGCTCGCGGTAAACTTGCACACGTCGATCACGTTGGGGTTGGATAGCAGTAGGTCGCACTGAAACACGAGGGTAAGGGCGTTGAGTATTTCGACGGGGTTGCTGCCTTGATGAGGGTTTGGGTTTACAGTGGCAGCAAGCGGCAATGCGGCATCGGTTTTGCCGCGCAACACGCCTACAAGTCTCGCCAGATTCCAAGCATCTGGATGGACCTCCAGTCGGGTTGGCTGCTGTGGTGTGCCTTTGGACTTCGGCTTGGAGACGGCTTTCCTGGCCATAATGTTTGCATCAAAGGGCTTCGTGCTTCTTTTCAGTGAGAGGTTAACAAGAATGACTCAATACTGTCTGGTCCATGGAGCGGCAAGGTTGTCGTGTCTGTGTGCATGATCGTCGTCCATTAGCCTGCCTCGGTGGTTTTCCCGCACTAGGGGTTGCTACTCATTCTCCGAACATTTGCGATGAACTTTTCTCAGTTCTTCGCTCAATTGGCCTTCTTGTTGTAAAATCAATGGTTCCCGGCCCATCGAATAGGAATATCTTGCAAGACCCCACAAAATCCCCAACATTTTGGGAAGTTGTGATTTTGTGATAATGGGAATCATTGGCGGGACTATAGGACACGAAGGAACATCTGGCTAACTACGCTTATTGCGAGACGATGTCGCACTGATGCCATGATGCCTAGCTTTGGCCAAGCAATGAGCATTCCTGTGGGACACAACGGAAGTCCTCCATTGCAATCCATCGCCAGCATAGAAAACACGCCGCAGGTCATCATCTCTTTGCCACCACATCGATGATGCTAGGTTGTGCCTCCAGCCATCCGATGAGCTTCGGCAGGAAATCATTAGTCACGTCCACGGCAACGCCAGAGTTCCTGGGGTCGCTACTGCCGCGGGTGACGCCGCGGTCTTGGAGGTAGGTGCTACTGGTGACGGCGGCGAGGATGTTGTCCTTCGTGTCTCGCACTTCCATGTAGAGGCAGAAGGCAGCGCACTCACGGGGCGGGGCGATGATGTTTCCGGCAGCATCGCGGACTGAGCCGAGTCGGCTCGCAGTGCCGGTTTTGCAGAGGGCGACAAGCTTGAGCCCGCGCTTAGCAAACTTACTTTGAGCATTGCGAATGCCGGATGAAATGCGGGTGGCGGTGCTGCCATCCGCGCCCTCAGCAGTGCTACGCATCCCTTTGTGAACCATGTCAATAACGGTCTTGTCGAGCGGCAGTTTGGGTGTGTCCGTCAACTTGGGTGCGTTCTTGGCATCGACTGCGAAACGAGCGTTGATCTTGTGCCCCGTGCCGAGACGACTGTAGGCCTGGGCGAGCATGACATTGCTCCAGTAGTTGTTGCCGGAACCGAGCAGCAGAGAAAGCAACTCGTAGCGCACGCTAGCGATGCTATCCAGGCGCAGGTTAGTGCGCTGTGGCAGCACGTCGGCAAAGCAGCGATAGAGCAATTCGCCATCTGCATGCATCTGGCTGAAGACACTGCTCAAAGGGCCGGCTTCCCAGTCCTCGCCCGTCTTGGACTGGAAGTTGGTGGCCAGACGCACGTCGAAGCATTCGCGGAGCTTCTGGAAGGCTGGCAGGTCGGGGCGGTCGAGTCCGCCGCTGATGCTGTCACCTTGAATGAGGTGGCTTAGGTCAAGATGGCCGTTGGGCAGGAGCTTGGTGCCGTCGCGGGAGAGTTGCGCACTGGGCCCGGCAAGCATGAGCATACCGAGATGCACGGTGTAGTCGTTGGAGGACACACGCAGGAAGCTCTCTGGCGTGACCATGCCGCGTGGCACGGTATTAAAGTAACGGGCCAGTTTGTAGTCGAAGATGTTGCTGCGCTCACTAAGGGACTCGTTGACGACAAGCGTGCGGAGGTTCGGGCACTGGTCCCAGATGGCCAGGGCGAGAAGCGGCTTGGTGGTGGAGCCGATGGGGATGAGCGCCAGGTTTTGATTGAGCGCGAGCTTGGTGAGCCTAGCTTTGTTGAGCCCTTCGATGGAGCGTGATTCCATACGCTTGCGCAGGCCATCAATGTCCGCTGGCGCGGGATACGAGGGCATGGCCAGCACCTCTCCCGTGAGTGCGTTCATGACGCAGATGCACGCAGGTTCGAGCTGGATGTTGTGCAGCGGCGAGCGGTTATGATCGAAGCTGCGCACGTAGGGCAGGAAGATGTCGCTGATCTCTTTGTGCAGCTTGCGGTCGAAGGTCAGCTTCACCGCGGGCTGGCCGATCTTGGACGGATCGGGATGGTCGGCTACATAGCGATTGAAGGCAGTGTGCAGGTCCGCCACGAAGGGCATCACGCGGGCCAGTTCAGGATCGACCAGGGTGACTCGCTTGCCATCCTCGATCCAACTGCGGCTAGCCATGTTTCCCGAATACAGACCGTAGCGCAGGGCGATCTCTCGCTCCTCTTTGCGCAGATAGATCCGCAGCCGGTCGCCGTCCACTAGCGGGGCGGCATTGTCCGCTACATTGTCATCCTTGCGGGCGAGGAAGGCGAGCGCGTGCTTGCCACTCCTGATGTTGATCTGATCACCATTGAGGTAAATGCGGGTGGCGATGTTATCCACGAGCTGGAGCTTCACCTGATCTCCCCACAAAATGAAGCGGAGGATCAACTGGCCCTGGGGACCACGCAGCTCATAGGCGGAGGCCGAATCATGGCTCTTGTTCTTCTTGCCCATGCCCCACTGTTCGAAGCTCAAGGCAAGGGGCTTGGCCAGCAGCGGTGGCGCTTCCTTGGCGACGGGATCAAAACGTAACTCAAGGCCTTCTGCGACGACGGATGGCTTGGCACCATCCCCCATGGAGATCTGTATGTGGGACTTCCGCACGCTGGGATACGGCAGGGAAAACTTATGATAAGTAGGCGAGACCCAGATGCTGTCATCGCTCTGCTGCTGGAAGAAGCCATCGCCCGATTCATTGAAGGCGTCCATGTCCTGGCGCAGGCGACCACTAAGCTGGAAGAAGTCGCGCTGCCGCGAGGAGGCCATGGAGTCATCGAAAAACAACTGTCCCCACCGCGGCATAGGGTTGATGGGATCTGCCACAAACGGCTGATGCCGCAAGGGACCCTTCTGGCCTGCCCCAGTCTCTTCGGATGGCGGCACTTCCAGCATACCCAGCACCTGTTTCACATAGCCCTGCGGCACATAGTAGTTCTTGGCAACGCTGTCGAACCTTGCTCCCGAAAGGAAGGCAAACGAGGCTAGTGTGCCGACCAGCAAGCAGCCCAGCAGGACAATCGTGAGCACCGTGTGCTGCGGCACTTTCGGCACGGAGGAGGAATGAGGGAGATCGGACATAGCTGAAGGGCGATTGGCAGGAGTTGCTAAAGATGCACTAACACACGAGTAAAGAGCAAGCGCAGCAGGATTTCCGAGAGAAAGTTCCAGAGACTCTTTCAATCCGCCACTCGCGCCAGCACCACGCGGAAGCCGATGCGGCTGGAGGTGTCAGCGGGCGGTTTCGCGGCACGCGCGGAGGCTCGGGCGAAGGTGTCCGGCCCCTGGTAGCAGCCGCCGCGCAGCACGCGCTCGGCCCGCTCCGCTGGCACATCGCCATCAGGCCGGGAGCGCAGCGGCTCCATTAGGCGGAAGGGCTCATACGGCCCATACACATCCGCGCACCATTCAAAGACCAGCCCCAGCATATCATGCAAACCCCAGGCGTTGGGTTGATACCTTCCCACGGGGCCAAAGACACCGCCGCTGGCTTCGGTGGCACCGATTCGGCGCAGCTCACCGTAGTGCGCGGTCGTGGTCCCGGCCCGGCAGGCATACTCCCACTCCGCCTCCGTGGGCAGCCGATACTCGTAGCCCGGCGGCAGGGCGCGCACCGCGTGCTCGGCACAGGTCAGAGCCGCGCAGAAGGTCACAGCATCGTGCCAGGACACATTCACCACCGGGTGCGCGGGCTTGCGGTAGCTCTCGTATTTCATCGGCTGCAGTGCGGGCATCACGCGCAAATACTGCGCCTGCGTGATCGGCGTGCGGCTCATCCAGAAGCCATGCGACAGCTGCACATCCTTGCGCTGCCGCTCGTCGTCCTTGGCCTCCGCATCGCCCGGGCTGCGACCCATGTCGAAGGCTCCGGGGGCGATGCCCACCAGCGGTAGGCCATGATGGTTCTCCCAGTCCCGGCAAGTGGCCGACGCAATGAACAGCTCCAGCGCACGCGGCTCCTGCATCGCTGGGTCCTCGTTCAGCCAATGCTCCAGCGTTCGATCCAGCTCGCACTGCTTGACGTTGATTGTGTGGCCAAAGTTGGTCGCCGCTTGATCGGCCTGCAAATGACCCTGAAATGCCTTCTCACCGATCACCGTATCGCCCACGATGATCTTGAGTTCCGCAGGCGTGTGCGGCACCGGCGAGACCTTCAAATGCAGCGCATCCGTGATGATCGTCTGCTGGAGGAAGCCGCCTAGATCACATTGCAGGCTCAGCCGCAGGGAATGCTCGTCCTCCAGCACAGGCTTCAATGGCAGGTCGATATGGTGGAATGAATTGCGCGGCAGCGTGATCGGGTCCTTCGCCACACTCTCCGCCGTGCCGAGCGCCGACCACTCCACCGCCAGCAGCACCCCGGTCAGATCCACCACCGAATCATTGCGCAGGGTCAGCCGAGCAATGCGCTGCCGCCCCACGATCCAGCTCGAGGGGAGGCGGGCTTCAAGTTGGAGGAGCGTGCAGCGGGTATGGTGCATAGGAACGCTTTAGCAAAGGGAGCGCAGGTGGGCAATTCCAGTGGATCAATACTTCGTGCCTCCTCACGGCTCCACGATCAACACGTCCAGTGCGAGACTTGCCTTGATGCGCCCAGATCGTTGTTAAACAGCGCATCAGACCCGATCCTTCTGCCAAGCGCGGCGTTTGAGGGAGCGGCATCTATGTCAATTTACAACATGATCCACGCTGGTCGCTTTCCGATAAAACAACAATCCTAGAGCAAATCTCCGGGAAAAATCATTGTGCCGTCGGCAGCGCTGTGCCGGACGAAGTGCCACTCTGATTGAAAAGGTCACCCGGCTCAGCCGTCGTGCTCACGAGCTTCGGCTTCAAGCTCTCGCCCTCGACATACTCCAGAAAGATGGCGGCCTGATGTCCCTCCATGTCCAGGCCGCAGGTGGCGACGATGAGATCTAGCCGGAGCTTCTTCCCGGCATCAACCTGCGCGCGCAGGATTTACATCTCCTTGTCGTGATGCACCATGATGGTGGGCAGGAACTTGAGTGCGACGGGCGAGTGCTCGGTGTGGTCCTGTGCCAACCAGACGACGCCCATGCCGCCGGAGCCGAGCTTCTCGATCAACTCATAGCGCTTGTTGAACACACGCTGCTAGGCCTTGAGCTGCAGGTGCTCTGGGCTGGTGCTGTCGCGAGATAGGTCGTTCGGAAAGGCCATGGGTGGGACGGGGCAAAAGTCTAGATGAGGATTCAAGCGTCGGGCGTGCCAGAACGCAAGACGGTGTGAAGTTGGTCGATCATCGGCATACCAGCATGGCTGGCGGTGGCGTAGGAGGAGCGTCCCAGCTCTGTTGGATACTCACAACAGTGCCTGATTTCGTGTTGGCAAAGATGAGCGGGGCGATGCTCTTGGGCAGACGGATGCACCCGTGGGAGGCCGGGTAGCCGGGGAGATGGCCAATATGCAGGCCGATGGGGCTGGTGCCGAGGCGCATCCAATACGGCATGGGCGCGTCGTCGTATTTGTTGGAGGTCTTACCGCTCTCGACCCGTTCGGTGATCTTGAACATGCCCTTGGGGGTGCTGTTGCCTGCTTTACCCGTAGACACAGGCGTATTGATGGCCACGGCTCCATCCACGAGCAAAAAGGCACGCTGCCGACTGAGGTCCACGATGATACTGGTGTTCTGGCTGGTGGCTTTTGCCAGCACTTGCTTGTTAAGCGTCGCCGGGTCTTGCTTGCTGTTGATCTTGATGGTGGTGTTGTTGGGGTCCTGAGGCGGGGTGGAGGCACCAGGGAGGCGCAGCTCAAGGCCAATGGCGATGATCTCGCTCTTGAGCTTGTTGAGTCGCACAAGTTCCTTCCAATGGCAGCCATGGATGCGGGCGATACGGCTGAGGGTGTCGCCCTTTTTCACCACATAGGTGGTGGGCTTGGGGTTGGCCGCGTTTGCTGACAGGGGCAGCACGGCGGTGAAGGTCAGGACAGCGAGGATGATGCAGGAGATGGATTTCATGATCGTGAAGTGCGGTGTTCACGATGGGGAAGAGTTCACGCGTCACCTTTTCCGGCTTGATTGACTCTCAGGGCGATTTTTCTTCCTCGATCACAGCTTGCACGAGCGCACCGAGAGAGACCGCAGCGGAGTCCGCAGGCTGTTGCGCGGCCCAGTGCATGGCTTGTTCCGGCTGCGTAACCGCCCATGCTGCGACAATGGTCGCGAGAGTCTCTTCCCACACAGGGGACCCGTCCTGCTGGTCTAGCCATGCGATGGCTGCTGCGGGATCGGTGGCAGCCCATTCTTCGGCGATTCTCAGGGTGCAACTGTCCCGCGCGGAAGCATCGGGAAGGCTCTGTGCCCAAGCCATCGCCTCCATAGGATCGCGTCTGGCGCAGCCTTCAGCGATGGCGAGCCAGGCGGAAGGTTTCTCAGCAGCATCCAAGCGATCCAGCACTTGAGTGAGAAGTCGTCCGTCATGTTCGGAGGCGGCCAAGGTCTCACAGGTCTGGACCAGGGCGACGGTGCGCAAGGGTCCGGCTGGTAGCGTGTCGGCATAGGCAAGCATGGCATCGGGCGACTCAGCCCCGAGCTGATTAAGCTGGCTCTGCATCGCTTTGAGGGTGACTTCGTCCGCTGACAGGTCGGCGATTGTGGATGGCTCTGGGGGCAATGCGTGGGACGTGGCCACTGGCGTGCGGGCAACACGTCGGGAGCGGTTGGCGATTGACTGTTGGTCAGGCGTCTTTTTCGGGGCCAAGGCTCTGGTGATGAAGCTTTGATGGGGCTGTCCCGGTCCTACAGCGACCCACCCGACAACAGCCATTAAGGCTGCGAAAGCGAAGACAAGAATCATTCGTGAATTCATTGCTAGAACGAGTTGGGGCAGAGGACAGATAAGACTGTCCTCCGCCCAGGGTGAATCAGTTCGACCAAGGATCAGGGACGACGACCAATGGGAAGGCGCTGCTCAAAATAGCCAGCCGTGGTGTAGGCCTTGAGATAAACCTCGTCGAAGGAGGGGTTGGGGCTGACGCCGAAGCGGGTTTCCACATACGGCAGTGCCACCACGTTGAAGAAGGCCGTCCCGTTGGCTGCGGTGACTCCGACGATGGCACCATTCCTGCAAAGTTCACCGGCCTTGTTAGCAGCGATGGTGACGCGGAGCTTTTCACCCCGTTGCACACGGTCCGTTTCATAGGCGCGGAGCGAAGGGTTCCAACGGACACGCCCGCCGAGCACGGAGCGCAGTTCTGGTTTGACGATGACGTAACCGGGATAGCCGGGCACGATGCACTCCAGCTTGAAGCTGGCGGCTTGTGACTCGCTGCTAACGCCCAGGGTGAATAGGGTGATGAGAGCGAACAGGGTGAGTGTGAGATAAGGTTTCATGATGTCGATGTCTTCTTGAATGTGTTTGTTATGGTTAGACTTTGCAGCGACACTCGCGACTGGCTTGGCAAGCCAACGAGCGGGTGCCAGATGTCTAAAGGATGCGCGCGCCAGATTTTCCGGTGGCACTCCAAAGATTCTTGCCGAGGCGATTCTCAGGGGGGAAAGAAACAACGTTATCATGCTTCATCCAGGACGGTCGTGCGAAGCAACTTGAACCGAGGTGAGCTGTCGACTTAGTTAGTGTTCTAAAGAATAAAATGAAACATCCTCAAGGCCAGTCGGTAGCAGAATAGACTTTCGCAACGCTGCGAAATCAAAGGAGTCCGCCAAGGGCTTGCAGTCCCCCCGGGAGGTTTTGCGGCCTGTTCCATGACTCATGGAGCTGAGAATACCATCAACCCTTCCCGTGACTGCTAGGAAATTGCTTTTGAGGGGGCCGGGTCGAGTTGGGCCTGGACGTGGCGCGGGGACGGGGGGTGAGAGGGTCTGTCATCCGATTTTCAGCGCCCCGTTTTTCCTGTCCACGCTCCCATTCTTCCAGACCGCGCTCCAGTTCAGCCAGACCGGCAACGTTCAACCAGCCCGGATTCCCGAGGGCTCGGGCCAGATACCCAGGAATCCAGCCAAAATCCTGAGATTGACGGCTCAGACCGGGCATAATGCCTGGCATCTTTTCCTTTTCCAGGTGGCGCGTGATCATGGGCATAATGCCTAGAATATTTTCTTGATAAAGCCGAGTGCTCCAAGCTTGTCTACTGCTGGTAACAGCGAAGCCCTCGCGTGACCAAGCGCACCATGGTGTCATGGAGAGGCATTGCGTCATCGGCTCTTTTGGGCGGCAGTTCGTCGCCGCTCAACCATTGGGTAAGCGAACTGGCGGGGTTTGGACATGGCTAAGGGACTGCCGCCTTGAACGTGCGAACAGCGGCGTCTACTCTCTCGATACTGGCTTTGACGTCGCCAAATTTCACTTTAAAGGCCGACAGAGCGGCGGCAGTGGAAAATTGGATATCTCCGCGCGCCGAAGTCGTCCAGGTTGACGCCGTTGAATCAAGCTGTTCCAATAGCAGAACGACGGCTGCTTGGTAGGATTTTAGTTCGGTTAGGAGAGGCGCTATCTGTCGTACTTGACCACCATATTTCGCGTCAACATCTCGCAAGGTGATGGTCACAACGAGGGGATCGACTTTGTTCTCTAGCTGGCTCCGGAGCGTATCCAGACAGCTGGAAAAGTAGCTTTCCCCTTTGGCAATCTGCGCGGCAATCTCGCCTGCCGATTTCAAACGAGGGGTGATCTCGCTCTTGGTTTTGAGGCTTTTCAGATCGACCGCCGTGTTCAGCTGTGCCAGCATATGGTTAAGCTCACCGAGGTGTGTGCCAAACCCCGCTGTCCACTCTTTCATTGTTTGGTCATAAGGCGAATTGCCTTCGCTGGTTGCGGCGGGCTTTGCGGGCACAACAGCGGGCTGCACATCGACTACACTGGCCACGAGTGCCAGCGATATGACGTCTTTCGAAGGAGGAGAATGTATCGTGGCTGCGGCAATTGCTGCGGCGTTAAGTTCGCCCAGAAGGCTACCATCTGCGAAGAAGCTCACGCGTTGAAGGTAGGGAGTGCCAAACTCCAGGATTTGTGCGCTTACAGAAGCAAGCACGGGAGAGGGCTCTTTGGCCAGGAGTTCGATGGAGACGACGAAATCTGTAAAACGATCTATGGACACTTCTACCTTACTGCCTTTGGGACTGGCCCCCTGAGCGAGAGCTTTGAGCATTTGGGAAATGTTCAGCCGGAAATCTTTGGCGATAGCGGCTGGCCCGTCCCCCCACGCTTTCTCCAATTCCTTGTCTTGCTCAGATCGCAGCTTTACGGTGGTGAGATGCGCTTGCATACGTCGTTCGTTTTGCCCGCTCGCTGCGGCCACAACTAGTTCCTCCCTGCGCTGTTGGTCTTGGGAACGGAACTCGGAGGTGAGACGGCTGAAGTGCCTCTCCAGAAAATGGTGAACGATGAACACCACGATCAACCAGAAAGTTGTAACCTTGAAGATTTGGGAGATCATAAAAGTCTAGATGAAGAGGCCGGCGCGGGGGATCAGAAGCTCAGGGGATCAGCTGCCTCAGTGTTATCCCCCGAGCTGTCGGAAGAAATCTCAATGGCATCAAGACCGTCGAAATCGACCTTGAGGAGTTTCAGTACTTCCTCCTCGCTTGCGCGGCTCCAGTTGCTTATGTTTCGTGCTACGACACCATCGACCACGACGCGAAGCAGTTTCGATTGAGTCGTCCGAGCTCGGCTGCGAAGGATACTCTTCTCTTCTTCAGTAGCGCCTTGGGGCACGATCCAATTCTTTGTTGTGTGATTGCAGGTCAGGGAGACGCTCGAGATGCCGCGAGAGCCACAGTAGGTAAAAAGGTCACGCGCGACCTGTGCCGAAAGCCGCAGAATCTCGGCACGCATCGCCGCCTTGCTTGTGTGTTTGGTCACAGGCCCTAATTCGCCAGTCGTAAGCGCTGCCATCCGATAAGCAACTTTCACCGCAAAGCTATTTGCACTAGGCGTGACCTCAATACGGGATCTTGGAGGCGCAGCTAGGGTGGCCACCTTTTCGAGAGCCTCCTGTGCGGAAATCTCTTTGTCTGCACCGAGTTGCTCCATCTCCAACAAGCTGTGTTCGGCAAGACTTTGGACAAGCTGTGGATCGTGCGCCCGACGGCGGCTCCATTCGGCATCGTGCAATTCCAGAGCTTTGGATCCATCGACGCTTGCAGGATCGCTCATGCGCGCCTGATGCGCCGCTTTAATACTTTTCATCTCCCTGTCCATCGCCGCCCTCTCTAAGGCCTCTTCCGCTTCCAAGCGCTCGACCTGCACCTTGTAGCGCTCGTCGAGCGCCTGTTTAAGGGAAGCGAACTTTGAGACTTTGTCGGCCCATTCCCAGCCAATCAATCCCAACGCTGCTATACTCGTAATGCTTGCTATCCACACGCTATTGCGCTTCCGAAGCGGCTCGGGCGGCGGTTCCACAGACCATTCAGGGCGGCTCGTATCGGATGGAGATGGATTGCTCATTCTACTAACTGCTAGGAAATTGCTTTTGAGGGGGCCGGGGCGAGTTGGCCCTGGATGTGGAGAGGAGACGGGTTGTGAGGGGGGCTGCCGTTCCGGCCTGCCTTACTGCCGACCTGACAGGCGTGGTTGCTGCCATAATCATCTGCCGCATTGCCTTCGCTTGACCGTTTTCCCGAGGCAACAGACTCGGCGACGTTTAGCGGGTTTCCCGCCAACGCACACTCAGGAGCCTGCCATGGGATGGGATGAATACCATTCGCCTCGCCGGTGCGGAGAAGCCGGAGAAGAACCCGGTTCTCACGAGCCCCAATCCCTCGGCAGCTTCGAAAGTGACCTTTGCATTGTTGTGCGGCGGCCACAGCGGCAGGTAGCAGGCCGTGTTCGAGGCAAAATTCGGTTGCGTATACGAGACATCCAGACGGAAGTTTGATGCGGCAGCCCTGCCGGGTATAAGAACCTTGTACCAATGGACAACGCTGCCACGAGGCCGCACGATGTTCAAAGCCTTGCTGAGTTCGGCGCTCAAACCTGAAGGAACAGTATCCGCGCGAAGCTTGCGCACCCCGATCGAAACGGAGGGCGAGGTCCGCTCGCCGGCGGGTGTTGAAAAGACGGGAATGAAGACAGACATAGGTTCACGCCTCACGTAGCTTCGGTCGAAGCCATAGCGGCCGGTAATTGTTGATTGCCGCCGGTCAACGACCACTGCAACTTCTTCCGCAGTCATTTCCTGCCTCGCCTGTCTGGCAATACTGAGCGCTTCGAAAGCAGCGCCTCCCGGCAAACCTAACCATTCATATCCATCGGGGTAAATGAAGATCGGATTCCCACTGGCCTTAGGCGTTGAAAGAAAGGAGCACAAAAGGAGAAGACCAACTGTCCAAGGCGCAGCAGCAATGCGGGCAACTGCTACTGCTAGGAAATTGCTTTTGAGGGGGCCGGGTCGAGTTGGCATTGGACGTGGAGCGGAGACGGGGTGTGAGGGGGGGGTGGGGGGAGAGAAGTGCGGGAAAATGACGAAATCCGAATACGGAGTAACGAATGGGGGCTGCCTTGAGCCGCTTCATGCCTAGTTTAATACGCTGGAGGATGGCTCAGTCAAGATTCATGACATTTTATCAACGATGGCGAGCATAGCTTTTCTGCCCACCGTGCCGAGATTATTTTTCGGCAGCGGGTTTTGGAGGGGCTGATGAAGGCTGTTCGATTCAGCCAGGTTCAATCGACATCGAGGACGAGTATGCGATCATCATCGAGCGGGACTTCTCTGGGCTTCCATTGGGATTCGTTGCTGTGGTGCGTGTCCTGCCAGTGGAAGCTGGGCTCATCGTCATCGGCGGGAATCCATTGTTTGATGGCCTGCCAGGGTGGCTCGATGGGCTCGAGAGTCTCAATGTCGAAGGGGGGATCGGGTGGTGGCGGGATGTTGATAAGGCCCTCCCACATCCCGAGGAGTCGAAGGAAAAACTCGATTTTTTCCGGCTGAATGAGGGTCTCGACTCGCTTCATGGTCCCTTTGCAGCAGGGGCACTGGAGGGGGTCGGCTCCCCATGTGGCGAGGATAAGGTCGCGCCAGAGGGGCTTCATTGCCTGGGCGCTGGGGGGGGGCGATGGCATGAGGAGCGGGTTGGGTTGGTGAGCTTCCAGCCGGGGATCGCGGCACCGGCCTGCAACCGTTGCTTGGCGACGGTCTCGGCCTTTTCGCGCAACGCATCGAGCACATGACAAGCGGTGAGGAAACGTCCGAGATTGTTGTCATCGGCAAGGACGGCCTCGAAGTCGAGCGCGGGCTCGGTCGCGGAGATGGCCTGCGCGGCTAGTGCGAGGCGCGCCGAACAAGTGTCGGCTTTCGCGCACCAGTTGCAGTAGTCGCCTGTTGCTGACCAACTACGAACTCGGTGCCGAGGTCCATGGCAAAGGCGTGCAGTTGGGCCTCAACTTCGCCGACACCGCCCCGGAACTCTTTGGCGGTCAGGAGATGGACGAAGAAAATCTAAGTGTGCTGAACGATTGCCGCAAACTCCATGCCCGCGTCAGCGCCGAGGTGAAAGCTGAACTGCCGCAGGTGCGTGCGGCATTGGCATGGTCGAAGCGTATTTGACTTGGGTCTGAACTTCGTCAGTCTCGTCGTCGGCCATGGCACCTGACCTCATCCTCTATCAGTTCAGCCGGGATCTTGTGGAAGCCGGTGATGCCAAGGATTTCTTGTCCAGGTTCGGCGATAGCCAACTGCCGAAAGGCAAGAAGCTGGAAGCCATGGTGAACAGCGTGGCTCTGATGATCGACGGCTACAATCACGACCCCCGAGAGATCTACGCCATCCCAGAAGTCAGAGCGTTCTACAAGCAGCTTTGGGAGGATTGGCCCTACTGGCTGTTTTTCTGCAATCTGGACACCGAAAACCTCATGATGATGGTGATGTGCTGCATCGATTCGCTCGACGCATTGAAGGTGAAAGGCCAAAGCCGGGTGAATGTCAGCATCAATCCCTTGGAGGTAGTTCGATTCATCAGCTCCGGTTTTGTGCCGATGAATGAAATGTGTGAGCGTGCCGGAATGAGCGAGCGCCAAATATTCGAGCGGACCAAGGCAGTGTTCGAGTATTTCAACCTGCCCTTTGATGGATCGCCACTTCGATAGCGATTCCCGCCCTCACATGTCCAAATTGGCAGGACTGCGAGCCTCCACGACAACTGGAGCGGGGCTTTATTGGCGGTTCGCCACTCTGCGAAAAGGCGCGATAGTCTCGCCGTGGTCCATGCTGCTCGTTTATCTCGAAGACGGCCGAGTCGAGATCGACAACAACGCCGTCGAGAACGCGATCCGCCCCACCGCCATCGGCAAGAAAAATTGCCCTTGGCCCTGCTGTCAGGCTTCGCATGGGACATGCCGCTATCGCGGCAGATCAAGGACGTGACACCCGAAGTCTGGGCCAAGGCACAGCAAAACGCCCACCAGCGGAAAACGGCATAGTGTTCAAAACCAAAAGGCAAGCTTGTGTCGTTGATTGAGGAGTGGAGACGTTGGGAATGGTAGTAGCCGTCGATGAAGGCGAAGATCTCTGCACTAGCATCGGAGGCATTGATGAAGCGTCCATTTTGGAGCATCTCTGCCTTGAGCGTACCCATGAAGGACTCTGTCCAGGCGTTGTGATAGGGGTTACCGCGTGCGGACATGCTTTGACGAATGGAATGGCCTTTGAGGAGTTGACGCAAGACGGTGCTTCCATACTGGCTACCCCGGTCACTATGGAAGATTAGGTTTGGGGTGATGTACCGAGCTCGCAAGGCCTGCGCTACCGCCTTGCGCGCTTTGCGCGTGGCTGCGCCAAGTGTAGAGCAGATTGGTGCTGATTTGGAGGTCTTGAGCGGCCTCTGAGATAGGCTTGCCCAAAGCAATAATGCCTATGCCATTCTCCTTAAAGTATTGGGTATAAGGCTGTTAGGGTTTCAGGCTCATGAGTGGACTATGGCTTGTTGGGTTGCCAGTGGTCAATAAATCTAGCACACCTCAGTGGCTACATTGCAACCAAATCACGGACGCTTAGTTTGGTTAGCGATCTCACCCGCCCCGATACTCGCGGCATTCTGCACGGACTCTGCCTGCTCATGAAACTCCTCCCGAGTGAGACCGAGGACAATGAAACCTAGGAGCACCAGGCTTTCCACGATGTCGCTCTGGGAGTTCAGGCCGAGCAGATACAGATTGCGCCCGGTGAAGGGCAGCAGGCCGAAGTTGGCCATGATCATGTATACGCTGACCAAGCAAAAACTCAGCCCCGCAACCAACGCGAGCCATGACGTGAAGCTGTGCTGGCGGCTCTGGGCACCACCTGCAGCGAGGCCGATAGCCACATACGCAATGACCACGGCGAGCGCACCCAAAACGCCAAACTGCGCGAAGATGTAGATGGCGGAGACATTGTCATTCATGGCGGTGACGAACTTCGCAGGCAGCACATCCACCTTCAGATAACCTTCCCCGAGCAGGCCGCGACGCGCGTAGTTTTCCATGATGGCATGGTCTTGTGCAATGCGCTCGGCATTGTCGGTGCCAAGGTTGATAAGGTAGTCTCGGTGAGTGAACTGGAGCACGCGCAGCAGGGTGCTGTCGGTGACGAGTTCAGTGTCGTCTGTGATCAGTTGCTCCTCGGTAGTGATTTTAGCAGCGAGCCCGGGGACAATACCAAGCACCCACTGCGACTTGGTGAAGACGAAGCACATGATAACCAGCGGCAGGATAGGCAAAAAGCCACTAAGGATGGCGTGGCGGAGACGGGTATTGCGGTCGGCTTTTTCTCCTTCCACGCGCATGTAGGTCAGCACGCTCTCGTAACCGGCAACACAACCAATCGCAGCCATGACCAGTGCCTGCGGGATGAAGTAGAGCATCATACCCAGATCGCTCACTAACAGGGCCGTAACCCCCTGGCAGATGGAAAGCACGAACGCGCAGCGGATGAACGGCCACACCTGAGGCCAGCGCAGCCAGCCGTGCAGCAGCTTTCCACGCCACACGATGAAGAATGACAATGCAAACAGCAGTAGATAATAAGGAACGAAAGCAATCGACAAGGCGATGCGTGTGAACCCAAGTGGCAAAGCTTCCTTGAACCCCGCAGCAAGCAAAAGCACACGCACGACCAGCGCTGCGACGGCGAGCAGCATGAGCTTGCGGTAGCTGATCCAGGATTCGATCGCGCGTAGCCGCTTCTCGATCTTGCCCGGCAGAAAGTTGCGCATGAGCCAGCCGCCAAGGCCGAGCAGAAGTGGGGTGACAATAAGCGCTAACTTGGCATGGCTGAGGATCTCACCATTGAACGGTGGATTGACCAAGGCTGCCTGCCCGAACAGCACGCGGCTGCAAGTGAGCAGGCCAGTGCCAAAGAATAGACAAACCCATGAGAGAGATGCGCCTTGCCACAGCAAGAGCCCACAGGCGACAATCCCCATGAGGGCCACGGTGCTGAGGGTGCGCCACGGCACGGCGTGCTTGGTGATGCGCAACAGGAGACGGCGGTCGTGGCCGACCTTGAAGGGCTCGGCATAGGAAAGAGCATTTTGCTGTCCCCAATCATCGCGCACGCTGAAGGTGAGCCAGTTCATCTCCAGGTCTGCATTCGCTGTATCAAACCAACGACTGAGCCCTGGAAACACGACCTGATGCTGAAGGGTGCTGAAGGTGGTGCGGTCGTTGAGCGCGACCTTGAGGTCCTTCGGCCCTTGTTCCTGGGCGGCGATGTCGGCCTTCACTTCACCCAGTGGAATAGAACGGATGACCGACTTCTCGAAGTTCACTCGCAGCACGGGAATCTTGCGCTGCTTGCGCCCGCTGCCCTCCGTGCGGGTGGTGACGGCGAACTCCGGGAAGCGCTTACGCATGGAGACACGGCGCGCATCCCAGATGCCTGCTGGATGGGTGGGCCTTCCAAAAGACACTCCATGATCCGGCCCTTGCTCCTCTGCCATGACTTGCAGAAACTCGACCTTCTGGCCCTTGGTCAGCAGTCCGATCTTGCGGGACTTCGGCAGCACCTCAGCACCTTGGCGCTCAATACGTAAACCCTGTTCCAGTTGCAGTAGGTTCACCCCATTGAAGCGGAACTGATCATGGGGCTGACCATAGACCAGCAACGACCTCAGGCCGCTCTCTCGCGCGGTGACTCCACCGAGCGGGAAGACCTGCTGTGTCCACGGTCGGCGGGTGCCAAGGCGCATATTCAGGTTCAGCAACGGCAGAACGATCTGACGATTCGACAGCACCCAGCGCGTGCTAGCATTGGGCAACCAAGCGCAACGCCAGATGACGGTGGGTGGAACTACGCTGAGATTCTCTTCACTGGCATCCGTCGTCGCCGCAGGAGGTAGCGCGGGCTCAGCCTTGCCGAGCAGGAGGAACTGACCACCGAGGGCATCCTGTTCGTTGCCGATGCGGATGCCTTGATTCGGTTCACTGTTGGTCTGCGGATACTGACCGGCGAGTTCATGCTTTTCGGCCGCCTTCTTGCCCAAGGCCGTAAGCTCCAGCGTCATCTTGCCATCCACGGAGACAACTAACTGCAAGACTCCTGGCGGCAAGCCCTTGACCACCAGATCATCGTCCCAAGCACCGCCGACACGATACACACGCGCCGCTTCCAGGTCGATGGGGTGCGCCACAGGGTTGTCCTGGGTGGGCGAGTCCCACTGCAATTCGGCATTGAACCGCTGCACGCCAGACTCAATCAGGCGGACCGTGCCCACGGCTGGATCAGGACCAACGAGAGCCAGCGTGGTTACGTCCGGTTGATAGACGGTCTGCAGTTCATCGAGCTGGCCAAAGTTGAGCCGACGACCATTGAGCATGACTCCAAGCTGAGCGTTAAAGCCCGGCCCCTTCTTCAAAGTCAACACCACGCCATTTCCCCGCACACCGAGAACTTGATCGGCCATGCCTTCCATCCGAGCGATACCTTTATCAGCCCCCCCGATCCAACGATAGGTGTTTGGATCGAGATTGAGGTCATACTTGCCCGTGCCCAGCAGCCACTGCGCCAGCACGTCGCCACCCGCGTCCTCAGCAATGTGGATCTGGTCTCCCGATTGCAGCGACACCAGCCGTGGCAATCCGCCGGGTTCCACCGGCACGATCTGATCGCCACTGCGCACCAGCACACCACGCTGATACCCAGTGCCCGGCTGCAAGGCGAGCGAGCCATCGGCCTGCAAGGACAGCCGCAACGCGTCCACCGGGTAACCTGGAATCTCGATGCCGCTGGGCTTCCCAGGCTCAGCCCCACCTCCAATGACGATCTGGCGTGGTTTGCCATCCTGGTCCAGGAGGTCTATTTCAATCCCCTCGAGCGCTACGTGAGCCACATTGTGACAGCCACCCATCGTCAGGATAATCACGGCCCCCGCATAGCAGGCCAGCACCGGCAGCAGTGCCATCCAACGCGATAGCGTGCGACGCATGTAAAACAGACCCACGATGACCACAAAGACAGCGGCAGGTATGATATAAAAAAGTGTGAGCGAGCCGTTAAAGAAGTCGGTGAGGGAGTTCATACGATCAATCAAGTAAAGAGAGCGAAGCCGTGAGTTTCCGGCGCAGCGTGGCTGGAAGCAAAAAATTCCGGTCAAACGGAAAGCTCTATCAACGTGGCCTTGCCATAGCCCCCCATGCGGATGCAGAATCCTTGCTCAAGCTCGTCGAGAGGAATCTGCACCGCCTCATTCTCCAGCAGCCGGTATTCGTTGCCGGCGGTCACGAGGACTGGCTGGCGAAGCGGCGCGGCATGAGCTGAGAGCGGAGCGCTCAGCAACGCGGCCGCTAGGCCAGCGGGCTGAGGGTTAAGCCACAACTCACGCGCAAAACCCACCAGCAGATAGCCCTGCTGGCGGGTCGTGGCAGCAGTGCCTGCGGATGCGGTCAGTTGGAAAGGATCCATGCTGACAGGCGCGCGGTAGGCTTTGATATGCGTCAGCTCGCGCATGAGTTCTATCTCTCGCTCGACATACTCGTGTCTAGAATCCAGCACTGAGGTGATCGGAGTGGCGCTTCTCAGCAGGTCATCCTCATCCCATGGCTGATCGTCCCTCATCGCCGCATAAAGTCTGCTGAAGCGAGTGACTTCATCTCCATCGACTTGATCGATCAATGTGGTGTTATCCAGTGCCGCGCCCGTGATCCAGTGGGCATTCCAGAAGCACAAGACATGCAGCATCGGCACCGCCATGTCGGTCTCCCATTCATGTTCGCACACGGCATTCAATCCCTCGCCGAAGGGCACCACCAGCCATTCGTCACGCTCAATGTTTTGGTCTAACACCAGCAAGGCCAGCGGGCGATGACCAGCACAGCGGAAGCGGTCGCCGATGAGCCTCACATCTCCAGTCATCAGCAAATCGATCTCTTCCCCGCTCACTATGCCGCTCGCCGAGGCTGTTAGGTCAGCCTGAGTAAGAATGCCTCGCGTCGGTTGTCGCAGACTGTCGAGCATAGCCTGGGACAGTTCCGCCATTCTGGCGACAAGATCGCTATGATCCGCAGAATCTTCGTCGCGCTGCGTCGACAGTCGATCTCGAGTCTCATCGTAGAGGTTGCGGGCTTGTTCCCAAAAAGGCGAAGTGGTGACGAGAGGTTGGCTCATGGCTTTTTGGTTCAAGGTTACTAGCTCAGTGCTTTCCGAGGGCACGACCAGCAGCGCTGTCGGTCAACAGTGGCGGGGGCGCTGGTGCAGCGCGTTGCGTGTGGGCAGAAAAAGCCAGGATCTTTGTCAGCATGAATGAGGGCTATGACAATGCTGAAGAGATCATGGCTGATTTCTTCCGACCAAAACCATTCAGTGCACAGCCGCATCAGTTCTTGCCGCGCATAAGCCTCGGTGGCGCAATGCACCTCTTCCCCCTCACCTGGAGCGATGGCGATGGCGGCCTGCTTGAGCCGCTGTTGGCTGGCCTTGATCAGATCGTAAAGGTGTTTGCTGTCGGGCTTGTAGCCCAGCGTGATGAGGATGGCGGGATCCTGAATGCCGACGGTGAACCCCTTGTCGCCAGCCTTGCCTTTCTGCTTGCGCAGGGTGGTGGTGAAATGACCAAGTTTCACTCCGGGCGTGTCTTGCAGCCGGTCATACTCACGCTTGGCCAAGCCCTCGCCCAGCGCTTCGAGTTCACGTGCCTCGACACTGCTGGCAGTGCTTGCAGAGCCTGCCATGACATCGCCACCAGTGAAGGACTTGGCAGTGTCACTCCCCGGCAACGGTGCGTCTAAAGAGCCAACCTTAGCGTTGGAAATCACCATTCTCTGGAATTTCGCCTCGCGCCTCACCGCCTCCCGCGTGATCGCTTTCAGATAGCCCGTGAGGCAACGCAACACCTCCTCGGCCGTGCCAGTTTTCTTCTCGGGGTTGGTGGCTTGCTTGAAGAGTTCATTCATCAGCACCCGCTTCTTCTTTGTGGGCGCAAGCAGCTCCGACAAAGTGCGGTGCCATGCCTCCCAGACTGCGCGATCTTCAGAATCATTCGGTCGCGACGGCACCTCAATATGCAGCGTGCTGAAGTCCAGCGGCGGCAGGTCCAGCCCACGGCTGCTCTGCCAATCGGTATCGTCAAAGCCCGGGTCGGCATCCTCAGCATCGTCTGAGGCGAGTCCTTCGCGTTCCTCCACCAGCACACCCTCCACCACCTCGCTTGGCGACAGTTCTTCCTGTTGAATCACCGGCTCAGCATCGGCTAGCTCACCGCTGGTGAGTTCCAGCCCAGCCCATTGCTCGTGAAGCGATGCTACCCCATCATCGTCTTTCTTCGACGCCGTCTTCTTTCGCTGATCCCGCTGGCGCTGCGCGCGGGTGACGGTCTCGGCCACCACAAAGGGGATCCACTTCACATACTTCTCATGGCAGTAGAGGCCGAAGAAGCGCTCCACCAGTGGTGGCAGTTTGAAGACCGGACCCCGCTTGCTTGCTTCGGCGCCACGGGACTTCTCCCATTCCTTCCAAGTCATCCGCAACGCCGCCCAGCAGGCCAACGCCCAGACCTCGCGTGCTGCTTTAAGCAAGGATTCCGAGGGGCTCGCAGGTGAGGAAGGAAATGTCTGCATGACCCTTTCCTCTCTGCCGGGAATCATCTAGCTAGTCCAGCCTTTTCTCTTGCCCGAAACGAGCGAACAACGGAAAACTTCGGGCCTGATTCCTTACTGATCAGCAACCACCTATTCGTCATGTCCGCCGCTTCCTCGCCCACACCCGACTCCAACCAGCGCCGCAAGCTTCAAGTCCTTGTGGGTGGCGGGATTGTCATCGTCCTCGGCGTGGTTTCCTATTTCATGGGCGGCCCAGAAACCGGTCGTAAGGTGGACCAAAAGCAAGAACCTGGTGACGATTGGATTCGAATCGTCCCCCCACCAGCTAATCCCCCGCCACGAACGGACGACATGTTTGGAGGACTGGCGCTGGATGGAGAAACCGTCGAGCCACTGGAAAAAGCCGTGGTGGACTCCCCTCTTGAGCAGCCCCTGGCCCAGGAGCAGCCCCTGGCCCAGCCTCTCTCAGGAAAAGACGGTGAATCCTTGCTGCCCAGGCCCCAGTCGCCTGTCGTAGCGCTGCCGGGCTCAGCACCGCCCTCCAGGGCTGGAGGCGAGGCTGAGACGGCTGAAGCCGCCGCTGGAGGGATGATGGCACAGGCACCAGCCCCTCGGTCAGGTGTAGACGAGGCGAAACCCATGAAAGACCCGCCGCCGTCTGCGGTCGCCCAGGCTGAGAGCGACAAACCTAGAATGTCGGATAGCAGTAACATATCAGCGAAAGACACCGATCGTCAGCGCTCAGACCCGCCTCGTTCCAGTGGAACACCGCCCACAAAAGACCCACCTCAATTCACAGTCGCCCAAGCGAAAAGCGACAAGCCCGCGATCTCCGCCGAGAACCATAGCTCAGTTAAGAATGCCGACCGCGGTCCCACTCCTCCAGTTGTCGCAGGGTCACCAGCAGCGAAGCGAAAAGCGCCCCCCACCCGCGCACCATCTCTATTGCTCAAGCAACCGCGCAGCCCCATGCCAGCCATCATCGCCCACACCGATGGTGTGATCACCGAGCGCGAATTCAACACGCCCGCCAAATCTAAAGCCACCAATGACACCGCCCCAGTCTCCTCCCCCAAACCGCGCACCGTCAGAGTGACCAAACCGCAGGCCGAAGCCTTCGCTGAGCAGAGCACCCAAGCCTGGAAAGCGGAGAACCGCATTCCCGCCCAGCAGCGTTTCCGCCTACCCAAAAAGACTGAAACCAGCACCGCCACCATCTGGCGCGAGGACGACCAGCCTACCCAGCCCAACGAGCGCAAGCCCTTTGCCCTCGTGCTCGTGGATGAGCCCACCGATGCCAAACCAACCCCGCCCCCCGCCATCATTTACACCCCCGAAGGCATCCCCCTGCGCAACGTGCCGGACGGTGAGTCGGCATTGAAGAAGAATGGGCCCGACAAGCCTTTGTGGAAGCGGCCGGAGTGAGCAGCAAGTGGCTTCCCGGCCAAGCCAAGGAGCGGCGGCATCTTGCCGCTGCGTGAGAAGGACTTTGCATGCGGCGGAACGCACTCCTCTCCTTGGGGACAACCGCTCCGCTCGTCCCTCGCTTAACGCTCCCTACACTTCGTCTCTCGGCTCACTGGCTGGCTCTGCTACCTAATGGAAATGCGGCGACCCGGAAGCCCAGTTCGTAGGTGCGAACGCCAGGTTTATCCCAGAGGCGAGCTGCAGAGCGGCAGACGCCGGCAGGGCGGATCCAGCTACCGCCGCGAATCACGCGGTCGTAGCCAGCCTTCACCACGGGGTTAGTGCCACCAGGGAGACTGCTGTCGTAGCCGTCAAAGCACCATTCCCAAAGGTTCCCGTGCATGTCATATAGGCCCCAGGCATTCGGCTTCTTAGTCGCTACCTTGTGCGTGGTTGAGCCTGCGTTGTCACTATACCAGGCCATGCCGCCCACCTCTCCGGCATACGGCTCCACCGCCTGCGGGTTCGCTCGGCACGCATACTCCCACTCCGCCTCCGTCGGCAGCGCAAATACCCAGCCAGCGGGCAGCTTGGCGGCGCTGTTGAGTTTATTGATGAACTCCTGCGCTTCCTCCCAGCTCACACTATCCGCCGGCAAATCATCGCCTTTGAAGTTACTCTGACTGCTTCCCATCAGCGCTTGCCATTGGCTCTGCGTCACCTCCGTCTGCCCCAGCCAGAAAGCTCTCGGGATCGTCACACTCACCTGCTCTTCATCGTCTTGGTGGCCATACTCGCTACTCGGGCTGCCCATCTTGAAGCGGCCTGCCGGGCAGTAGCAGAGTTTCATGATGACGCTACCGGGGAGCTTTAGTTGGATCGGATTGCCAATGGTGCCGTCATACAGCGGGGGCACTTCCTGGACCACGGTGCCCTCTTTGGTGCGCTCGTCGGTTAATGGCGGCGTTGGCTGGGGCCAGAACGCATAAGCGGCGATGGCGATGGTGCCGCAAAAAATCGCCCACGGCAGCAGCCGCGCTCGCGGCTTCTTCTCGCCGCTCGGTGAGGCGATAGGTGCGGCGGCGCTCAGTTGCTGGAGCACAGCGGCGGCAGTGCGTGGTCGCTGCGCTGGGTCCTTCGCCAGGCACGCGCTGACCAACGCCTGCCAGCGAGCATCCACGGCCTGGCCAACCGTGTTGTTCTTCCCATCCTCCACCAGCTCCGCACGCCGCTGCCCCACGCTCGGTGGGGCCTTGGTCTCTTTGTGCAGGGCGATGACTTCCGGTTTGCCCTGATAAAACGGCGGGGTGCCGGTGAGCAGTTCGTAAAGCGTCGCGCCCAGGCTGTAAATGTCGTCGGCAATCGCCGCCTTGTGCCGCAGGCCCAGGCTCTCCGGGCTGGCGTAGGCCAGGGTGTTGCTGGTGCCCTGGACCTCGCCCGTCTGCGTGAGGCGGCCCATGGTTTCCTGAATGCTCTGGCTGATGCCGAAGTCCAGCAATCGCGCGCGCCCCTCCATTGTCACGATGATGTTCGCGGGCTTGATGTCGCGATGCACCAAGGCTCTTTGCTCATGCAGGTAGCTGAGCGCACTGGTGATGTCTGCCAGCCAGGGATCGATCTCCTGGGGCTCGAAGAAGCCGCGCTCGCAGGCTTCGAGCTTCTGCTTCAAGGTCTGGCCCCCGACGAATTCCAGCACGATCGCGGCCAGTGCTGCCTCTACCTCCAGGCCGTAAGTGGCGACGATGAGGTCATGCCGGAGCTGCTGGCCCACATCCACCTGAGAGCGAAGGCTCTGCATTTCCTTTTCGTGATGGACGAGGATGCTGGGCAGGAACTTGAGCGCGACATTCTTCTTCCCCGCGTGATCTAACGCCATCCAGACGACGCCCATGCCGCCGGGCGCTAGCATTTGCTTCAGCTCGTAGCGCTTGTTGAATACCCTTTGCCCCGCCTTGAGCTGCATGTGCTCGGGGCTGGTGCTGTCGCGGGAGAGATCGCTGGGGAAGGCCATGGGAGGTGTGCAGAGGGAGCAGGCAGGCTGACACTGGCTCAGAGTGCTGTGGCAATCAACCCGCCTGACGTGGCTCCCTCCTTGGTCAGGTGGGTCTGGGCGTGCAGCTTCTATGGCAACAGACTCTCCAACGCCGGCAGAATCCTCGGATGAATGTCATGCGCGAGGATGACATTGGCGCTGTCGATCTTCAGCCCTTGCTGGATGCGGGCGGCGACGGCGGCGCTGGTCGTTTGGGTCCAGTCCAGGGTGTCGATGTCCCAGAGCAAGGTCTGGTAGCTGAACTCCTTTTCAATCCAGGCACGCTGCCGAGCACTGAGCGCGCCATAGGGAGGACGGAAAGCCGTGGGGGCTTGGCCACAGGCTTTGACGATGGCGTCGTGGGTGCGTTTGATCTGGTCACGCACCAGTGTGTCGCTCATCACGGTGAGCTTCGGGTGCGACCAGGTGTGGTTGCCGATGTGATGGCCCTCGGCGACGATGCGCTGCACGAGCGCGGGGTAGCGCCCGACCTTTTCGCCGACGAGGAAGAAGGTGGCGCGCAGGTGATGCTCCTTCAGCCAATCGAGAATCAATGGCGTGTGCCTGGGGTGCGGGCCGTCGTCGAAGGTGAGGTGAAAGCGTTTCCCCTGAAGGCCGCTGCTGCTCCCGCGCTTTCCCGTGGCGGAGGGCGTATCGCGCAGCCAGGGGCGCTTCTCATTGAGCTGGAACTTGATGTCTTTTTTCGGGCGCGGGATGCTGTCCACCGGGCGGGCCTTCAAGGCGTAACAACTGGTGAGTGCGACGATGCTAATGAGCGCAAGCCCCAGAGCCGCGGTCAGGGTGCGATGGCGGCGGGCGTAACTGACAATGCAGGCGGATGACGGGGCAGCTTTGCCTGCCTCTTCGATGACGATGTAATCAAGGTCGGTGTTCATGATCGGGCTCCGGGTGGTGTTGGTTCACACTCACCAAGAGACCGTGCTGAATCTTTTCCGGGAACGCCGTGCCCCTATTCATCACTCCGCCTGCGCCGCCTTCACCATGGCGATCAGCTCCTCCAGCATGTCGATGCGTTGGGCGTAGTTGACCATGGCGGCGCTGGGTGCACGCTTCAGTTCGGTGACGGCGATGGGGATGTTGTCCAGCGCTTCCAGCGTGGCATTCAGGTCAGCGACCACGGCCTCATGCTTCTCCTTGGGCTGACTTTCTGCGGCCTTCTTGGCTTTCTCCAGGGCCTTCTGCTTGGCTTGCTCGATCTGCTGCTTGTAGCTTACCCATTGGTCGATGGTCATGGCGGCGATCATATTGCCGCTACTGAGGATACCGACGACATCGCCATCGCTATCAAAGATGGGCGACCCGGAGCTCCCACCCACGGTGGGCAGGTTGTGCTGAATGAGGCGGCGGTTTTCAAAGGCTGACTTGGCCAGCCAAAAGTCCGTGCTCGCGGTGACAATGCCGGACTGCATGGTGGCCACGGGGTTGTTAGGATCGACACCACCGTTTTGGAGATCCTCCATGGGGAAGCCGAGGAAGGCAATGCGGTGCCCGCTGTCCAGCGCTTGCAGCTTCGGCGTCGCGGCAGCGCGCAGGGTAGCACTGGCCGTGCCTTCGATGAGGAGAATGCCGACATCATAGGGCGGGGTGACGGGCGCTTTCCCCGTCATGCCGACCTCATTGCTGAAGTAGCGCGGGTGCGGGACAGCCAGCTTCACGCGGAAGCGCTGGTCTGGCCGTTTGTTGACGGCCACGTAGGCGCTGGCACCCTGCTTCATGGCTTTGTAAACGGGCGCGGCAACATGCGCATTGGTAGCGAACATACCGGGCGCGACCGCCCACGCGGTGCCCATGGGGATGCTCTTGCCCTCGGTGGCGATGACGACGAGGCTGATGCCTTCCTCGTAGGTCTTGGCGACCTGTTGCAGGCGCTCATCGCTGTCCCCTGCCACGCTACGGTTGATGAGGAACCACGCGGCGATGCCCAACCCAATGACGCTGGCCGTGATGAGCACGAGCTTGCCCGCGCCCCCGCTGCTGCTTTGGCTTCCATGGGCGGCGCTGGCAGGCAGTGCAGGCGGCAGCACGACTTCGATCTTTGGCCCGCCGTGCCCTAGCTCAATGACAAGCGAGCCACCGACCTGCCGCCGCTGGGTGACGCGCTGGCCATTGACGAAGGTGCCGGTGCTGCTGCCTGCGTCTTCAAGCTGCCACTGGCTCGCCGCATCGCGGAAGATTCGGGCATGGGTGGGTGAGACGCCTTTGTCCCACACGGCGTCCAGTCGCACCGTATTGCCCGGCCCGGTGCCGAGCGAGACCTCCTGCGAAGTGATGACCTGGTCTTTGCCCTTCTGGGTGCCGGTGAGATGACGGATGACGATGGTGTGAGTCATGTGGGAGGGGAGGTAAGAGCTAATAGGATAAGTGGAATGGAAGCTGCAATGGGGATCCGGTAGATAATGAAGGTGGGACTCTTGGTCGGTGGGGCTTTGGCGAAACCAAAAAGAGTGCACCATGTCAGAAATCCGGCCTCTCTTTTTTGCATCAAAAGTGGGAAAACTGCCAAGGACACGCTTGCAACCAATGATCCCAGACTATGATCTGCGGTCGCCATTCCTCCCTGCCTATGAACTCTCTTGATGATGTTAATTCGCCAGATGCAAATCATGCTCCCGACAGCGTTGCCGGTGGTGTAAACTACTCGCGCGCAGGATTTGGCGCGTTGGGAGATGTTCACATCGAGCACAAGCCCACCACGAACGTGAACATTGCCTCATCGGAGGCTCTGCCGAAACAGACTCCGCCTGTCAGTTTCCGGGTTAGCACTGATGAAGGGGTGGACTATTCAAAGGCGGGGATGGGAGCTGGCGGCCCGGTGCATATCGAGCACAAGCCGGAGACGACGATCCATCAAACGACTATCAATCACAATGGGGCTCCACACACGGCCGCGCACGGTGTTATGTCATGGCAAGTCACGTTGATCGCCGTGTGCGGGATTCTCGTGGCCGGGTTCCTCTTCATGCAAGGGCGACAGCCCACGGTGATTCACTTACCACCCCTACCACCGAATAGCAGGCCGATCGACGTTAAGGAAATCCATTACCGATCTGGCGCAACTAAAGCGGAGATTGTTGGGCAGCCAGTAGCACCTAGTCCTTCGACAATAGAGCAGGTGGAAAGCCCATCGAACGAGTTAGCGAAAAGTGCCCAATCAGCGCAGATGGCGGATTTAATGGAGGGCAGCATGACTGGCGATAGCACCCTGGCCTCCGCCAAGTCGATCAGACCGGCTAACGGTTTAGTCAGCATGAAAATGACATATGACGACCTAAATTCGGCGACCAAGGAGAATCCTTACACCAATAGCCTTGGAATGAAGTTTGTGCCATTGCCAGGCCCTAAGGTTAGCAGTCGCCTAGTGTTGATTGGTTCACACGAAGTGAGGCAGAAGGACTTTGCGGCTTATCTGAAATCAGAAACCCCGGAAACATTAGGACCTCCCACACAAGTGGCAGTTGCAGATCCAAAAGTGAGCCCGTCGGACTTGCAGCTACATCCTGTCGTGAACGTGAACTTGCGCGACGCACGCAAATTCTGCGAATGGCTTAGCCAACAGAACGGTGTAACCTACCGCCTGACGACTGATCACGAATGGAGCCTTGCGCTGGGAGGGGTGGCCCGCGCAGAGGATGCCAGCCGCACCGCTAGTGAGAAGAACAATCAGATCACGGGCGCTTTCGTCTGGGGCACAGGCAGCGCAAGGGTGCCGCGTGGTGCTGGCAACTTTGCTGATCACCGCACCAAGCTGGCGCGGGCAGACGGCTTTGTCGAAAAGCCCATGCAGCAGGGCATTTTCGACTACTACGATGATGGTTTCGCCTGGACGGCACCAACGATGAGGTTCGAGCCAAACGAGGCCGGGCTTTACGACATGGCCGGAAACGCCTGGGAATGGTGTATCGACCAAGCCGCTCCCGATGCTGACAAGCAGCCACTCAGGGGCGGCTCATGGCTATCTGCCTACCCAAGTGAACTAGGTGCCTCAACGAGGTTGATGATCGATCGAGACAAGCGCGACCCATCATTTGGATTTCGCTGCGTGATCGAGGCGGATTACCGGGTTCATTCCACTACGCATGCCGGATGAAGAAGTAGAAAGGTGAGAAATCACGAACCTGCGACAAGGAACGCTTCTCAACCCATCTACTTCTCGGCGACGCAACACATCGGCACGCGTGGGGTGAACGAGCAGCGGCGGACTTTACAGACCACTGATGTTAGCCACCACAGTGGCTTTGACTCCACCAATCTTCTTGAGCTCGCCTTTGGACGCACCACCTTTGACTGCATAGGTTTTGTCATCCTTAGGTTTGCCGGTCTCAGAGTCGATGATCATCACGCGATCACCCTTCGCATTATCGCTCTTTGGCACCTTGACGGCGGCATAGCGCACCTTCTTCGATTTGGCTTGTTGAGAAGCGTAACCGGCTTGCTTTTGCGCCTCATTGATTTGCTGTTGGCTTGCGCGAATGCCTTCGATCAATTCCCAGATTTGAAAGGCTTGCGCCAATCCCGGAATCGGAATCACTCCCGCCAGCGGACGAAAAATCCGTCCAGCACTGCTCCCAGTAGAGCTGGGCGTTCCATATGGGGAAGCCAAGGGGTTGACTGCTTCACAAGAAGCGAGCGTGGTTGCGGCGGCGCAACCGAGAAGAAGTGTGTATGCTTTTTTCATGGGTGGAGTTATTAGTTAAGGTGCCCCGCAACTTCTGGGGCGAGAGCCGTGGTATATCAAAAACCTGAGAGCAGTCGAGCAAAAGTGCAAAGGAAGAAACAGCGTCTGTAAGTTTTCAGCGCAGTAAGGCGGTCCGAATCTTCGGAACTGTTGTGCAGTGATCTCGCGAGATCGAAATTGATCTTGACCGAGTCCGGCAAGAAGCCAACAGCCTTGATTACCTCCCCGGCTTCCTCGAGCACGCGTGCCTCGGCGAGATCGAGTGCTCCACTGATGGCGGCGCTATTGGTGATTTCAATCATCTCCGTCTCGGCGTTGTAGCGACCTCCGAAGGCCGAGTTTTTCTGAATCATGTCCGTCACACCCACCAGGGCGAAGAGGCTGCTGCCAAGCTGGATAAGCGCACGCTGATCGCTGTCTGGCGATTCGGCCACCACACCGCTGCCCAGCCGGACAGCGGCATCCGTGGCCGTGCGCAACACGGTGTATTTGTCGTCGATGAGTTCGAAAGTCGAAACGAAGGACTCGAATGACTTGTCTGCTTTCTCCGCCGCTGCGTTGAGGAACATCGCATTAAACAACTCAAGATTGGCCGTGGCTGAGATGGAGTAGGCCTTGGCGAGTTCGAGCATCGTTCCTGGTGACGGCGTCACCTTCCTTCCGGCCTCGCGTTGATTCAGCTCTGCGAGCATCCGGGCCACCTCGATTCGGCTCTGGCCCACGGAAAGCAGCTTAGCTGTGCTAATGACTCGCGTTTCGATCTTGTCCAGCACGGCAAGTGCCTGCTGCTGAGCCGTCGCTGCCGTTGCCTTCACTTTGCTTTGAGCGACGAGATCGTTGTAGACCTCGATCAGCGTATCGAGATCTTTTATGCGCTTCTGTGCGCTTTGCCAGTAGGCTTGGCATTCCCAGAATTGAAGATAGGCATTGAGCGCATCGGTCCGCCCGCCGATGGTCTCGCAAGTCAGTCCTTTGGACACCATTTTTTCCAAGTCCAGCAATATGGGTTTCATCTCATCAATCTTGGCGCTGAGGAGCTTCTTTGAGTCATCGGGCGTGCCTTTGTCCTGAGCCGCTTTGAGCCCTATGCTGAACTGACTTACATTCGCCACCGCGTGTGCAACGACCGAACGATACATCGCCTCGCAGATGCGTGACTGCTGGTCTGCGACTGCAAGCTCGTTGAGCGAGTTATTGGCGTCCATCAGCATGCTGCGAATATCTGTCGTTTCCAATTTGCTGGCAGACAACTCTTTCTCGACAGTCTTTATTGTATCCTTGGCGATGCCCTGCACCTTGGCCGTGACTGCCTGCACATCCTTGGCCAACTGTGCCGAGAGTGCCAGCAAAGCGTCGCTTTGCATGTCCGGGCGCTCCAGCTTCACACCGGTGAGCAAGAGGTAGGCATCGTAAATGTCACGTATCTCCACGACCTCCAACCCGAGATTAACGAGTGGATCCATCAAGTCCACCTTCTTCCCGGTGCGCGGGTCTTCGGTAAAGCGACTGCCCGCTGGATACCCAAAGCGCTTGATCGGATGCACATTGCTAAAGTTGTCTTTCACCTCCAGCGCACCTTTGATTTTGAGCGGGATGCCGCCGACTGGTCCTACCGTGCCATCGGCGTTGATCTCCCCCGTCATGGTCACATCGCCCTTGGTGGGGACCTCGTTGATCAAGGCGAGCATCGTCGCCGCCATGAGCATCCCGGCGGATGGCCCGTCAATGTGCCCGCCCACGCGCACGACGAAGTGCTTATCTGTTACGAGCTTGCCCGCCGTTTGCGTTGCCACTAATGCCGCGATCCAAGCAGTCGAGCGCCACACCATGCCCAGGCTAGTTACATAGTCCCCGCCCAGTGAAACAGGAGCGAACCGCTCCGGATTTGCTTCGGCAGAGATCAGCAAGCGGGAGGCTCCTCCAGAACTGGACGGGCCATCACCTTTGACCCAAACGGCGTGAACAACATCCTCCCGTTTCTGATCCAACTCAAAACTGACGCCAACGGACAGCCCGGGGGTCGTGCTTTCTGAAAGGGACTGCTGTGCTTGTCCAAGGACAAGCACCGGGGCTACAAACAACGAGGTCAAGCAGCGGATGATCATAAGAGGAGAGCACTGATGGTCAGCAATTAGCCGCGTGTTAAAAGCAGAATTTTTAACCTGCGTATTTTAGTCGCTGAAGCGAAGACCGCTACCTGTGGCAGCCTTGCACTGTAATCTTTTGGTTTATGGTGTGTTGGATGGCGCGCTCCCGAGCAATGTATATGTCGGCATTTTGTCCACGCCACCCGCGTTCCCGGTCCGACAATCCCCGCGAGCCGCACGATGCCCCAGGTCGCAAGCCGGATGCAGCCGCTGCTGTGATTGTTTCCGATATGAGTGGGGCCGTTCATGCCATGGATGCCGATGGGGGCTTCGAAGCCTTTCACCGGCCCCAGCTCCATCCAGAGCGCGCCGACTGGGTGGTTCGGGCTAGGTGGCAGGACGTGTTGCACATCCTCAGCGGCGCCGTTTATGAGCATACTGTCATCCCATGAGGCCACATTTAGCGGTGCCAGTAAGGTAAGGGCGAGGATCGCAATGATTGTCCCCACGAAGGCTACGAGTTCATGGTGACAAGGAGAAGTGCGGCCGATCTCTCCGGCACGAGAAGCTTGATTCAAAACCAAGTCACCACCCCTGCCAGTCCGTGAGCACGTCAATGCGCTGAGCGAAGTTGAGCAGCGCGGCACTGGGCCTGATCTCGTGCTTGCGGCTGATCGGATCGTAGACGCGCTCGACATTCATCCCGCAGATGATGCCAACGACATCACCACTCACATCCCAGAGAGGCGAGCCGCTGGCACCGCCGGTGACGCCCAGGTCGTGGCGAATAAGATAAGCTTCCTTAGGATTAGGCGTGTCGCGCTGCGCCCAGTCCGTGAGCGAGCTGATCGTGCCACTCTTAGCCACGGGCCGCGGCCGGTCTACGCTGGTGCCGCCGCCTGCCATGTCGCGCATGGGATAGCCTACATAGGCCACCGGCTGGAGTTCCCGCAGGGCATGCAGTTTGAACTTGGGCGCGATGGGCACGCCAGCGACCGCTGGCATCGTCTGGAGACGGATCAACGCGACATCGTGGGTCAGCACTGCCGCTCCTGCATTGGAACCGGGGCTGGACAGCTGGCGGAGATACTCGGGGTGAAGTTCGATGCTGCTGATGGTGTGGGGCTGGCCATTGGTGCCGGGGAAGACAACCCAGCCGCCGCCCTTCGCCGGATCGACCTCCGCTGCCACGTGCGCGTTAGTGACCAGCACACCTCTCCCTTGGGCGATCCAGGCGGTGCCGACACGTTCCACCTCGCCCTTAGCGTTCTGTTTCAATACCAGTCCGACGGCTGGAATGTAACGGGGAACGATGCTATCCAGGGAAGGACCTGAGGGTGGGGCCGAGGCCGCTTGCGGGCTTGGGGCTAGGTAAACGGGCTGCGCCTGAGGCTGCTGCGCGCGCAGAGCTTCCACCATGTGCGGCGCCATCGTTAGACCGGCTCCGGCGATCTGGGCCAGCGGGTCCAGCCCGTGCAGTCCCTGCGCCAGAGTGACACCTGCCGCAGCTTTGCCTGCTTTCATGGCGTTCAGCGTCGCGACGGCGTTGGCTCGCATGGCTTCCACCAAAGCCCAATCACTTTTGTCCTCTGCAGCTTTCCGTTCTGCTTCGCGTTTCTTCCGCTCTTCTTCGGCCCTCAGCCTCTCTTGGGCCAGCGCATCGCGCTTACGTTGCTCCTCCAGTTCATAGTCCACGTTCACATGCCGCACCTGACCATCCGTGTGGGCTTGCGCGGTCATGTGTTCGCGGCGCATGAACTCCTTGCGAATGTTCACCAGATGATCGCGCTCCAGCCTCGTCAGGCAGCGATCATGGGCGATGCGGTCCACAGTTTCTTGCAGCTCATCATCACGCAGCAGTTCGCCCGTGCGTGCGGCTTGCTCCATCTTCTGGCGCAGTTCCAGTTCAGCGGCTTCCATCTGTGTGGAACTGCGACCGGTGAGCAGCTGGCGTTTACGCTCCAGGGCATCGCCGCCCAGGCGCACATCTACCACGCCGTGAAACTTTAGCCCGCACTCCGCGAGCAGCAGCGGCAGCTCATTGCCCAGCTCCGCCTCCAGCGTGCGGCGCAGGTCGGGATCATTCAGGAGCATGTCACTAGTGCGGCGCGCGGCGAAGCGGCGCATCACCTCGATCACGCGGGCGATGGCGGGCTGGCCCAGTTCATCGTCGCGCACCAGTTCCTTGCCACGCGGAACAAAGGCGGTCTGGAAGCGGGCGAGGTCGTCGATCTGGAGCCTCATCAGCAGCGCCGCCTCCAGCGAGAAGTAGTCGCTGGTGAGCATCCCTGCGGATGGACCGGCATCGATGCGCACCTCCACGGGTGTCACGGTGGCGATCAGCGCCTCCACGGACTCCGAGGGACCGCTGCCGAACAGCCGCTGGAGGAAGCTGGTCAGGGGATGGTAGCCCGAGCCGATCTCCACCGGACCTGCCGCATCCTTGGCGATCACCCCATTGCGCAGGAAGACCCCGCGTGTGCCGTCATCCACTTGGATGCCATTGCGCAGGCGCTCCTCTGGCGTCTCGATGGTGATTCGAATGGCTGCCACACCGGGCTCGCGACGCCAGCAGTCGGAGACGATCTGGTCACGTGGTTGCATGCGCAGGTCCGCCTTGCAGCCCCAGCAGAAGCTCGACTCCGCGCCCACGCTGCGCCCACAGCTTGTGCAGTTGCGCCAGGACTTCTCATTGCCCCAGCCACAGCCGCTACAGAACTTGGCACCCGAGGCGATGCGGCTTTTGCAATTCGGGCATTTGTCAGTGAAGAACCAGCGGAGGAAAGACATGGCGTAAGGGGAGGGTGGGAGTTGGTGGAGAATGGCAAATCAGGTGGTGACTGCAAAGGACGAAAATCGAGATCGTGCCGACTTTACTTCAACAAGTGCTCCGCCGAGTGCAGCAGTGACCGCACCGTGCCGACACAGACGTCGGTGGTCTTGGTGACAATGTTTTTCGAGCCGTAGCTGCGATAGATCTGCTGGCTGACGACGAGGGTAACGAGGATAATGACGATGGTTTTCATGGTGGTGAGGTGATTGGGATTCACCAGCCATCAAGAGTGCCCACTGGAAGTTTTCCGGAACAATGTCGTGTGTTCTCTGCGGGCTCCAAGTGCAGCCTTCGAGCCCGAGGTGCTCGCCACGGTAAGGTTTTGTTCCTCAACTGTCACTCGCCCCGGAAAACCTGCCGCTTGCACTCTTTCCCTCCTTAGCCTCCCATGATCTCCGTCCATCGCCCCACGCTCGCCATGATCGCTTCTCCCCGCTTCTGGTTCCTGTCGCTCGTCCTCAGTCTCGCGCTCCCAGCTCTCGCTGCCGAGCCGCCCTCAGCGCCCCTCCTGCGCATCGAAGCCGGGATGCACACGACGAGGATCAATCGCATCGCCACGGATGCCGCCGGGCACGTGGCCTTGACCTGTAGCAACGACAAGACCGCCCGGCTCTGGTCCCTGCCCGAGGCTCAATCTCCACTCTCGGATCTCAAATCGCAGATTTCAGAGTTCAAGCCCGAGCTGCTGCGCGTCTTCCGCATGCCCATCGGTGCGGGGAATGAAGGCAAGCTCTACGCCTGTGCGCTGAGCCCGGATGGCAGCATTGCGGCCCTCGGTGGTTGGACACGGTTCGAGTGGGAGAAGAGCCACTGCATCTATCTCATCGACACCGCCTCCGGTCGCTTGCTGCGCCGCCTCACCGGATTGCCGAATGTGGTCAATGATCTCGCCTTCTCGGCCAGCGGACGCGCCTTGGCGGCGGGGCTGGGCGGGAGCAATGGCATCCGCGTCTTCGAGGTGAGCAGCGGGCGGCGGCTGGCGCAGGACAGCGACTACGCGGATGCCTGCTACGGCCTGGACTGGCAGGGCGATGAGCGCCTGGCCACGACCTCCTTCGATGGCAAGCTGCGACTGTATGCCGACCTGGGCCAGAGCCTCAAGGTGAGCACCACCACCGACCTGAAGCCCAAGCTCAGCGTCCGCAGCAAGCTCGGCAAGCAGCCCTTCAGCATCCGCTTCAGCCCGGATGGCAAGACCCTGGCCGTGGGCTTCAACAACGTGAAGGCCGTGGCTCTGCTCTCGGCAGAGGACCTTTCCCTGCTACACCAACCCGAGGTGAGCGGTGGCGACAATGACCATGTAGCGAATGTCTGCTGGAGCCAGGATGGCCGCTGGCTGGCGGCTGGTGGCCAGTGGGCGGTGGGTGTTGAGTATTCCATCAGCCTCTGGGCTGAGGCAGGTCGCGGCGCGGCACAAACACTGCGCTGTGGCACGGGCAACACGCTGTTCGATCTCCGCGCCTTGCCCGGTGGCGGCTTCCTGGTGGCGGCAGGTGATCCTGCCTGGGCGATGGTCGTCCCGCAGCAGCGTGCCGCTGGAAAGACCGGCACCGGTGAGCCCACGCCTAGCTTTCAATCCGCCCTGCTCGGTGCGCCGCCCATCGCGCGCTATGCGAGTCAAGAGAAGCGCTTCGGCCTCTCGGCCGATGCCCGGGTGCTGGCTTTTGGGTTCAAGTCATTTGGTGCCGTGCCCGCCAGCTTCAGCCTCACGGAGCGCCGCCTGCGCCTGGAGAAGAGCTTCCGCAGCCTGCGCCCGCCGCGCCTTGAGGGCCTGCCGGTGACGGATTGGCATAACAACCCCAACCCCAAGCTCGGCAAGGAAGCACTGAAGCTGGAAGACGGTGATCTCTCCGACTCCCTCGCCATCGCCCCCGATGCCAGCTTCTTCCTGCTCGGCACGAGCTGGAGGCTGCGCTGCTACGCTGCCGATGGCCAGGCCCGCTGGCAGCAGCCCGCGCCCGACTCCGTCTGGGCCTTGAATCTCTCCGCCGATGGCCGCATCGCCGTCGCCGCCTATGCCGATGGCACGATCCGCTGGCATCGGGCTGACAACGGCCAGGAGCTGCTTGCCTTTTTCCCCCATGCGGACCAGAAGCGTTGGGTGCTGTGGACGCCGCAGGGCTACTACGACGCCTCTCCCGGTGGCGAGGAACTGATCGGCTGGCACCTCAACCAAGGCGCGGACAAGGAAGCGCGCTGGGAGGAGGCGGGGCAGTATCGGGATCTGTTCTTCCGGCCTGATGTCATCGACCGCGTGCTCGATACCCTGGACGTGGCCGAGGCCGTGAAGCTGGCGGATGCCGAGCGCAAGGGCAAGGTAAGCACCGAGAGCCTCGCCGTAGAGATGGCGAAGCGTCGCCCGCTGGAGGTGGAGCTGCTGGAGGTGCCGGTCACCGGTTTGGAAGTGAAGAGCCCGATGCTGACCCTGCGCTATCGCCTGAAACGCACGGCTGAGCAGGAGGTGCAGGGGATGCAGGCCTTCATCGACGGCCTGCCTTTGACGAAAGTGAAACTGACCGTGCCAAAGGACGCGACCGAGGTGGCCGAGGTGATGCTGCCGGTGCCGGAGCGGGATTGCGTGGTGAGTCTGGTAGCAGAAGGCCTCTATAACAGCAGCCCGCCCGCCGATGCCCGCCTGCTCTGGCGCGGCCTGCACCGCAGCGACACGAAGACCGTGGATGCCCTGAAGCCGAAGCTCTACCTCGTGGCCGTAGGAGTGAGCGACTACAAGGCCGAGCGCCCACTGCCCTGCGCCCAGGCCGATGCACGCGGTTTCGCCGACACGATGCTGAAGCAGAAGGGCCTGCGCTACCAAGATGTGCAGGTGCGTGTGCTCACCAGCAATGCACCGGAAGAGGACATGAAGCCGACGAAGGCGAACATCGAGGATCAACTCGGCTGGCTACAACAGCAGACCACGCAGCAGGATGTGGCGATGCTCTTCATCGCAGGCCACGGTTTGCCGGATGACAGCGGCCAACCCATCTTCGCCATGGCTGGCTACTCTCCGAGCCGCGCGAGCACTTGGCTGAAGCTCAAGGACATCAAGGATACCATGCGCACCATCTCCGGTCGGCGAATGATCTTCCTAGACACCTGCCACAGCGGCCTCGGCGGGGATGGCATCGCCTCGCGCGATGTGAACTTCTTCTCCGCGCAGAGCACCGCCGCCCGCGCGCTGGGCGGTCGCGACAACGGCACGGTCACGGTGTTCTCCTCCTGCCAGGGGCGGCAGGTTTCATTGGAGGATGCGAAGCTGGGCCATGGTTACTTCACCCTCGCCGCCATGGAAGGCCTGAGCGGCAAGGCGGATGCGGACAAGACCGGCGACATCACTGTGCAAGAGCTGGCGCACTACCTGAGCGAGCGCGTGAAGGAACTGAGCGACGGCCACCAAACGCCGGAGAAAGACCCCGTGCCCGGACGCGATGACGGCTTCCCCATTGGCTACGACCTCAACCGCAAATAACCCACTCCCATGGACGAGCACAACCTCCAAGCCCAGTCCGGGCGTGGCAACACTCAGGACAACTCCAAGAACAAGACGATCTGGAACATCCATCTCGGCGGCCTGAGCGAATCGGTGGTGCTGATCGTGGCCTTGATCGCCACGCTTGCGTTTGTGATGCTGTTGATCTGGCAGCCTGGTTCTGTTGCGCCAACAGCGCATGTGCCTGGACCACCGCCAATCATCCCCGCTCCGACGCCGACGAAGCCGCAACTGCTGATCACGCTGCCGAAGGCCGAGTTTCAAGACGGCGACCTGCTGGAGGGTGAGGTCGCCGCGACGCGCGAGGGCTACCTTTACGTCATCAGCCTCGGAGCCTCTGGCAAACCGTATGTGCTCTTCCCCAACACGAAGCATCAACGCGCCAAGGTGCTGGCGCAGGAGAAGGTGTCCCTGCGCATGGACCTGGAGAACCGCCAGACCGGCGAACTGGTGCCCCTGCGCCTGAGCCTGCCGCCAGACCACGCCGGGGACAAGGTGCGCGAGCGGCTGCTGTTCTTCCTGTTGAACCACGACCTACCCAACCTAAAGCCCGGCAGCATTGATGCTGAACCGCAACGCGCCGGGCTGCTGCAAGCGAAGCTCCTGGAACTGGACTTCCTGGACCGAGTGGCCGGCGGCGATGAGTTGAGCCGTGCCGAACCCGCCCGCTGCGAAGGCGTGCTGGCGCAGGAGGAACGCAGCTATGTGCTGCGGAGGAAGGCAGCGATCCCGTAAACTCGCGTTCTGATGCTCTCTGCCAGAGTGAGCGAATATTTGCCGGAAAAAGAAAGTGCCCCTCTCTTCACCTTGATACAACCCACCTATTCAACCTCATGAAATACACCTCCCTCCTCCTCGCCACCCTTGCTCTCACCATCAGCAGCTCCTTCGCTCAGCGGGAGTCGTTTGATGCCTCCACCGTTCGCATCATCGAATCCAAGAAGATCACCGAGAACTTCGCCGGACCCACTTCAGACAAGACCGTGCAACGCAAAGGCATGGATGCCAGCGGCTCCATCGTCATCATCGTTGCGACTGAGCGATTCATCACGTTGAAGAGTGTCTTCTTCCAACTCGACTCCACGGAGTTGCGCGACAAGGCCAGTGCGACTCAACTTCAGCACATGGCGGACGCCTTGAAGTCGAAGGAACTGCGGAACAAGCGTTTCGTCATCGAAGGGCACACCTGCGATCTCGGCACGGACGACTACAACCTCTCGCTCTCGGCCAAACGTGCGCAGGCGATCAAGGACTGGCTGGTGAAGCATGGCATCGCACCCGAGCGGCTTGCGATCCTGGGCTGTGGCGAGAGCGAACCCGCTGCGAAGGTGGACCTTAAAGGCTCACCGACGGAGATCGAAACCCAGCGCTCAGACAACCGCCGCGTGGTTCTGCGCGAGCTGCCCGCCGCTGAAACCCCAACGACCCGGAAAAAATGAACCGCCCTCTCTTTGATTCACTGCACCTCCCATCCACACCTATCCACATGAAAACACTCTCCCTCATTACCCTCGCCCTCGGATTCACCGCGATTACCGCATGCGCTGACAAAGGCGATCCGGGGTCACCCAAGGTGAAGCCCGTTCCTGCCACGCGCCCCATCGACGACACGCAAGCCATCAAGGAAGGCGTGCAGATCACGGAGATCGGCTCCATGCGTGCGCTGTTCGTCTTCGCCCAAGGCTCCGAGCATGTGGAGACGCGTGTCACAGAGGCCTTCAGCAACGTGGACTTCCGCGTCTTCCCTTCGCCCGTGATTGTGAAGGGTCGCATCGCGCCGCAGGAATTGCAGAAGATCGGCAACGAGCGTTACGCGGACATGGTGGTCTTCACCAAGCTCACAAGTGAGGAGAAGGCGCAGCTTGGCTCGCTGCATCGCTTTGAAGTCGAGGCGAGCGTGCAGGTTTACAATCCGATGTCTGGCGAACTGATGGCAAGCACCACGGTGCTGAGCACCGATGAAGCGAAGAAGGAAGGCAAGCTGCTCACCCACGCCGACCCCAAGACTGCGGAACGCATGGCTACCAACGTCGCACTCGATGCTGCAATGAAGGAAACCATCGTGAAGTCGCTGGAGAAGGCGCACAAGATGTTTGTCTATGAAGCGCAGCTTCGCGGTGTGGTTGATCACCAGCACCTGCTCGACATCATGAACTACACTGCCAAGCTCCAAGGCGTGTATCACGCGCGACAGATCAGCTACGACAAGTCAAGCGGCGTAGCCGTGCTCGAGATCATCGGAGCACCGCAGGTGGAGCCCTACTGGCGCGCCTACCTGGACAACCTACCTAAGCACGAGGTCATCTTGCAAAAGGGCAAGAAACCCGTGATCAAGCTCAACTCCGAACTGCGCAAGAAGCACGGCATCGACTTTGAACAGAGCAACAAGTAACAGACGTCCCCAGCCGCAGCCACAAACTCCCATCCGCATGAAACTGCCACGCCTCTTTCTCGCCCTCATTGGCCTCGCAAGTCTTGCGGTTGAACGTGAATCCTACAGCCAAAGCACGGCCTCATCGCCCGTCGTCGAATCGGCACCGATGACCTTTCGGAAGGACACGTCGATCGAAGACACCAAGGACACCGGCAATAAAGCCATCGCTGCGCTGCTGCACAACTTTGCCGAGTCAAAGCACGCACCAGGCGCAAAGGGATTCATCTTGTTGCCCTTGCCGAAGGACATCGACAGCGGCTACTTCAGCCAGCAGTTCGAGACCGCGCTCACGCAGCGCTTTGCTGAAAAGGAGCCGCCCCTGAAGGTCTATACCCGCAATGACAAGACGCTGGCGCAGATCTTCGACTTCACCGCCTGGGCACAGACCTTCCCGGACGCGATCAACGAAGCCACGTTGCAAAAGCTCGGTGGCATCGTGGACGCCCCCGCGATCATCCAACCACGGCTCGACCTTACCGTGGATGATCGCGGCACCATCACCGCACGAGCTAACATGCGCGTCATCGTTCGCGCGACAGCAGAGATCCCTCCGGGCGTTAGCGAAGGTTACGCTCAGATGAAAGCGATGCCAACGAATGCTGAGATCATCCGCTGGGCTGGGTATGGTCTGGTCGGGTTGATCGCGCTGATTATTGTGGTGAAGTTCATTCGTGCAGTGGGGAATGCGCGGCGGCCGAGGTGAATCGGCTTGAGTCATTATGATTGATGATTTCTTCACTTGCCGTAGAAATCCGCGTCGCCAGCTGGCTTGTCAGTGGACACCTGTCTGAGATCGAGGTGGCCTTGAGCAGCCGTGGAAACGAGGCCATTTGGGGGGGGAGTCATTGAGCTTCGAAGCGCTGGCCTTACTGGTGGAGGTGGCCAGCATCACGTGAAGCAACGCCGAACAAAGGGGGCGTTTCGCAGACTCGAGAAAGTCTCCGTTGAACCTGTTCTCACGGGTGTGTGTCCAAATGCATCTTTTCAAGTTTCCATCGTCACTACTCGCGGGTGCCTCGTCGGAATCGGTGAACTTCCGGTAGATATTGTCGTCGCCAAGGAACCAGTGGGTTTGCAGCACCTGCATATTGGCGACAAGGCCTTTTGGGGCGTCGTCTGCGATGGTGCCTTGAAGCTACCGGCAGAGCCGACGTTCAATCAGATGATCCGTCACCACTTCGATGAGGCGAAATGGAATCCCGTTGATCTGACCTGGAACAGGCCATGCTCACTTTGGGGACAGTTCAAGGGATGATTGTTCGCCGCCTTTCTGGCTCTAGTTTTTTGCCGCCTGGGGAATCGTTCATCGAGAAATTGATGGTGCCAACTCGGACTCAGTCAGTCTCCCGAACCCGCCGCCCGACCACCCAAGCGAAACGCTAAGACCCGTCCAATGGACCAATTCACTCGGCATGGAATTTGTGTCCCAATCTCGTTGCGATAAAGCCGATGCCCGATATAGGGGCCGGCGAAGTGCCCCACGGGAATTGATCGGAGAACTTACCCGACTTTGCGCTCGGCAACTCCAACCGCATCGAACTCTCGGCTTCGCCAAGCCCAACCGCACAGCTCCATTCATGGTCCGTCGGCAGCCGGTAAGCCCCGCTCCAAGTGCCACCAGCGCCAGCGTGTAGTAGTTCACAGCATCTTGATAAACGACGTGATGATTCCACAAAGCATCCTCGCCCAGCTGCTTGTCCTTGATGGGATCACCCGCATCAAAGGGTTCACACTCATGCTTCACCCAAGCCTTCAGCCGTTGCACCTTCGTCACCCGTCCCTGTTAAATGCGATTAATCTTAAGGAAAAGTATGCGGATCGCTGAGATTGATCAAGGCTGGATCTCGGCCTTGGCGAGCATCCGCAATGAGGCTGAGTAACCAGCTAAGGAGCCTCACCAGCAGCCTTCAACACCGCCACGCGGAGGGAGGCGCTGATCCAAAATCGCGCTTCGACTTCCAGCCGGTCAAGCAGCGGCGTCAACGCGGGAATCAGTGAGCGTTGTCTGGCATCCAGCAGGACACCGAGAAGCCCCACGGTGCGCAGGCCGAGAGACGCAGCGGCAGCACGGCCTGCCCGTTCATCCATCAGCACCGCATCCGCCTTCCGTTCCACGGCGAGGGACAACGCGGCAATCTCCCCGGTCTGCAATCTCTGCTATGAGGTGAGCCGAGGATGCAGGACGGATGGCACGTCCTTCTCGATGAAGGCCGGAAAGACCAGCCCCTGAAAACGGGAGTCTACCGATGCAAGGCGCTGGAACTCGGTCATGACAACGGTGGGTGCCAGGATGCGCCCGTAGAGGAGAGGCAGCAGGTCTTGCTGTCCGATGAGACAGAGATCGAGCACCACCGAGGTGTCGGTGATGACCGTCACAGCCTGCGGAGGGCACTGAGCGTTTCCAGGTCTTCGACGAGCCTGTCTTCATCATAGGACGGGATGCGCCGGGAGACCAGCACCTCATCGAAGGCGAGACGGTCCAAGCCAGCCATGCGCGCAGCGACTCCACGGGAGACATGCCCAGCAGCGTAGGCCCCGCAGGCGAGGTCGAGAGGGATTTCCGGCTCGCCCATGTCAGCGAGCGCAGGATCATCGGGAAGGGTAATCGTCATGGGCGGACACTACGGGAAGATGGTTGTTTTGCAAAGGCGACTGCATGGGCGTCGGCGTTGGGGCTCGCGGTTCACATAGGGCAGCGCTGCTCGAACAATAGGTCTCTATCCATCTATGTTTCACGAGGCCCGGCGCTTTGCCTTTGCAGGGAATGCTCGCACTTTGCCACTGATGTGTTCCGGCGTGACTTTCCAGTAGTCCGTCACAGCTTCGGGCCGCACGAGGTTTTGATAGTGGGTGCGCACGACTTGCGGGCTGTTCCCCATCTCTTCCGCCACTAGCGCGGCGTTCTTGAGTTGTGCGAGGCGGTAACTGCCAAAGCTATGGCGGAGGACGTTGGCGCTCCAGGTGATGCCAGCGGCTTTGATAGCGCGCTTCAATTCGGCATGGTAGGCGACGTGGCCGAGTTCAAAGGTAGCAGCGACGTTTCCAAAGAGGGGACGGAGCCACGCCAAGGCGTTCGCGGGCAAGTCGATCACGCGGCGGCGGTTTGTCTTGGTGACGCTCGAAGGCATTTCCACAAACGGCGTCGCATTGTCTAGGTGAATGTGTTTCCAGGCAATGCGCTCGCTCTCGGCATGGCGAAGTCCGGCGAAGGCTTGGAGCACGAGCATAGGGCGAAGGCGCTCCGAAGCGGCAGAAAGCAGTCGGTGCAGTTCATCGGGTGCGAGGATGGCGGGGGCATCGCGCTTGATCTTCGGGGCGGTCAAACGGATCACGGGGTTATCCGCTACACGCCCCAATTTCACGCCAAGCGCATAGGCGCTGCCGATGACGCGCTTGTAGTTGGTGAAGTTCTGCGCGCCGGGGGCAAGCTCATGGAGCCACTGGCCTAGTTCGGTGGGTGAAAGCGATGCGGCCTGTCGCTCGCCGAAACCCTTCTCGAAGCGACGCAGGCGGCAAAGCAAGTCGTGCTGGTGTCGCGCGGAAAGTCCGGCACGCTCTGCCTCGCGCAAGCGCAGGTCCACCAACTCGCGCACCGTGCATTTGATTTCTACGCGCTCACGGGCCGCGATGGCTTCGTTCACGAGCTCGAGGAGGGATGGCGCATTCTCTCGCGCCTCGCTCCAGGTGCGAAAGCGGATCAACGCTGCACGATCTTCGTCGGCGATGTTGGAATGCCGCGCACCGTGCGAAGATACAGCCACTTTCCGCTCAGCGGCGAAGGCCGAGGCTTCTGCCTTGGTGAGGAAATAGGCTTTCCGGCGAACGGCCGCCCCGTCGCTCCCAGTATCGGGGTGAGTGACGATGAACTTGTATCGCGGATGAGCGACAGGTTTGATCGAGACGGGGTTTTTCATGGTCCGCGACTATCCGCGTTTCCCCGCAGGTGTCCAGAAATAACGGATACAAAACGGATACAACTATTTTAAAGCTTGCTTTATATAATTATATATAGGTCTGCAAAACCGGTATGCGCGGGTTCAATTCCCGCCCTCGCCTCCATCTTCGAATGACTACTTCGTCGCTTGATACAGCGACGCGATTCCGAAACTCAGCGGCTTGGTTGTTACGGAAGAAAAACCATTGGCTGTGAGCAGGGCTTCCATGTCTTTGCCGGAGGGGAAGCGCTCGATGCTTTGGCAGAGATACTCAAACGCATCGCGATGACCTGTGAGCAGTCCGGCGATGCGCGGCATGATCTTCTCCAAATAGAAAACATACAGCGGGCGGAGCACCGGCAGCGTCGGCAGTGAGAAATCGAGCACGAACAGATGGCCGCCGGGCTTGAGCACGCGGGCCATCTCCTGAACGGCGTTGGGCCAGGAGGCCATGTTGCGCAGGCCAAAGGCGACAGTCACC
>Ga0164295_10000138_pt1 | contig 59655 bp, 62 predicted proteins | sample GEODES006metaG_FD_111798 | JGI IMG/M metagenome (GOLD analysis project Ga0164295, IMG submission 111798) | Oligotrophic lake water microbial communities from Sparkling Lake, Wisconsin, USA - GEODES006 metaG | ecosystem: Environmental > Aquatic > Freshwater > Lake | place: USA: Sparkling Lake...
GGTCCCTTGTTCTCATCTTTGTTGAAGACAATACGCTTCATATCAAATTTTTTCAGCTCTAACGTCATTAACATAAAGAGAGAGAACATCCTTTCTATTTTGACGAATGAGTTAAATTTACACTAAAAAAAGTATATTGAAAATGAAATGAACGACTTTGTGGAAAAAACGACCTATAGTCCTGTATTTTCTTATTTAGGGTTTACTCCCACTTTTTCCTTGCAGGAATACATTGAGAAAAAAACTTACAATGAATATGTATTCAAGGATGTATCCGGTAATGTAAAAACGTGTTTTAAAAAATTCATCACGCTTGTAGATTATGTCAAGTTTTTGATTGGAAAATTCAAAAACGATAAAATCTCAATGCTCCCTTCTTCCGACCTTACACCTAGTAATCTTTTTCAGGAAACCATACAGAGTTGTCACAATTATGCCTACGTGGATAGTTTTTTTTATTACCTTACCAACGTATTGAACAGAAAAGGGTTTGTCCACGGAATTCAAGTGTACGATTCTTATGTATGCATCCAAAAAGATGTAGAAATCAATATCGCCGATGATTTTGAATACATTTGTGATTCCAATTACTTTAACGACAAACTAAATACATTGTTCCACTTCAAGGATGAAAGTGTCTTTTCTAAAAAGGTGCAATCTCCAATTCAAATTTCAGACGAACACGTGGAATTGGAGATGGAAGAGTTGTCTGGCTCGGAAGAAGAAGCGGCTCCTTCCGAAATGAGCGAAGTCTCTGTGGAAGCGACCGAATCCGTGGAGGATACATTAGACAATGATTCTGAAATCAGTCACACCGACGAGGAGGAAGAGTATGAGTCCGAGTCTAGCGATAGTCATTCGGTAAACTCCATGGAGAATGACATTGATTTGGTATTAGTCATTAAAGAAATTCCAACACAGGTAGTCGCCATTGAAAAATGCGAAAATACGATTGACTTCTTGTTGGAGAAGAATGAACTACGTATAGAAGAATTGGAAAGTGCAATGTTTCAGGTGATTGTCATGTTGTACACGTATCAGAATATCTTTGATTTTACCCACAATGATTTACATACCAACAACATTATGTATGTGCCCACCGAAGAGAAATACTTGTCTTATAAAATCATGGGTAAGTATTATAAAATACCAACGTTTGGAAAAATTTATAAAATCATTGATTTTGGAAGAGCGATTTATACAGTGAATGATAAAATCATGTGTAGTGATAGTTTTTCTGAACATGGTATGGCTTATTCTCAATACAATTTTGAACCTTTTTACAATGCTCAAAAACCCAAAATTCTTCCAAACAAGAGCTTTGATTTGTGCAGACTCGGCTGTTCTATCATTGATTTTATCATTGATGATTTGAATGATTTAGAGAAATTTAAGAAGGTCCCTATTTATGATTTGATTATATCTTGGATATATGATGATTCGGGTACCAATATTCTTTACAAAAAGAACGGGGAAGACCGTTATCCAGATTTTAAACTATACAAGATGATTGCTCGTATTGTACACCAACATGTGCCTGAGAAACAATTTGACCATCTATGTTTTGAAAAGTATGTGTATGAGTCACTGGATTCTTATATGGATTTAGACCAGCTTGTGAAGGAAAAGATAACCCTGCACTAGAAACTGGGTTCGTTGACAAAGACTTTTGCTTTCTCTGATAACTTGGAAAAATTCGTCTTTTTGACAAAAAGAACACCTCCTGTCACCGCCGCTGCTAAAAAGCTATCACGCACGTCCTCCTGACCGTTCGGATTTTTTTGAATCTTATTGATAATCAATCTGCATACGAAAAAAAGAACACCTACTGCTAATGCAACATACAATTCCTCCATGTTTAAAATGATTCCGGAAAAAAAGGTTTCATTTTAAACTTATAATATCCTAGGAGACTTTACGTTCTTCTAGTTGTCTGATAAAGGTTCGTGATAGAGAACGACAAGGACAAGGACAATCGGTTGGATGGGTTTCAAATACAGACGGTTCGGGAATCACCACCATCCCGTTCGTAAAAATGGGTTTGTTGCGATTGTGTTTTGTACAACAAAAGCACCTTTTGAAGGTAAGTAAAAGGGTTTCCAGTTCGTGTATAGAATGTTCACTCAAACAATCAAATATATTATAATAGATTTCTCTATTCTCTTGAAAATAGTCATCAAATAGAGTAGCTTGCGAGGATAAGAGGGTGTTTAGTGTTTGTGTGAACTTGCGGTGTTCGGGAGTTCCAAAGGAATAAATCAGCCGTAGTAAATCGGGTGACTCAAATACTTGTTTCGCCATGTTGTACAGGTGTACCTGTGTAAAATCTGTTCTTCAATTTTATAAATCTACAATTCTACAATTCTACAATTCCACAATTCCCAAATCAATTTCACAAGGTGAGCTTTCTAAATCTTCAAAGCTCATGGCGTTCAATTGAATGTCATCTCCTATTTTCAAGGTTTCCTCTTCAACTGGAATTTCAAACGTTTCTGGTTTGTCATTGAAAGAAATGTTTTGTTTTGCTTCTAGCGGAGTTGCTTCTACTTTAGGCTCAACTGTAGGCTCCGACTTAGGCTCCGACTTGGGTTCCGACTTAGGTTCCGAATTGGGTTCCGACTTGGGTTCCTGTTTCACGTCTACCTTAGGCTCCGGTATAGATTCCTTGGGTTTTTCTACATGCTTCACTTCATACTCCGTAGACTCGTCAATGTATTGTCTCAGCAAGGTTTCCACAGGGATGCTGTCACGAATCGTGTTCATGATACAGACTTGCACTATCACTTCAAACTCGCGGTTTCGTTTTTGAATTTCCAAACTGGGAATATCAATCTCAAACAAATAAATATTGGAGTAGAGCTTCCTTGCTACGTTAATGTAAACCTTGTGAAGAAAGGCACCAAAATCCGGAATATCAATGGTAATTTTCTTAGATTCATTACCTACACGTACACAACTCAATATTTTGAGCTGAATGATATGAACACAGGTCATTAAATCTTCTAGATAAGAACAGTTACACAATTTCATGATACGGTCCTTTTCCTGGAGAATCATCTCATTGTTCCACTTGGGAATACGACTCAATAAATTCTGAAACGTCATCAAATACTTTTCTAGTTCATCGCTTTTTTCGCAAAGCTGAACAGATTCGTTAAAAATAGAACGAAATCCGTCAATCACATGAGGCGTTAAATAATTAATCAACAGAATAGACCATTCATTCTTAGAGTCCGTCAAAACATTAGAGGTGTAATCTTCCATATAGTATTTTACCGTAAAGAATAACGTGTACTACAACGCATAATTATGAATGATGGATGATTCATGATTCATTATTCTATTCTATTCTAAAAAGGATTGTAATACGTAATACAAAATCCAGACCTCGTTCTTGAGCTCTTTGCAGACCGAGTCGTACTTGAACTTGACCAGACAATAATTTTCATGGTCCTTAAAATACTCTAAGAGGAGATCCCCATATACCCCTTGGCTGTATAGTTTCATGGCTAGTTTCGTGAGGTCGGGCTCTTTCAACCATTTTTTCAGACTAGGTGGAAACGAGACAGGCTCTTTCACAATGTCTACTTTGGGGACATAGAGATGAACAAAACGCGAACAAATAGGATTCAGTAGACGGTCACGATTAGAGGTGACAATAAAAAAACGTGTCGTTTTGCTATACACTTCAATACACCTTCGTAATGAATACTGTGCATCAATAGTCAAGTTTTCCGCATCGTAAAGAACGATACTTTTAAAATAGACATGATTCCCAATTTGAAGTTTAGCGAACTCTTTAATCACATCGCGTATCATTTTAATCCCGTTGGAAGTTGCACACTCAATTTTCATACAGTATTGCTTGTATTCTTCCGGAGTGTAGATTTTACGTAAAAAAGACTGCACTCGTTTCCGTTTCCCTGCGTGTGGCTCTCCATAAAAAAGTAAATGTGGAATTGTTTTGGTTTCTTTTAATGTTAAAATAAGTTTATCCAAGTCTTCCATTTCACTTCTTTTCACGTTGATTTTATGTTATTTTTTTATAGGTTGATTATAATGAAAAGTAAATCTATCAAATTTCAAAAACAAAACATGAACGAACGCATCATGAAAGAAGCTCTCCATACCTGTTACGAAAATATTGCTTTTTCTACGTTCCCTTATATTCGGTACAAATTGAGTTCCTCTGAAAAGACCTTGGAGAAATACAATTCAGGAAACTGTATAGCCTTATGTACCTTTTTGAAAAGGTTTTTAAAAGCCAACTACAAGGTCAAGTCCTATATTGTTCCTGCATCCGTTCCGTCTATTTACAGGGTGGAGGGAACGCCCGATGTATGTCATGTCGCGTTACTGGTTCCTCTTACGACCACTACCTATTATGTGGTAGACCCTGCTTTTTATTTTTTAGAACCCATCTACGCCAAAGATTTTGAAACACATACCTTAGACAGCATGAACATACATGACAAGACCCATAGCCCCATTCATTATCAACAAGAAAACAATTCTATTCGTTGTTATTACAAGAAAGAAGACCCGTGGTTTTATTATTTAGACGAAGTGTTGGACCCTGACCAGTCCATTGGATGTCATTTTATTCGCCAAAAACCGGAGCCTTTTCTCTGTAAGACCGTGGTCTTACCGAACGGAGACATTCATAAAAAATACCACCTAAAAGAAGAGAAAGGCCAATTCATCGTCATCAAAGACCATGAAGAAGTATTCCGCGGTTCACAAAAAGACTTGTCCGATTCTTTGAAACGGGAACTTCAAATCTATTTGTTCAAATATTTCAAGTCAGTTTAAGGGTATAAAGTTTAAGGTCTGGGTTCAAACCTTTTTCCTTGCATACCACACATGGATTCTATGTCTCGTGCTACTGCACAGAAAGAGTATTCTACCTTGTTTTTCTCTTTTTTACCCGTGACCAAATAATACCTATCGGGTTCAGTCTCTTTTGGAAACATCATACATTTCCCAAACTTATTCATTGTCATAAAATCTTTGTTAAAATACTTACAATCCACACAACGTCTTAAGGCTAGGCTCCACATAAAAAGGAATAGAAAGTTCATTGAATGAAATAAGTAGATTCTTTTATGTACCTATAGTAATGATACAACCGGATGAACTGTTTTCCTATTGGATTTTTGCATGGTATATTGTGTATATGATAGGGTATACACAATATAGTTTTTAGAATTTGTTCATCCTTAAATATTTTGTAATGATATAGATGATACGCGCCGATTTTATTCTCTATTATTGGGTAGTTTTATGGTATGTTTTTTATGTGACGGGATATTTAAGTCAAAACCCTGCACCTGCATTATGGATTGGATTCATCGGTAATCTGCTTCTCTTATTGGCGATGATATATTATAGAGTCAAGACAAAAACACTTTTGTATTTTGTGGTCTTTATCCTTGTCTCCAAAGTTTTTCTTCTTTGGACCTTAAAAGGAATACCGATTGGGAAGAAAGATATCATGGCCACGATTGGTCTTGTGGTCATGTATATCGGATGGTTAATATGGGAAGAGAAGCTTTACGTGATGACTCAAATACCTACAGATATATTGCACGATAAATATTCAACACCTGCAATGATAGGTATGCAGCGTCTTTTTCCGTGAAATTATCCATGGGTCGTAATATAAAACGCCATCAAGATAAAGAAAAAGGCCAGAACTTCTCTCCACCATACGATGCTTTGCTTCAAGACCAAATGATTGAGTAACCAGGCATTGAAAAAATAAAATATCATTGTTAAAATGGTAATTTGAACCACGTTCATCATCAAATGTTTTTTTGCATAGTAATTTCCGCGTAAACTAAATTGGTATTCGACCAGAAGAAAGGGAACCGCAATGAGAAAGGCCTTCAAAAAGGTCCATTTTTCCATTTTTAAATGAAAATAGGCAGCAATTGTATAGGAAAGTGAGCCTAAAAAGATAAGTCCTAAAATAAAGAACCAATGCCACCAAGAAGGGAGAATTCTTTTTTCGGTAGAAGGGGAATCTTTTTGGTTCCTGATATGCATAAACAAAAAGACGGTACCTAACATTATCAATCCAATACTGAATCCAATCGTCGTGTTCAATAAATCTTTGTTCTTTAGTTTTTGTTCTTCTTGATACCACAACCATCCTCCAATTGCAATGAACACTAGCGCAAGATACATACAATTACTAAATATTTAAGCGACGCTTCCAATGGGCTGAGTATACGGATTGGATTTGAACGCCTTTAGCAAATCAGAATTGTTATAGGTATCGTTACGGTTCTCATAGTGATTGACATTCTTGGTTTGCTGTCCCATCATCTGAACCTGAGGTGTCCCTGCTCGCACGGCGACATTTTGGTACTGTATAGATTGTTCCTTGTTTACCGGTTTAAAGTTTGTATCCGTATGGTAGTGCTTGGCGTTTCCATTGGCCGTACGATTCTCGTAAGGCTTCTGAATATTCCGCTGATTGTATTCTGCGCCATACGAACGATGTTTGTCTTCCCCACCAGCCACACCGTAGCTTTCTACACTGGTAGAAGGGCGTTGGGTCTCAGGTAAATGAGGATTGGCTACCCGATATCCGGTTGCCGTTTGTCTCTCCATGGACAAATGATTGAGACCAATCTTTTCCGTATTCATTTCTCGGTTGGTCACAGGCAAATGTTCTCGTGGATTGAACACAATGTGCTTAGCCGAACCTTTTAGATTGGACAGAGGTGCTTCCGAGTTTTTCTTTTTGGTATGTTTCAGCGTTTTTACCAGCGGATTGACAACATTGGCCAAAAAGGTACTTTGTATAGAACCGAAATAATCGGTATCGTTGTCTCGGTTATTCGTATATGAATTGTATCCTTCTTTTCCATAGTTCTGTTCATCCGTAGGCTTCAAGGTAGAGTTTGCAAAGTTTAAGACCGTATCCGTCTTCAAGGATTGTTTGTGAACATAACCCTCTGACCCTTTGTTTGTATATCCTATATCATCCATTCCACGAGCACCATAGTATTCTACATTGGTGGTATCACGCTGTTCGGTCGTAATCATTTGATTGGGTATGGTGCGTGCCTTGTCGTGTCCATGAGGATTTCCCATCATTTCCATGCAATTGTTCACATGATACGTATCTGGTCCTTTCTTGACTATCTTTCCAAGGATAGGTTGATTGGCTTTGGGGTCGTATGCGGGTGCTTGGTAATTCAACAGATAATTGGACTTGGGATTGTTTGCTACACGCAATTCGTCTACTGTTTTGGGCATGCTCTTGTCACGGTCAGCCATCGCCCAGTTCAGTCCCAATTCTCCTTTGTTGTCCCGAACTTGAGCCCAAGGAGTCGTGTTTGCATTTCGCATGGAATTATTGACACGACTTTGAAAAAAATCGCTCTGGTTTTGGCTTCCATACACGTTGTTGATGCTAGTTTCTGGCTTAAAAAAAGCGGCGACTTCTTTCTTTTCAATAGAGAGATGTCCTGAACCACTGTATTTATCCAGTTGCGAACTTTCGTAGGAAGAATCAGGTAAAGCTCCATAGCTCTTTGACCCGTAAAATACTTTCATGTTATTGTGAGCTATTTCCTTGTTCAACTTCTTGTCTCCAGTGAGGGAGGTAAAGACGGCATCTTGGACATTGTTAAACGTGGAATCCTTTTGGGTAGAATCATGTAAGAAATACTTGTCTTGGTATTGGGAATAAGTGCCTTCGTTGTTGAGCGAAAATTTGGATTTGTCGTAATTGTTGCGAAAATCTTTTGTGTTATCTCGCAATAACTGCGAAGGATTTTTCACATTCATCACAGAATCAGATGTGTTCAATTCATTCATATCCATTTCTTTGAATCCTTCCTTATCCTTGCACTTATCATTGGACATCAAATAGAGTGCTCCCACAATTACTAAAGGTATTGCGATTTGTGCCATTAATAGTATACAATATTTTTTATAGAGGTTTTCTTAGATAAAGAAAATGTCTATGTGCGATTAGATATCAAGAGATTCTAATAATAAGCGGAATCATAATGGTCCTTTTCAAGCATACGGGTAGGACAATTGTTGTCAAAGGTAAACCATATATTTCTTTGAGGGTCTGTCAACAGAATGTCTTTTCGTGATTGAGGCTTTTCACGAAAAGTCCATGCAGGTAAAGTGGCTCTGGTTTCGTCTACGTTAAACCCAATATGGTTGTAATCTACTTGCTCTGTTTGAGGAACCGTAAACACTTGGTCGTAACGGGTTAGTTTTTTATTGCGTCTTAAAGCTTCGTTGATTTCAAAAGGTCGTGTCTGTAAGTTAGAACCTCCCCCTTTCTGAATGCGAATATGGGGGGTATCTACAAATACAGTCTTTCCATTTCCTGGGGCATTCAACTGATAAATGCCTGAATAGGTACTTTCAATGAGATATTTTTCTATTCGGGCGGGGTCGTCGTGAAATCGTGTAAACGCCATCTATAGTATACTATCCTAAATAATTCGGACGTTCTGTTTTAGAATGCTTAAAAGAGGGTGGTATAATGATAGGTGTTTTTGCGAAGTATTGGGTTTCAGGCAATACAATCTTCTCTGGAGAAGCAGTGAAAGAAGGACCTTCTAAATTCACAGATTGAATCCCCCTAAGCATAGATTCCACATCTACGGCATTCGCGGAGAGTTGTCCTCCATAGAGACCCGGATTTGGTCCATCTCTAAAGAGGGCGGTATTTTCATTCACCTTTGCTCCGGTATAAAGTGTATAATCCAGTGTTTGTCTATTCACGTTTTTTTCAAGTATATAGTCATTTGGGGTGTTGAGGTTTCGGGTACAAGCCATAATATAGTGTTCTTTTATTTTTTATTCTGGCAATTCGCCTTGTCCTTATAAAGGTCTCGGGTGTTCACACCTGAGTACCATGAAGATTCTACGGAACTCTTTTTGGCGACGACTTCCTTGTCATAAATCGGGAAATTTTCCAGGTTTAAAAACTGTGTCTCACCCATTTGAACCACACTCTTCTTTTCTTTAAAGGTATCCCCAAACTTCAGTTCGTTTTCTTTACCCACATCCACGTTACCTCGCCCTAAAAAGGGTACCGACAAATAGGACCTCTGATGTAGGGAAATTTTGATATTGTTTTGTGTATTTTTGCTATGTTGCAGGTCAGTGGACTCTTGGATATTACAGCCTAAAGGTCCTACCCCATAGGTACCTGTGACAAAGACATTGGGTTGTTTGGTGGAAGCTTCTAAAAAGGCTTGACCATCGTTGTTGTATGGATTAAACAAGCTATAATTGGCCTGATTCTGATTCATGATATTTTTCTGGGACAGGCTCAGTTCATCGCTTCCGATACGCTCGTTGTTATAATAATAACCGACGGTTTCCATTATACTTGTCTAAATATTTTTTTACAAGTATAATTCAACATTTACAATTCACCTTGTACAATTCACCTTGTATAATTCATGCTTAGTAAATTTTCAAAGGTTTATCACTAGGCAATTTACCAAAACAGTATTTCAAGAAATCTCCATATTCTACCTGGTCCACGCTATTGACTGGATTCGTAAAGAAAGGTCGCATGGATTGTTCAAACTCAAACTGGTCTCTTGAACTTTCAAATCCTTTCTGGATATCTTTGTTGTCTGTATTTTGTTTAAATATAGCAGACAAAGCAGATTTATTGATACTATCTTCTAATTTTTCTGTATAGTCTGGATGACTTGGTTCTAATGTTGGATTTTCCTTATAATCCGTCATTAAAACATTGTTTAAAGGATTGCTTGGTAAAATAAGTTGTTGTGGTTGGGAATTCATACCTTCAAATATGCCCTTTCGTTTATATATCAAAACAATGGCTCCCACAAGAATCATTCCCATCACAAGGAAGAGAGAACGATTGAAACAAATAAACCCTAAAAGAGACAAGACAATAATGAGTCGGGTCATTGCATTCAGTTTTTCATTCATATTCATTCGTTCATACATCCATATTTCATGAATATAATTAGAATGAAATAATAGTTTAGGTTGGTCAATCCAAAATTCCATATATATACTACTTTTATACTTTTACTTTTTACTTTTCTTTTTATCTTTCTTGCTTTTCTTGCTTTTTTCGGGTACCGAATCATCCACCTTCACGACAAAGGTGTCGGGTGCTTTTTGTACAATATTTACATTTTCAGGTTCTGGTTCCATTCCCTTTGCCTTTTCGGCCCTTTCTTCGGCACGTCCTTCTCGCTTTTTATTCAAGCGGTCCTTCATTTTACTCTTTTTCAGATTCTCCTGTATCTTGTTGGACATGGCCTTAAAGTCTATTTTCCCACCCATGCCCATTTTACTCATCATCTCCTTCATTCCTGGAATGTCCTTCATCTTGTCCATGATTTGAGTAGCCTCCTCCAAAAGCTCACTCTCTTTCAAATCACCTTTTTTGATTTTATCTTCTAGTTTGTTTCCAATGTTTTTGACCAGGTCCAAAATTTTTGCAGGATTTTTCATGAGCGTTTTCATGAATTCCTCCTTATCTTCCACACCCTCTAATTCCTTGGTAGCCTCTCCTGCAATTTCTTTGGCTAGATTGCCTATCTTTCCATCCATCAAGCCATCCAAATGGCTTTTCAAACTATCCGGGTCAAAAGGTGTTTCGCCGGAGACACCCACTCCTGAAAAATCAAAAAGCCCCTTCATCTCCTCCATGGTCTCGGAAATCTTCTTATGAAGGTCTTCCTGGTGAATCGCCTCAAACAGTTTGGACGTATCTCCTATGTTTTCCTTGGAATCAATGTTCTCCATGACAGAAAACAGAATGAGCTGTAAATACTTCCAAATGGTCTTTTGTGTCTTGACTGTAATGTCGTCATCCTTCATCAGGACCGAGAAGTCAATGTCCGGCAACAAACACTGAGGTTCGTCAAACAAGGTCATGTTTTCATACAACAGCTCAAAGAAGATTTTTGGATAGAGTTCTACACAATGTGTGTAAAGTGGCTCTTCCTCTACCTCTAGCTTCTCGGCCAATTCTGGAAACGTAAGCAACAAATCTGACTTGAAATCTTTCCAAACCTGACTAAACTTTTCGGGGACCATTGTATAGGAAATGCAAGTATTTTTTATATCTATATTTATACACAATTCAATAAATATAGATATAGATATAGATATATTTATATAGATATTTATCTTTTCTTTGAACGATGACCATGACCATGCTGTTTTCTCTTCCGTCGTGTGGATTTCATTTTTCGTGTCTTTTTAATCTTAAACTTATTCTTTTTACTTTTACCCCCTCGTAAACCTGAAAATATGCGTGTCGGTGGCTGAGTAGGTACTCTAACTTTGATAGGATTTTGCTTTCTAACAATAGGTTGCATCTGAACAGGTGCCTCCAGAGCCGGTTGCATCTGAACAGGTGCCTCCAGAGCCGGTTGCATCTGAACAGGTGCCTCCAGAGCCGGTTGCATCTGAACAGGTGCCTCTGCAGATTGTTCTAAGATATCATTTGAATCAATATCAATATTGTCTCGTTTATTATGAGTTAAAGCTAAGGATACATTGTCAAAATAACAACCCTTATCCGAATAGGGATTGAGTGTGGCTTCGTATTTGGATATCCATTTATTGTACTCATTTACCCATCGTATAGTATAAGGTATACTTACCCTATTTTTAAATGTAGCATGGTCTACATTCATCCATTCTTTTTTTCCAAAAAGTCCAATTTTTTCGTCATCCATATTCGTACCTGTAGCGACTAAAAGGGTTAAACCATTCATGTCCGTCTCAACTACAGAATGGTCTCCTAAAATAGGACTGTTAATTTTATCGTATTCGGTAACAAAAGATACCAATTTCTTCGTTTGAATCGGAACAGTAGTTCCTCCGGTAACAGTCTTTTTAGTACCTAATTTTAGTATAAACATACCATCTCGTTCATCTGATTTTACATCTGGCCTATCTTTGTCAATTTGATTATTATAGAATATATTCATAGGTATTCTTTTTTTAGAAATCTCATTCGTGCTACAGGATAATTTATAATCAATTTGGATTTCATTTATGCGTTTTTTTATATCTTCATCATCGATGGAGACCCCACCTTTTTTTAAAGTAATGTTTGAATCACCTGTAATGTAGTGTATACCCTTTTCATCTGCAAACCTAATAATATCAATTAAAGCGTCTATGTTTTTATCTCCATTACTATTTCCATGCCAATTTACAATCTTGATAGGGTCACTTCCAGCTTTATTTATTTGAAAAAAAACCAATTTTTGGCCTACTAAAGGGTGTTGTATATCTACAGGTGTTTCTACAACTTCATAATCAGATTCAAAGGGGGTGTTATAATAAACACCGCATGTATTACCATTCTGATTTAACAATTTATAATTAGTGTCATTTAAAAAAGTTGTAGTAACAAAAGGTTCTGTAATCACCATCAATAAAGGTTGTTGAATTGGTGCGTCTGGTGTTCCATATACAGCTTTCTTATATTGTGATATCATGGTATTTTTATCTACAGCTACATCAAACCCTCCGCTTGGTTGAGATATATCAAAATTACCTTGTTGTATTACTTTATTCCATCTTTCCTTCTTAGGCATAGGACTATTATTGGTAATATCGTTGTATAATTTATCATACCATTTATCAAATGAAGGGACATCTTTTTCCTGTATCGGAAAAGCAATATTCAATTCATCACATTTGACTATGTAAAGTTTCAATAATGCTACTCCTTTTTCGTATAAGTCTTCAAAAACAAGCTGAAGTGACTCTTTAGGTGTAGGTTCACTCATTATATATATCTCAATATTTTAACACGTCCTTAGACCCGTTTCTCTTCCGGGAATTCCTGGTTTCGCATCTTTTCTAAGTCTTCCATAGAGTAATTCATTTTGGACTTTTTGTCTCCTTCCAAAAGGGGTGTAGAAATAGAAGATTCGCAATCTATGCTTGCATACGAATACATTTGTCGCATGCCTCCGTTTCCTTCAGGAGACAATTCCTTGGGCCCCATGTCCAGAAAACTGAAATTGTCGCTGGCTACTCCGGAAGAACGAAGCGTATCGCGCGACAAATCAAACGGATTGGGTTCTTCGTACAACATGGTCTTTTCTTCATGGATGGTCTTCGCCTGAGGTTTAATAAAATCTAAAATCTGATTCCCAGAAAGGATTTCAAACTTGGGCTTCAATAAAAGTATCGGCACTCGGTTAATCATGGGAGGCAATGGAAAGTGTTGTCCATTTGGAAGCATGATATACGTAATGTTGTTCTTCACAAACCGTTTGTCTATACAAATGTAATTGAACGCCTGCTGTAATCCAGACTTGTTGAGTTCTTGTAAAATACTAGAAGAATATTTGCAGTATTGACTATAATACAGTTCGTGCTTTGGGGGGGTACTCATTAATGTGTGTTTATTTTATTTACATTAAAAATAAACACATAACCTTTGCATAAAATGAATAGATTGCATAAAATGAATAGATTGCATAAAATTGATAGAATTTAAATGTTCCCTATATATAGAAACATGGCTCCTGTGGTATCTAATCTTTCGGAAACAGAGGAATCTCTTCGGTTTGAAATCGCAAATGTAGATGTCAGTATCGTCAATTCCTTACGTCGGGTTATTTTGACAAACATAGACCAGCTCGTGTTTCGCGGCTTTCCTCATGCAGAAAATCAACTCGTGTTTGAAAAAAACAATACAAAATTTAACAATGAATTTCTAAAGCATCGGATTCAATGTGTCCCTATCTTTGAAAGCGATACCAGTAAATTTGAAAACTTTGTCAAGAACTACTGCATCAAGGTACAAGTATCTAACGAAACCAATACACGCAAAGATGTCACTACCAAAGATTTCAAAATTGTTCAGAAAGGAACCGAAAAAATGATTAGTGAAGTAGAAACACGAAAACTATTCCCACCCGATAAAATCACGGGTGAATACATTCTCCTCTCCGTCCTCATGCCGAAAGTATCCGAAACAGACGAAGCCGAAGAACTGTCGCTTACGCTGAACTTTTCCATCGGAAATGCAAAACAAGATTCCTGTTGGAATGTGGTGTCCAAGTGTGCTTATTTCAACAAACCTGACGACCCGAACATCAAAAAGGCCATGGCTGAAAAACCCAAGGAAGACCGTCGTGATTTTGAACTCTTGGATGCACAGCGAATTTACGTACCCAATCAATTTGTCTTTCATTTGACCAGTTTAGGGGTCTATGCAAATCATGAGATTCTTCGTAAAGCATGCACCTATCTAATAGAGCGAATGACCGACTTTTCGTTGTTTCTGGAAAATGCAAATTTTACAAAGAAGCAGTTTGGTACCCTAGACCCGTTTGGACTTTACCAGACAGAATCCGGGTTTTATTTGCGGATTGAAGAAGACGATTATACCATCGGAAAACTCATTGAGAATCATCTCAATCTGATGTTTGGAAAAGAGATATACTACATTTCTTTCAAAAAAGACCATCCTCACGATTCTCATTGTTATGTAAGTTTTGAATACCGAAATCCCGTAAAGATAGATACAATCACCAAACATCTTTCCATGGTGTCTACACAAATCATTGAACAATATAAAACGATTTCAGCTTATTTTGTCAATTAACATAGTACTATTTTGCGAATGAACATAGTACTATTTTGCGAATGAACATAGTACTATTTTGCGAATTAAAATAAAACTATTTTGCGAATTAAAATACTACTCCTATGTAAATGAGTATTGAATATGGGACGATTCTTCGGATACGGTTCAAGACCAAAGAAGAAGGACTTTTTTTTGTAGACCGTGTCACGGAAGATGGGTTTGAACTTCTTACAAGAGAGGGAGAAATGAAACAACTTTCCTTTGAGGATTCAGATATTTTAGAAGTTTCCGTCCGATACGTTCCTTCAAACCCCGATTATGCTTCTATTCGTAAACTTTCCGTAGGAAATTGGGTCAAAGTAGAATTTGCAGACGAACCTTTGTATGGTAAACTTGTCAAAACAGGGTATACTTTAGAAATAGAATCCAACGAAACCCTCTATTATATACCTGTGCGATATGGTCTACCCAAAGATATTCTGACGATAGAAATCTCTAGCGAACCTTATACAAAAGCAATAGAAGCCGAACCAGTACAGGTTTCCGGGACAGAGGCGGAAGTCCCGGAACAAGACACGGAAGACCCCGAGGACCTCTATGACGTGGAAGACGACTACGACCAGATGTATTACACCATGGAACAAAAGAAAAATGATTTAACCGAATCTTTGTTACAATCCTTGGATAAACAATCTCAAACGGCTTTGAAAAAAGTCTATCGTCAAGTACAACGATTTCAAGAACTCTTTGAGAAATACACCACCTTTGAGAAAAATATTTTATTGAAACGTCTTCCTGAGAAACTGTATCTGGATTCTTTTGCTAAAAATGAAAATACTTTCTTTACACCTGTCTCTTCTCATATCAAAGTCAAGCATAATTTTACCGAAAATGAAAAACGTATCATGGGGACTGTCCCTGATTATTATTTTAGGTATGACGAACCCGCTAGCACCTATGACATGTATGTACATGAAACCATCAAGCAAATGCCTTACGAAGAATTTATCACCAAAGAGGCAAAAGTGGTACAAAATTATGATATCAAAAAAAACCATACGGAACATGAGTTTTATCCTACACAGAACAGAGAAGTCTATTTACTGAAGGAGCTTGCAAAATACAAAATTCCGGAAGCCTTTGTCACGGATTCCTTTCTATTACAACCTTATTCTCTTTCACTCTATTGTCGTAAAGGTGGAACTCTTTTATCCAAAGTGCAACAATCTACGGTTCCTTATTTTGACATGTTTTTTCGCACCGGTGACACTGCTCAGGTAGTCTCTGTAAACGAGAATTACAGTGCAGAATGTATGCCTTCCGAAAAAATGTTCTGGTTCAGGAACGACTGTCCTACGTTTCAATCCTACGTGGAGACATTGGTTCCGTCGTTGCAATCCTTTATGAATTGTTATATTGAAAAGGATTTCTTGAACATGTATCAGGCGTTGTATGAATTGGAATTAATGCACATAGATGAATTCAATGCAGAAACCTATAAAGAAGTGCTTGAGCTTTTGAGAATCAACATAGCCAAGTATATAGAAGAGCGTGCAAAAGTGAAGAAACAAACTCTACGAAAGAAACCAGAATTGTTTAGACGAGAGAACCATGAGTTGTTTCGTATTTTACAGAAAGAGTATGGTCTAGGACCCCGTAACGAACAAGCTTATTATACCACGAGTGAATTATGGAAAGAAGGTATGTTTGATAGTTTTCATTTCTACATCGTCCAGTATTTGAGAAAACATGCTCTTTTACAACAAGTGGTATCGGACGAAGAAATGACACAATTGGTAGAGGAAATCAAAAATGCATTCGGCAAAGAGCCTGAAGAAAGAATACACAAGGTTTATGAAACAGAACAGCAACGAGAGAATGACCAATACAAGTTTGTGTTACAAGATATTCCGAGAGGTACAAAGTTTGTGAGTGCAGAAGAGGAATTGTATCGTATTCTCTTGGATGTGAAGAGTTCGGTCCTTACGATGGACGAGGTGAAGATAAAGGTGAACCAAATCCGAGATTTGGGAGAAAAAGAAATACCGAACCAATTTGAGAAAGAATTAGTACCCTTCATTCAAGAGTTTTTACTCAAGAATAGAATCATGAAAGGACAAGTGTGCTTTGTTAAAGAATCCGGTAGAAAATATAGATGGACCGGTGAAACCTGGACTGACTTAACCGAAGAAAAAGAGGCGAAAAAAATTTACAAAATTAAGGATTTTAAATACAACGAAGAGTCGTTCCAAAAAAAGATTCAAGAAATGATATATGCATTTGAATCTGAAAAGTTACGTGCTCAGGCCATTCAACAAATGAAATTGGAGGATGAATCTCACAAACTAGCTTTGGAAAAATCAAAAATCATGTGGTTGAAAGAAAAAATGAAATATCATACCGAAAAATATCATTATTACGAACTGGAACTTCAGAAAGAGAACATGGAAGTAAAACAATCCCCCTATCTTTCTTTACGCAACCGTATTTTACAGGAGATGATTCTGGAAAACAAATACAAGGCCATTCAGTTATTCGTCCAACAATATACCAAATCAGGTGAAGATGTACATTGGTTTTACTGTCTGGAGACAGGTACGAAGCTTTTGCCCATGTTTTTCATGGAACTTGCCGATGCCTTTTTGAAGACCAATACGTATCCACAGACACTTCAACTCATTTGCGACCGTCAAGGAGAATTGAGTGACAATCATGATTTTTATGTAGACAAATACAGTGGATTTCCAATCAAACAAATTCAATTTGATGAAGAGGAAGATTTTAATGACCAAGGCTTTCGTGATATTTTTCATTCGGCAGTTGAAAAGGAACAAGAGTTTACAGATGTAGACACTCAACATCCAGTACGCAATGCCCTGAAGACCTTTTTAAACCTCATGGGTCTTGTTCCAGAGGAAGATGTGTTAGAGGACGTCCTTTCCAATGTGGAAAAGTCCTTCTTGTTAGCCTCGGGGGATAAAAAGAAACCCCGTGAACAAAATCAAATCTACATCTATTCCATTCTCTCCCACAGTTTAATCTACGGACAGACCTTGGAAGGGAATGTACGATTGTCCAAACCTTTTCCGGATTGTCCAAAATCACTCAAAGGCTTCCCCTTGAATACATCCAGTAAAAAAGGTCTTGAATTTGTGTGTTGTATTGTTGCAAAAATGCCTAAAGTGAACGAACCCTGGAACAGCATGTCTCAAGTGAAAGTAGAAAAACTATTAGAAATGTCCGAGCTATTCATAGAAAAATACGTATTGACCATTCAGGATATACGTGAACGTCTCTCCAAAAAGGTAGAAGTTCAAGAAAAACGTGAAGAATTTCCAGTATGGACACTCTTTTATCCGCGGCTCAAACCGATTCAAGTCGTACCAGAGTTATCGCCTTATCCAAAGGACAAGATTATCGGGTTGTCTCTTTTGTTGCAACAACGTATTCATGGATTTATTTCTACACAAACGGGTATCTTGACGAATCAAGCTCAAGAGCCTTATCTTATCAATACCTGTTGTCAGACGAACAATGATGTGTATGAATATTTAGTGGGAAATGCAAAATTGACTCCTGTATTGAAAGAGTTGTACGAAGCTCTCAAAAAAGAGAAGAAGATAAACCAAGTCGCGATGACTCATCATATGTACTGTCCGGTCAATACGAAAATGCCTCCTTCCAAGATAGCCTTGACCTTTGACGAAAAAACGATTTATCGTGCGGTTATCAAGATATTCCTTCTAGATACAGATAGCGAAGTCCCTAATAAATTGAAAAAATACAAGGAAGTAATAAAACCTGCAGAATACAAGAAGAACGACCCTTTTGAAAAGAAGTTTGAACTTTTGAAACATATTCCGATTAGTGAAGAAAAATTTGTCTCTATGCTACGAGACAATGCATCCATCTTTGAACGAAGAAAAGGTCGTGTGTTGGTAGAGGAAAACGTAGGAACCCATAAGGTGGACATCATGCTTCAAGAGAAGAAAGAGAAGGATTTATATGATTTTTGTATAATCAGTATTGAGGAAAGCATGAAAATGCTCTTGTCCAAAGCACGAGACCGTACCGAAAGGAAACGATTCCAACAATGTTTTCAATTTTACACACTGTTTCGTGACGAAAAACACAATGATTTTTTACCGAAAGGTATAGAACACAAAGAAACCATGAATCGTATCTTGTACAATAAAATACAAAATTTATTACACGTGTTCCCTGAAAAGATTTACAACAATGCAAATCCGCCTAGAAAGTTACCCCGACACTGGAAACTTGATGAAAAGCACATGGATAACATTATGGAATTTACGAGACAATACGATGAAAATCTTTCCAATTTTTACGAAAATGAAACCTGGAAAATCAAACACCAAGAAGAAGACTTACGACAAAAGATGCAAGACTATGAAAGATGGTTACAGATACCTTGCAACATACCGATGAAATACACACTCTACTGTTATATTTATGTCTCTATCTTTCAAGACTTGGTAGAGAAAGGGCTTCTAGAGTATGTAAAAACAGTCGTAGGTATCTTCTTAGACGAAGACAAACTGGCCCTTAATTTTGACAAAAAACAGATTGACTTTCTCTCCGACATGGCGAAGAAGTCAGAAACCGAACTCAAGACGGATAGACTTAAAAAACTCACCAAAGATGCTAGAAAGGCCCAAAACGCCATGAAAGATTTAAAACTGGGAGAGTGGGGGGTTGGATTAGATAAAAGTCTGTTCAAATACGACAAAACAAAGTATGGTGACGTATTGGACGAAGCTGCTAAAATTACAGAAGGTATGGATGTTCCGGATGAAATTTATGGAACGTATGGTGTAGATGACGGAGATAATCTAGAAGGATTTGACGGAGATGAATATTATTCATGATTCATGAAAAAAATGTATTGTTCTATATTAAAATGTTTGATGGGAACCGTTTGTTTATGATACTCATGGTTTATTTTTTATGCTACGCTATACTGATTTGGTTAAAACCAGGAATCATTTACGATGAATCCAAAAAAGGGCTACGTTCCTTTGGAGTAGGATATAAACATTCTACGATTTTACCGTTATGGTTAGTGAGTATTTTACTAGCCATATTTTCTTATTTTGTTGTCTTGTATTTTGTCCATATGCGATACAGTACTTTGTTTATGATTTGAAAATCTCTTCATAATTTTTTCCAACGACAGGAGTACAATTAGACGCCAATAAAGTATTGGTACTTACCAAAATACAAAAAATACCCATAAGCAAACACCAAAAGAAATAGCCCACATTATCTTTTAACAAAAGAGCTTGATATAAATCCTTCACATATTTTTTCTTATCTTCTTCAGGGGGTTGTACAATTTTCAATTCAATCAACTTGTCAAAGGAAGGAAATTTAAATTCAGGACCCTCTACGACGTCATCTGTATTCAGTTCTAGAACCAGGGCCATACGGTCGTTGTAAATATTGTCTAACATTTGCAAGTAGGAATGGTCCGAACCTGGATTGACAGGTTTTTGAAAGATGAGGTTGAGACTTTCTTTTAGACCATACGCTTCCGCTGCAAACAATCCAAATGTGTTTGAAAAAACCCTTACCCAACCAGGTAGAGATACCAGAAATATCACAAAAATACCAAACACGAGAATCCATGGAACCAAGGTAGATTTAATCGCCATTTTGATATCTGTTTTTCCACAAACACTGGGTAAAGATGTAAGATTCATGTTTTGTATGATTTGGAAGATACAGCTGAAGGTAAGAAAGATAAGAAGCCAGGCATATCCATGTTGTGGGAAAAATCGGAATTTCAGAACAAAGAAAATAAAGGTAAAGGAAATATACATAATAATGCTTGCATTGACTAGATTAGAACTATTCATTTTATTATACAATTATATTTTTTAGAATATTACCCCTTATATTATATGTATCCATCTTTAGTGGAACCCACGATTCATTCCATCTTACAGTACGAATTAAAGAATAGTCGCCAGAATAAATTCCAACGAAACAGCTTTTACGTCAATGCCGTAGGGTTTGTTTTCCTTTTTTCCTTTATAGGTCTATTTTTATGGATTCACTACAAAGGTAAACAGGATGTATCGGCTCAAATCCGTAGAGAACGTAAAAAGAAAGAATACATCCTATCTAAATTAAATTATTATCAACGAATCAAAGATCAAGAGTATACTGGGATTCCTTTTTTATCCAAATAAGCTATATGGACGATTATTATAGAGATAGAAAAGAACAACAAACCCGGTATTCTAAAAAACTGAAAAAAATGGCGGAGACAGGGGACATTGAATTGCCCCGTCTTAAGAAAGAATTTATCAAATGGAGTATACAGCCTCCAAACTTTGAACGTGGGGAATACTGGACGGAACAAGAGGTTATTCGTGAACTGACCCAAAAAATACAAGAGGCGGAAGAGGAATTTATTACACTCAAACTAGACTTTTGTTATGATTTGTCTAGTGATTTAGATACATTTGATGTATTAGAAAAGACCATTCTTAAATTGAAAAAAACACGTGATAAACTATTGCTCCAAAGACAACGACGAGAACTTGCTCTAGAAGAGAGTAAAAAAGAGATGAAAGAACAACTCAAACGTTTATCGGATGAATATATGTATTTAGACATGGAAGATAAAAAGACGAGTTACCAAAAAATGAAGGAACTTTCTTCTCAATTGGTGAACCCAACCAGTAAAGTGGTTGCTTATGAAATAGAACACAAAGAGTTAGAGTTTCGTCTTATGCAGCTCTACGAACCCTTGACACTAATAAAAATATCCTGAGAGTATATGGGAATAGACCTGCGCTATTTTTTGATAAGTTTAGCTATTGGATTGTTTTACATCTATATTTCAGATGACTATAAGAAGGTGATTATCATGTATCCTACCCCAGATAACAAAGACCAATATCAATACCGCGATAAAACGGGTTCTTGTTTCTCCTATGATTTGAAGGAAGTCAAATGTCCCTTAGACGTGACCAAAATACACAATATTCAATTTCAAAAATAAGTGTCTAGACTATAGATGAAAGTACTGACCTGGAATATATTAGCTTCCGAATGGATAAAGAAGAGCTATTATCCTACGGTAAAAGACACCACTCTCTTTCAAAGGAAAAGCCGTATCAAAATAATCATGGATAAATTAATAGACGAATCCGCAGATATCGTTTTTTTGCAAGAGGTTATGCCCTCGGAATATCACTTGCTTTATCAAGAATTTCATCGCACGTATCAATTCTCTAACTTGGTACCGATACAATGGTATCATTCCAACAATCAATCAGGCAATCTGACCCTGGTGAAAAAAAAACAATTTACCACCTGGGAAGAAGCCCCCTTTGAGAATGGAGTCTATGTCAAGATAGATAATGTGCATCTTTTTAATGTGCATCTAGATGATGTATCCTATACGAAAAGAAGAAGACAATTAGAGCGTCTTCCTTTAGACGAACATTATGTGATTCTAGGAGGAGATTTTAATCAGCATTATAGACCTCGTTCAAAACTCTATGATTTACCTAAGTTTACAGTACACAATACCTGCAATACTTATTTTGTAGAAAAAAAGATGAATCTAGATAATATTTTAACGAGAGGATTTGCGTCTGCCTCCTCTTTTTGCGAGTATGTACCCAATCACGTAGAGGAGGGTCTGCATTTGTATGGGTCTGACCATATTCCGGTGATAGTGCACTTGATTCCATCTAAAATATAGACAGATTGTATATGTTCAAAATCAGAAAGTTTTTGAACAGTCGGTCAGGTGTGATTCTGGTCTCCATTCTTTTAGGGTTAGGGTTATCTACTCTCTTCAAAATGACGTGTGATTCTAGAAGTTGTATGGTATATCAGGCACCCTCTTTTGAAAAGAAAAAGGTCATTCGTTATAACAAGAAATGTTACGAACCCAAAGAACAAATGGAAACCTGTAATCCAGAAAAGACGATTATAGATATTAAATAATCTATTCATCTATTCATCAAATCATCTAATAAATAAGTAAAAAATACCATTTTTGTATCCGGTCTATGTGTATATGGAAAATACAACCAATATTAACGATTTACCCATTGACAACAATCCGCCTGCCTCCATGGAATTACCTGAGCAAGAAATTCGGACCCACGAACCGATAGATAACTCGGTCTATATGGAACCCGAAGAACCTAAGAAACGTGTACGGTTTAGTGAGTCTCCTGAAAAAAAAAGCTATTCCTTGCAAGAAAAACACAAGATTATTATTTTAGCCACTTTGTTCTTTATGTTATTTAGCGATACCAAAGTCAAAATTTACTTGATGAATATTTTAGTCGTGATATTTGGAAGCTCTTTACGAACTCCTGCTGGTGGAACGTCTAAGATTGGGTTGATTGTCTATTCTTGTCTCTTTTCTTCCGTGTTATTGGCGATTGTCTCTTTCATTGACTTGTCTACCTTCTCTATCGCTTAAAAATTGATTCTCTTTCTTCTACTTCTGTTGTAGTAACATGAAGCCCGTCTTTAAACCTCGTTTTCCAGACAAAATGGATTGGGAAGTCTTGTCTGGAAATCCAAATGCAATACAGTTGATTGAACCCTATGTAGACAAATTAAGGTGGTTGTGGTTATTGTGTGGAAACCCGAATGCGATACATCTATTAGAGAGAGTACTTTCCCAATTCCCAAATAAAATTCAACCCTTTAAGTTATCGTCCAACCCCAATGCTCTTCCTTTGTTGGATACATACCCCAGTAAAATGGACTGGTACGGATTGTCGGTGAATCCAAACTCAGTACCCTACATAGAGAAACATCTAGACAAACTTCCTTCGTGGGACCTTCTCTGTAAGAATCCGAACGCCATTCCTTTGTTGGAACGATACCCTGAAAAAATCAATTGGAAATATCTATCCTGTAATCCAAATGCATTGTCTTTCTTTGAACAACACCCTGAAAAAGTGAATTGGGAATGGCTTTCCGAAAATCCTTGTGCTATACCTATATTGGAACGTAATCTAGAGAAAATAGACTGGGAGCGATTGTCGAGTAATCCGAACGCTATACCTTTGTTGGAACGCAACCCTGACAAAATATACTGGGATATCTTATCAGGAAATCCAAACGCGATTCATTTATTAGAAAAAAATCTGGATAAAATCAACTGGAATTGGCTATCTATGAATCCGAACGCCATACCTCTATTGGAAAAAAACATGGACAAAATAGAATGGAACGAACTGTGTTCTAATCCAAACGCCATGCATTTGTTACAAACCCTGGATTATGAAAAAACAAAGGAAACAAATGAGGGCTTTAAACAAGAACTATTGGAACGAGTCTTTGAACCCGAACGACTGATTCGGTTCGCAAAGGAAATGTCTTTGCGCGATTACCTTGTCTTTTATCTATAAAGAAGATACCCCATTGAAATAGCCCAAAACATGTACCCGTAAAATAGAATCATCCATAAATAGACAGGCGGTTTCTTTCTCAGGTCTGCATAGTTCTTCGCCAATTCAATATAGGCTTTCTGATATTTGTCAATCTTTTTCTCAGCATGAATGAGTTCCTCTTGATGATGTTTCACAAAAGTGTAAATCTTCTCGTGCATATTGTTGCAGAATATACTGCGTTGACGTTTCGTATATTTTTCCTTGAATTTCTCCTCCAGAATAAGGTCATGAATCAACTGGTCAATCTGCATGTCCATTTTTTACCGTTTTCTTTTTTCTTCGGACTGCGTCAATTTTTTTAGAACGAGAACGAGAACGAGCACCCTCCTTCGGTCTGTAATGAAAAAATAAGGTAGAGTGTTTATTTTCTTTATAGAGGGCTTCTCTCTTTTGACGAATCTCTTCAAGCGTGATTTGCGAACCATAACAAGGCATATAAAACCTACGCATCAAAGGATGTTCTTCTTTGATTTGAAGGAGCAAATAACAATACGACAAAATCTTCTGTTTCGACAAGTGTGTCACCTGAATCAACGATAAGGCGTAATAGAGATAAAGGGTTGTATCGTACGTTGCAATTTTACGACCTTTGTATAGATTATAATTGAGGCAAGAATCCGAAAGAATTACATACAACACCGGATGATTTTCAATATAGATTTCATAGAGTTTGATGAGTTTGTTTTCATAATAAGTGAACCGGACTTCCAGGCCTTTTAACTTTTTCCATATTTCATCTATCGTTTCCGATAAAAGAATCAATACGTCTTGTTGTGGATATTGAAATTGGACAGGAAACAATTCTTGCCAATAATACATCGCGTAATCTCCTAAACAAACATAGTCTTTGACCCGACGATTCAAGTTTTTTACAATGGCTGACGGTACTTTTCCTGTGGGCTGAACATTGCACCGACGTATTCTAAAAGGGTGATGTTTGTTTAAAAGCGTGAGACGTTGAAATATTTTGCTCCAACGACTAATATCTCCCATGGGACGAGCCAATTCTTGATACATACTCATACGTAAGTAATTGTAGGGAACATAATGAATTCCATCTTTTTGAAAGGAATCTGCCCATAGAGTACGAAACAGTTCTTCGTCTATCTGAGTCATGTCTACCAAAGGTAGGTAATTGACAAACAATTTATAGGTACCTGGAAACATGGCTGGCTTCACTTCTACATTTGGAAAATGGGGAGACAACAAGTCCGCTAATTCACGAATGTCTTCTGTGGGATGTGTTGAAAAAAAATCATAATCAGGAATATCATCTTCTTGATAAAATTTAGACTCATTCGGGAGAGCATGATTGATGGCGGTTCCACCGTATCCAATGAGCTTCTTTTCTTGAATAAATTGTTCAATCCTAAAAAATAAATTGGGTTTGGTATACTTATCCTTTTTTTGCTTCTTTTGTATGATTTCATTCAAACGAATAGCCTCTTGTAATTTCTCCATACTATAAGAGGTTATTTTATGTAATACTTTTAATAATAGAACTTTTAAACATTTGGTTATAGGCATTCAAATAGATATCATTCATTTGAAAGTTCAATCCAATAAACTGAAACTTTTGTTTTATGCCTACGGTATTAAAGTCATAATTTGTACTTTTATTTCCGAAATTAGGATACAATATATTGATGTTCGGGTCATTAATGGGTAAATTTGATTCTAACGCATCATAGGCTTCGGTTTCCCTGTAGATTTGACTGCTCATAGTTCCAAACATCAACGCCGTAATACCAGACAAGGAACTACTTTCATATCCTGTTAATCCTGTAATATCCACGAAGATAATCACCTTTTCCATTAAATTAGCGACAAGTTCTGTTTCAATGGATTTACTTTTGTAAATTTTGTCTCCCGATGTATTCTCTCGGCCAAAGACAGACTTGAGAATATCACCTATTTTGTTGTATAATTTTTGGTTTGAACTTTGAATACGGAAAATAAGAAACAAGGGGTCTTTGGTATTGCTGCAATTTGCACTGTCGTACATAAAAATCTGTTTCACTTGGGTCATCGTCTTTGAAAAGGGTAGACTGTTGTACATTTCCTTGTACTTCTTTGACACAAGTGTAGAGGCAGATATCACAGGTTCTCCATGTAAAGAGTAGATAGTAAAATCCAAAGCTCGTACGCCTTGTTTTGCACAATTCATGAGAGCACAGACATCCACGAAATCATTTTTAAAATCTCCCGTACAACAACAATTGTATGCGGTTTTTACACTCACCTTGTTCAAGGGTTGAGACAATACATCATCAGGTATATCTAGCATGAGGATAGATGGAATCTTTCCAATCACTTTACAATTGTAGTCTTTTTGATTTGCAACAGAATACATATAATAGAGAGCCCAGAACAGGATGACAAACAATACAATCATCACAATCATAGGCGTAGTTGTTTTTTTCACGGCACCCACGACAGCACCTACGACTTTTTGAACTTGAACACTTTGTTCTGACATAAGTTATATTTATATTTATATTTAAAATTTTTATGTTTATGATATAAAATGGGCGGTGGATTATTAAATATCATCTCTTATGGAAATCAGAATATCATGTTAAATGGAAATCCAAGTAAAACTTTTTTTAAAACGGTCTATGCAAAGTACACAAATTTTGGTATGCAAAAATTTCGGATTGATTTTGAAGGACAGCGTAGTTTGAAACTAAACGAAAATACTCATCTTACCTTTAAAATACCTAGACAAGGCGAACTCTTATTAGATGCCTTCTTGGTCATGAATCTGCCTGATATATGGAGTCCTATTGTACCTCCTACCTCTAAAAACGATTGTTGGAGACCTTATCAATTTCGTTGGATATCACATCTAGGAGCAAATATCATAAAAAAGGCACGCGTGATTATCGGAGGTCAAACGATTCAAGAGTTTTCAGGCGAATATCTGAAAAATATGGTGGACCGAGATTTTAGTTCAGAGAAAAAGGATTTTTTCTACAAGATGATTGGACATGACAGAGAAGTGTATAGTCCTGAATATGCATACAACCGTACCAATCGTTATCCTCATAGTTTTTACATCAATGAACCCGTAGAGCCTTCTATTCGTGGACGAACTCTTTATATTCCTCTTCATTTTTGGTTTATGAATTCAGTCAAGATGGCGTTGCCTTTGGTGAGCCTTCAATATCAAGAAATACAAATCTCGTTAGAATTACGTCCGATTCGTGAATTGTTTACGATTTTTGACACGTCTGTCACCAAAGAAAATGGTTTTGTTTTCAAACCCGTACAGCCTAATTTTACACTGGATTCTCATGCCTTGTACCGATTTTTACAGCAGCCGCCTAACGTTACCTTAGATGCAAGTGAATATGAAAATAAGCCAACGACATGGGATTCCGATATTCATTTGATGACCACGTATGCTTTTTTAACAGACGAAGAAGCCCGAACGTTTGCTGCAAATGAACAGCGTTATTTGATTAAAGACATTCATGAAAGCGTACATACAAACATTACAGGCAATAAACGTATACGTGTAGAGACAAGCGCCATGGTGGCCTTGTGGATGTGGAATTTCCGACGAAACGATATGTATAAAAGAAATGAATGGTCTAATTACACCAATTGGGATTATGATAATGTATTGCCCGATGGTATTACAGCTTCACCTGCTACAAGTTCGTATAGTGTAGACAATGTACTGATTGGTCCTGGTCAAAATTTTGTCCCGACTACCAACCCGACCGATGTGGTCACCACCCGGTCTACCAGTTATTATATCACTCCACCCTTGTCCACAAAAAACATAAAACAAATCTTGGTATCTCTTTCTATATTATTTGATGGAAAATACAGAGAGTTTGACTTTAGTCCAGGGGTCTATAGTTTAATGGAAAAATACAAAAACTCTAATGGAATGTCAAATGATGGGTTATATTGTTATAGTTTTTCTTTGAATACAAGTCCTTTTGAGTTGCAACCTTCTGGTGCTATTAATTTAAGTAAATTTAAAACCATTGAACTAGATGTCTCTACGATTGTACCTGCTTTAGACCCAGCAGCCAGTTTTCGTGTACTATGTGATACAGAAGGAAGAATCATTGGTACGACACAAGATGAGATGTATATTTACAATTATGACTTTTATTTAACAGAAGAGAGATACAATTTATTAAGGTTTATTAGTGGACAGGCCTCTTTGCTTTATGCAAGGTGAGCCTACACATGGATATTGTGTAGAATCAAACAGGTCTGCTTTATATTCACTTGAATAAAATTCAAATCCTTCTATCCTGTAAAAAGAAAAGGATATTACTACGAGGAATAAAAAAAAGAGGAGAGAAATGCTCATTATAAAATAATACTATATATTATGTCTACGGTTAGGTTTAATCTCCCCCGATTTATGACGGGTACATTGCCCTCAGATGGGGCAACCATCCAAAAAGATATCACGATTGTAGGTACAGACGGCACCACCGTGATTGTTAAGGCAAGTAAGGATACGATTTATACCGAGAACCCTACAAAAAGGTTTGATGCAACGATAAAAGATGAAAATAAATTTCCATTTCAGTTTATTTTTCCAGCGAAAACCCTTATGAATTCTAATGGAACTACATTTACCACACCTAGTAAAAGTGTCTATACTTTTTCCAGGATAGATGGATTGACCAATACAGGAAAAATGACAAAGAATGTAAAAAGTGGTACCATAGACATCACTCCACCCAAAGAGGAATTTGCGACCTCTACCTTAGACGCTGCACTGAATACAACAAAAGCGGTTGAACTGAATGTGAATACATTTATAGACAATAGTGCTTTGTTGGAATCTGCTTTGGTAGAGAAATTATCAAAGTTAAAGTTAATCAAAGAGAGTCCTTTTTATGCTATCTTCATTATTTTATACAAGTTGGCGATGGATATGTTGGTTGTTCTTATTTTTTGGGCATTGTTTGTGGCGATTAGTTGTTGGTTGAAAATTCCCAGCGATTTGTTGTATCCAACCAACGTAGATTGTTACCCTTTTGTTTATTACAGACCCAGAAAAAACGAGGGAGAGGAATCGTATTATAATTTCTTAAAACCAGCAGATGACATGCTCTGTAAGCCTTATACGAGAGACGATATAGAAAAGAGTAGAGCAAAACAAGCAGACTATTTTGAAATGTTAGATAAACTTTCGGAAGAAAAAAAGGGTATTTTGAATGTTATCTATCCAGCTTTGTTGAAGAAAGACGATAGTGGAGTTCAGAAATTTAGTGCAGCCATTATAGACAAATGTAACAAAACGGAATTGTGTACGATGGATTACTTCACGTATTTTGTGTATATTCTTGTTTTTTATAGTTATTTATATTGTTCCACTACACTTGAATTTATTCATGCTGGATGTGCCTTTATCTCCAATAAAGTGATTGGTATGCTGAGTCCAAAAATCACCATGGTTGGATTTGCGGCTCTTCTCTATTATATGTTTTTGACGGTCGGAACGATGAACGAGAAAGTACGAAAAAAATTGAATATTCATCTCAAAGACGAAACAGAACCAAAAGCGATTTTAACCAATCAACTCATCAACTTGGTGGTGTCTATTATATCCTGTTGTATAACGCTCATCATACCTTTGTCTACACTCCTAGTGATTGTTACCTTAATCACCAGTGCATATGTATTAGGAAAATCGTGTTTGTTTCCGCTCAATGGTACCATGTTGTTCCTCTCCTTTTTTACCTTTTTCTTTTCTTTGACACAGTACATTTATTTGATTAAAAAACTAGCGGTCACGAAGATGAATCCTTTTGACCTGATAGAAAAAATGTATGTGAAAGATTTTAGTGTACGCACCTTGTTTTCCTTTTTGGGGATTACACTTCCTATCATGTTTGGTTTATGTTATGGTTGTTATATTGGATTTTTCTTATTCTTTTCTTTTTTCCAGCTAATCAAACGTCCTGAGGTGACCGATATGTTGAAGAATACGACTGCGTCTGTCGTGATGGTGGGGTTGTTGTTGTTTTTATTGCACGTACGCAGAACCCTAGGAAAAACCTATTCAATCATGACCTTTTTCATCATCATTCTTGTGGGTATCTATGTTATTTTTAAAAAGTAGTTAAACATTTAGGAGGAGGTATAAAGAATGGCTCACTTTCCTAGGGTAAGTTTATGTACTCCTACCTTTAATCGCAGACCTTTTTTTAAAGGTGCAATCTCCAATATTTTAAATCAAGACTATCCTATGGACAAACTAGAATGGATTATTGTAGATGATGGAACCGATAAAATAGGAGATTTGGTCAGTCATTTACCTTTTGTGAAGTATATTTCCGTGGATAAAATGCCTCTTGGAAAAAAGAGAAATTTTATGCATCAGCAATGTACCTTTCAAAACGATGACGACATTGTCGTGTATATAGATGATGACGACTATTATCCGCCGCAACGCGTGTCTCATGCAGTATCCAAACTGACTTCTTCTAGCGCCCTTTGTGCAGGTTCAAGTGAGCTGTTTATTTGGTTCAATGGTCTTCAAAAAATGTATAAATTTGGTCCCTATGGTCCGAACCATTCTACGGCTGGAACGTTTGCCTTCAAAAGGGCTTTGTTGAAGCAAACTTCCTACGAAGACCACGCCGTCATAGGTGAGGAGAAACACTTTTTGAAGAACTATACGATACCTTTTGTTCAATTAGACCCTATGAAAACGATTCTGGTATTCTCTCACAATCAAAATACCTTTGACAAGAAGCGGTTGATAAACACGAGTAGTCCATACTGTAAGGACTCTTCTATTAAAGTCAAACAGTTTATTAAATTGAAAGAGATACGACAATTTTACACCAAGGATTTGGACCCTTTGTTAGAAGGATACGAACAAGGGCAGTTGAAATACAAACCAGATGTACTAGAAGAAATTGCACGACGAGACAATCCTCCACGTGAGAACAGACCCTTTAATGTACATGAAATGCTTATTGCGTTGCGTATGAAAACCGAAGAAAATTTAACTCTTCAACGAGAACTGGCTCAAAAAAATGAATACATCAAACTTTTAATTGAAAATATAAAAGCACGCGATTCAACTCGTTCTGAGTAAGGTCCTCTGTCTGTTTACGAATCAATTTATAGTACAAATCTTTTTTTGAACAGTTTAGCTTATGACAAAGTCCAATGATAAATGTATTGTTGTTGTATTCGTTACTGTATTTCGTAAGTACTTTGGTAAATCTATATTCGGTAACCCTTTTGGGGGTAATGTCTGATTCTTGATAAAGATAGTAATTATGCAATAACTTAATGTAATACGTCATTTCATTAAATATCCAGAGTTGTTTCTGAAAACTGATTCTGTCAAAATAATCTCCTATACATAAATTTTTCAGGATTTGATTGTAAAAGGGGTATTTTTCAGGTTGGATGACATCAATCAAATTTTCATGAAACAGAAGAGCTTGGGTTGCCTTTTCGTTTTCAATCATAAAGTCTTCTTTGAAAGACTTTGTCATAATTTGCATGATGTTGGTTTGTATACTTTTTTCATATTGATTAAAAGAAATATCCGAGACAGTTGCAGTCTGTATACAGACACAATATTTCATAAGTTCCTTTATTTTCTTGTCATATGAATTTGTACCGCAAATGATAAGAGAAAAAGACCTTTTCTTTTTATTCTTTTCTTCTAATTTAAATTGCTTTAAAAACTGCGTCATCATTTTCTTTTCGTGGGTATGTAAGAAATCAATGTTGTCTATGATGCAAATTCTTTTTTTGGGCGAATGATGAAAAATATCTACAATCGTAGGTTGAATAAATTTATAGAGGTCTTCAAATTCCTGAATATCTTGTATTGAGACAAAGACGGCTTGTTCTAACTCTTTGAGCAATGTGGTTTTACCCGTTCCTGATTTTCCATATAAATATATAGGTTTACTTTGCTTTAATGCAAACTTTAATTGTTGGGCTGTCATTACTTAGTACGCTGAATTATATTTAAATAATTGAACTATTTGTTATTCCATCCCAAGAAACTCCGCAGTTAGAGGCCCATAGTTTTTTGTCTAGTTTGCTCATGGTATTTGGATACATCGTAGTGCATGTAGCATTTTTGGAACTATATACGGATTGTGTCATCAAACAAGTACCTTGGGGGTCTTGACTATAAAAATCCGGACACTTGGATATTTCGGGTGGATAGGTTTGGGATTTCGCTTTGTTAGAGAGTAGTACAGCCATGACCGCCAACAGTATAATCAACATAATTGCATTTCCAAACAAAAAACTTTTATAAAATCCCATGTTATAATGGAAAAATAAAATATTATATAGTTCAATGGAATCTAACGGACGGGTGGATTTACTTTCTTATACAGGAGGAACTCCCTTATTTTTAAAGGATAAGGTTCTTCCTAATTCAAAAACAAACTATATGAATGCCCTAAAGCATACACTTCAAAACAATGAGCTATCTACCTTGTTTTTTTCTTCTAAAAATGTTCAGATTATAGAAAATGCAATCAAAGCAGGCGTTTATAAAATGTCTGACAACAAACATGTGATTGATAATCAAGACCGAGACCAACTGATGGTCATCATGAGAGGCACCTTTCTACAATATAGTCTAAATCAACCAGACCGACTGACTCAACAGATAGAATCCCTAAACTCTCGCGTCATCTCTTACTGTGTGCCTCGTATCTATGGTGAAATTCTCAGTTATATCCAATACAAACGAGACATTTCAACACTCGCGGTTCCCTTGGCAAATCCTGCCTATTATCACAAAGATACCACCGTGGAATTTAAACGTTTTTTTTGATATAAAGACAAGATAGTTAGTTATTTTAAATAAATGCATTATACCAGTTTGTCTATTCTTTGCAATGAAAACACGATACAACAGGTGATGGAATCGTATTTTAGACTTTTACGTTATCTTACCGTTGCGCCTGACGTACCTATGGAATTATTTATCAAAACGGTCTTAGAGATTCAAGAAAGAGGTGATATTCATGTCGCTTATACTGTAGATGACGGAAAAATACATATTCATGGAACCGCCACTCTTTTGTATGAGTCAAAACTGATTCATGGTTGTAAAAAGGTAGGTCATATAGAAGACGTGGTTGTCTCGCCGAATTATCGTGACCAAGGCATAGCGAAACATCTTATTACTTCTCTCACTCAAACGGCTTCGGAAACATGCTATAAAGTCATTTTGGATTGTACTGAGGAACTTGTTCCTTTTTATGAAAAATGTTCTTTTACACGGAAAGGGGTTCAGATGTCTCACTATTTTAAATAAAAGACCATCCCTTTGTGATACACATAAGGATACCATCGTTCATGTTGAAGACCGTTCAAAAAGGCCTTCATTTTTTTCATTTTCTCACTATACAGTCCAGGTGTACCTGGGAAATGATGAATCACTTTATCACTGTTGACATTCTCATCGTTGTTCACTGCATACGCCTTCATTTTTTTATTCTCGTATAGACCCGTTTTGAAAGCATGATAGACAATGTAAGGTTGGTCATAAAAATAAGCGTCATAGGTTCGCGTCAACATATCGTCTTTGATAACGCGAAACAAATCATTCATTTTAGTACAACGATTGAACAATAAGATTCCACTCGTAAATGCGGTAGTATCGGTATACTGGTCGGTTTCGTTTCCGAACAAGGTTTTCCCCCAAAAATCGGTATCGCTATCTATGTTTCCTTCTTCCAACACATACAATACATCGTCTTTACACACGTCAAATACTTGGCTTAGGTCACCTTTGATGAGAATGTCCGTATCTAAATAAAGTATTTTATCATAGGATTCAATCGGTAAGTCAAACAAATCTAGACGACTTCTACACGCTTTGTCTATGGTATGATAGGTATCATTGATTTCAAACCGAATAAAATCTCGGAACAAAGAACTACGTTGAATCTTGCTCATGAAGTATGTATTCGTATAAACCAACAGATGAGTGTCTTTGAGATTTCCAAAGAGACTTATACTTTCTAGAAGCAAAAAAAACAGGTCCAGGTACTTCTCTTGTGCAAACACACATACAAAGATGCAATTCATTATAGAGTGAACAGAAGATTAAAGATGGGTTCTTACTTATAACCAAAACATTGGCTACTTTTTCCATTTGGGTCTCATAAGATTACACGAACGACATAAGATTCTTAATCGTGCATTCTCTTTATGAAACAACTGCCAGTCAAGTTCATATTCACTGTCATTTGATGTAAATGATTTTCGGTTATCCGTTGTGTTCTGAAAGACGGTGGGACGTTTTCTTTTGGTTGTTTGAAGAAAATTATACAATAGTTCTTCAAAATGGGTTTCGTGGTCTACATGATATTCGTCCGCGTCTAACGTTTTACAAATATCACATTCATTAGAGGACATGTATCTGAAGTTCTTTATTTGGGCATCTATAGATATACGTAAAGCACATTTAAAATTATCTTTTTCTTTTCCAGAAATACAGTTTCTCCAAGATATATCATCCACACTCCCGTCATTCTTAGTTATGTTGAGTCCTAAATATTTTGAACAAACCTTATTTGATACGATGGATATATCGGAAATATTAGCTATTTTTTCTGGATACTTAGGATGTCTTTTAAACAATTCAATGAAGAAATCATAATCTTGTTTACTTTTTGTTTTAATAGATTCGCACATACCTATATTTTCTATAATACGTCTAACATATTCTTCAAGGTCCTTTTTAGTTTTGAAGTGTTTGTCTCCAATATCCATTATACTACGGTAGATTGAAGATTATATATCATCAATTTTTATTACGGGTTTCAAATGAATAAAAATTAAAGATACAATTTATACATGTGCGAACAAACCTATACATGGTTTTGTTATTTGACTTGTCTAGTGTGTGGACATGAAAAAATATATCGTTCTATAGACTATCCTTATAAACATCTCTGTTCTCGTTGTAAACAGTCGTTATAAACAATCTTTATAACATCTTGTCCAATTCCTGGAGCTCTTGAATCCACATTTTTTCTTTGGAAATGGCCTGTGTCTCTTCTAATTCTTTTTGTTTGGACTCGTATTGTTTCCTGAGATGGTCCACGTTTTCTTCACAGACACTGTCCATGCTCATTTTGGTAAGATAGTGAAAGGACCCGTCTTGTTTGTCGTAGGATTTGCTGGTTAAGAGGTCCGTCATTTGTCCCGATGTTTTACGTCTCAAGTCCAATGTCTCGTTCAACAACTCTTGAATGTAACGATGTTTGTTATGCAAGACAAGAATTTCTTCTGTCAGCTGTTTGACCAAAGCATCCTTTCGCTTTTGATAATACCCTAGACGCTGTTCCATGAAAGCATCACATATTTCATGCACTTCGTTAAAATGTACCAATTTCTCTTCGTGGTTGAACAAGTTCATGTTAGAGGTAGACAAATAAGAGTAGAGTTTCAAAGCTTTCACCAGTTCATCTCCTTCTATCTCTTTGGCTAAAACCAGCTTCATGTGAACCACTTTATCCGTAGACAAGTCGGTAAAGTCTTTCAGAATACCGTCGTCTACCAGTTTGTCCAGGAAAATCAGATAATCTTCGTTCCACGTTCCAATGGGAAGCTCTGTGATTTCCACGATATTTTTTTTCAGCGTATATACACCGCGAGATAGGAAGCGTTTCTCTGTCTCTCGTTCAATCGTTCCCTTGAATCCACGATAATATGGAATAAACTCTTTCTCTACCGTTTCTTGATTCAAGGTACCCATCAAATACTGGATAATCTGTTTGGGATGGTAACAATGAACTTCGGTACTAAACCCTGTACCAATGCCTTTGGCTCCATTTACCAAAATCATTGGAAGAATAGGTGCATAGAAGATGGGTTCCACGAGAAGCCCGTCGTCATCCAAATAGGTAAGAATAGAATCGTCTTTCTTTGGAAAGATGGTACGTGTGATTTTCTCCAACTTGGTGAAGATGTACCTTTCGGATGCACTGTCCTTTCCGCCTTGCAATCGTGTACCAAATTGACCGTTGGGTGAAAACAAATGAATGTTATTGGAGCCTACAAAGTCTTGGGCCATGTTCACAATCGCGCCGTTCAAACTGGCCTCTCCGTGATGATACCCCGAGTTTTCAGAAACGTATCCACTAAACTGAGCGACCTTGATTTCCTGTGTCAGATTCTTTTTGAAAGCACTGTACAGAATCTTTCGCTGCGAGACTTTGAGCCCGTCCATCAAATTGGGTATAGAACGGTCGCAATCGTATTTAGAGAAATGAATCATCTCTTTGTTCACAAACTCTCCGAGGGAAATGTCTTTGGCCTTGGTATCTACGCGTAAATGTCGGTCGTAAACACTAAGCCATTCTTTGCGAAGGTCGGCCTTCTTTTTGTGAAAGAGCATGTCCAAGGTTTCGTCGTCCTTGTCTTGTAGACAGAAGTGTACAATCTTCTTTTCTTTAAAATATTCTTTAAACTCGGCACCCGTACTTGTACCCAATCCCTTGTAATATTTGAGTTTCCATCCTTCCAATCCTTCCTCTTTCCACGATTCATAATCAGATTCGTTGTAAAAGGACATCACCTTGGACCCTTTGGTGGCTTTCAAGATAGGGGTATTCATGAATCCAATGAAACGGTCCAGCTTGAGAAGGGAAGGCCAAAGGCACTCAAACAAGTTCAAACACAAGCCTTTGATATGACTTCCGTCCAAATCCTGGTCGGTCATGAAGATGATTTTTCCATAGCGCAAGTCTTGCACACTTTCATAGGTTTTACCTGTTTCAAGACCCATGATTTTTTTGATTTCAATAATCTCTTTGTTTTCGTTAATCTTTTTCGTCGCCTCGCCGCGCACGTTCAACAGTTTTCCCTTCATCGGATAAACCCCAATGACGTTTCGGTCAGAAGGAGTCAGACCTGAGATAATACCTGCTTTAGCCGAGTCTCCCTCACACAAAATCAGCATACATTCGGAGGATTGCTTCGTGCCTGCAAAGTTGGCGTCTACCAATTTCGGAATCCCTCTCAGGTTCTTCACTTTGTTTCCGTCGGACTTCTTGGAGTTCTTTTTCTCTTTAAGCTCGTTCATCTCACACGAAGCCGAAAGAATACCCATGTTCGCAAGTTTTTCCACAAACTTATCACTCACCGTGCATACGGAACCAAACTTGGAAGAAGGTGTCGTCAGATAATCTTTGGTTTGACTGTCAAAGGATGGGTTTTCTATCGTGCAATTCAGAAACAAAGTGATTTGTTCTTTGATAATCGCAGGCTTCACGTCCATCTTCTTTTTCTTCAGAATGTAGGCATTCATCTTTTTCAATATTTGTTGCACGATATAATCCACGTGTTTACCTCCTTTGTTCGTGAAGATACCGTTCACAAATGATACTTGTTTGAATTCATCACTTAAACAAACGGAATATGTCCAGCCTTCAAAGGTTTCGGTTACTTTTTCTTCCTCTGTATAGAGCGAGACGTAATGGGTAAAATCTTTGACAGGAACCGCTACATCATTGTATTTGACTTTGACTTCTTTGCTAGTGACACCCGCAATATCATAGACTCGTCGTTGAAAGAGAGAAATCATCATCGGCGTGAGTTCTTTTAATCCAAACCGTTTGTAGTCCGGTTCAAAGCTCACCGTGGTATAGGGTTTCTTAGTGCAAGCCTTGACTTCAGGTGGATGAATGATATCCATGTTTTTCTCAAAGGTCTGTGTGTATTTTAGCTTTCTTCTTGCATCTACCGTTTCAATTTTCCCCCAGGTAGACCAAATCAACACCAATTTAAATCCAAATCCATTTTTACCTCCCGTTGTTTTTTGTTCTTCTTTGTTATAATTGGTGGATGTTCGGAGATGAGCGAAAATCATTTCTGGAATCCAGATTTGATAGGTCGGATGTTTTTCTACATCAATTCCGTCACCGTTATTGGTCAATGTAATACGATTATTTGCAATCTCTACCTGAATTTGCGTGACCACTTCCGTGGTCTCATCTATTTTTTTTCGTTGATTGGTACGAATGACGTGGTCACGACAGTTCACAATACCTTCGTCAAAGAGTTTGAATAGGGCAGGGTTGTATTCAATGTCCTCTTGAACAATCTTTCCCTCTTTCAATACGTACATCGGTCCGGTAGACGTATCAATGGACCCGATATAGGTATCTGGATTGTCCAGGATATGCTCCTTGTCGGTCTTTTTCTGGTACTGAGATTCTAGGGATGTGGAAGCCATTTTGTATACCTTGAAGAATGTGTTGTCGTTACATCAATTTTATTTTGTCCTAGATGTATAGATGAATCCGTGTAACAAGAATAAAACGATATGTGAAAAATCAAGTTTTTCTTTCCCGTCCAATCAAATGTCAACGAAAAGACTTCAAGCGCAGATGATTAGAACCAATACAAAATTAACGTATAACAACAGTCGTATCACCAGCATTTATTCAAATATGCTCAGTTTAAATTTTGAGACCAATAAACGTATGTTTATTCAGTATAAATATGAGTGTTATATTAGATATTTTAACAATCTTCTACAAGGAAATATTTCTCAAAACATGAAAAATAATTTGTCTCAAATGTTAACCGCCATTCTGGCTGATTTAACCGAGGAAGAATACATTCATGTATTTCAAATAAAACCACCTGAACCTCCTCCTCTTCCTAAGATGACGACTGATTCAGGTATGACTTTTTACATGAGTCATCATGCGACCACTGCCCGAAGTTATTTTGTATTTAAAAACTTACCTGTTGACTTTTTATTGAAACTAAATACGTATTATACGTTTGATGTATCCGACCCTTCTAACCTAAATACAAAATTATCTTTTTCTGAAGAGGAAAATACAGGGATACCCTATCGGGGCATTTATTACATTTCTGTTCCAGGCACGCCAGGCGCCAAGATGATTTTAAACATCTACAATGATGTGAAAACATTGAAAATGTATACGTTTAATGACATAGATATATACGATGACTTAAAATACAACTGGGGGTACTCGGTAGACGGACTGGTGACTGATTTATACAAGGGTTCCTCAAAGAAATCTTATTATACTTATTTGTATGCGAGACAATTTTCTTACCTCTCCGTCTATGAGTATGCGGGTCCAAAATATGCAATCAATGATACCATAGAGCCTATCTTGTTTACAGGATTAAATCCGAATCGTTACTATGTGACCTATGGTACATATTATCTAGATATTCCAGACTATTATCCGGCTACCCTTTTAAACAAAGGGTATGAAGATTGTGTATCCTTTGTAGGGGATGCGAATAAAAAAGTCATGGGAACTATCTATGGATTGAACATGACAGAAGGGACTCCTCAAGAAGGTGTCTATGCATTTTATTATGGCCGTGTCAAACTGTCGGTGTATAAACCTTTTCCTTTTCACATGAGTGTTTATTCCAAGGATTTTGGATTTATAGGCACTTCTAGTATGTTTCAATTTATAAATGAGATAAAGGAAGTTTCAGGTACGGATGTCATGAATCTATCTTCCAATCTTTTCAATAAGGTCAGTATGACGACTATGTTACGTTTTAATCAGGACATTTCTAATAACACACGACGTAAATATGGGTTTAAAGTAGGAAGATATTCTATTTTTATTCCTCCAGAGTTACCTGTTGCATTTATGAACGATAGTAAGGAAGAATTGTTTGATATAATAGATACGTTTGCAACTAAAATAGGACCTTTTACAGCACCTGACAATAAATCGTATCTATTTTACACAGGAATTGTATATATTGAGATAACTGGTAATTTCGGAAAAATCTCTATGTGTACAAGAAATGGCTATTCTGGAGGATATAATTTGCTCGTCTACAATTCTTATTATGGACCCCCTTTGTCTTCACCCTATAAATCAAACCTAGGTGTTGCTGCTTTACGTGCTCAGACCAATCTGTTTTTCAAAGGGGATGTAACTGTATTTAGCCTTGGTTCTACAGTTCAATTTAATCAAGAAAGCACAAAATATGGACTCTACAAAGGCGTGTATATCATTTTTAACATTCCTAGAAAATGTCCCATCACTTTGTTGAATCAGGGAAAAGAATCATTGGTCACCTTGGAGAGTTTAACCAACAGTACCATCAAAGGTTCAGGACCAGACGGAACAGCTTATACTTTTTATCATGATATTCTCAAGATTACCGTACGTGGTGATTTTGGATACATGTCTCTGTATACCTTGTATGATAATTACATGGGTGGCTTCAAAATGTTTTCTTATGACTCTTTTTTTGATAACAGTGATTCTTATCCAGACCCCTCCTCTGTACCCGTTATCGCAACGGTCACCTCCAATACGTCGTTTACACAAACCAAGTTACCTGATATTGTCAATAGTTTTATCAATAGTTCTACAGACAATACAATAGATTATGGTAACATATGGGAAACATCCTATATCACCAATACCCTATATGTCGGTACACGCGTATCTTTTGAGGCAAACACTCTCTTTCGGATGAGATATTATCTGACACATTCCGTATATGTTCTGAACAGTGCAAATCATTTTATCACTCTCTTAAATAAAGGAAAAGAGTATTTGATAAATGTGAAGGGAAATGTGTCTCGGAAAGCAATTGCGTCAGATGGGAACGAATATACATTTTATAGTGGAAATATGATTGCTATCTACGTCCTCGGCGATTTTGATATCATGTCTTTAGAGGTATTAGGCGGACCCATCGGCAAGGATTTGTTTGCCTATCTAGACACCCCTTAACTATCTTTTTTTTATATTTACTATAATATATGAAGAATTTTGGGACTCGGGCAGAAGTGTTGCATGGAACTGCAAAACAAACCACAGGTAGATTGTTGAAAACGGACCTGATGAAGAACAAACATGGAGAAATTGTCTCGCGTAAAAAACACTTTCAGGCAAAAAAGGACAATCGTTTAGTTAAGGCCGGGTACTTGACGAAGAAGGGAGTCTTTGGGTTTGTAAGAAAGGAACAAACCAAAAAAGCGAAATCAAAGCGAAAATCAAAGCGAGCATAGGTTAACGGTTAACGGTTAAAAGTTCATTTTTAACGGACGATATTACATTTCTTTGGGATACCACCTGAATGACGTAATCGTTTTACCGTATGATGGGTCTCATTTCGGTCTACCATAGATTTTCTTACGGGAATTACATTTTGTACGGGATGTTTTTGCAAGGCAATTCTTTTTAGAAAGCTTGTTCTGGAGGAGGCGTCGGAAAAAGTGGGTTTTGGACCGTCGGGCTTTGTGTGATTTCTTACGAACGTAATACGAAATCCCATTACTATAACGATAGGTTTTATTTTTCTCTAGGTTGCATTTACCTCCTTTTAAGCTATTCAGGTGTTTTGATACCAAACATCCAATTTGGATGTTTTCATTGGCCAACCTGTATGGAAAAAAACTTCCGTCTGTCTCTTTATAGGGTACTATATCACACATTAAAATACACCTATATTTTAAGACAGATTAATACGATAAATTATACATTCTTTTATCTAGATAGATAAAAATGAATCCCGAGCAGCGATTGCAACTCAATGAAATGATTAGAGCGAATAATAGTATTGACAATACCTCTTTGATAAGAGAATTAAAGCATAGTTCCAAGATATGGGATGATGTTAAAAAAATGGTCTTGCTAAAACAGGGTAAGGAGTGGAAGGAGGTAGAGTCCAAATGTATCTCCGAAGCCAACTTCTTGTATACCCATTATACGATGATTTTTAATCGTCTTTTACGAGACCGTCTAGATGTGCCTATTTTGTATTCTTTTTTAAATGTCTTGAAAGATATTGAGGATGGTAAAATGGACCAGCACGAAGCCTCTTTCCAGATTGGAACGTTACTTAAGCAAATGTACATTGACCCAAAATTAGAAGAAATCAAAGAACCCACGTATATCCAAGGACAGTCTATTTCTTGGCAAGAGTTTAAAAAGAACCGTACATGATTCTACAATGAGACATCTGGTCATTGTAGAATCTCCTTCTAAATGTAAAACGATTGAGCGTTATTTAGGCCCAGATTATCGGGTGATTGCAACGTGTGGACATTTCAGGGGACTACAATCGTTAGACCAAATCAATCGCGAAACCTTTGAACTTACGTTTAAGACAACCAAACCTAAAATCGTAAAGTTCTTAAGGGAAGAAGTGGGTATCGCAAAATCTGTGATTCTAGCGACAGACGATGACCGTGAAGGAGAAGCGATTGCATGGCATATTTGTAAAGTGTGTAAATTGCCTATGACGACTCCGCGAATCCTATTTCACGCGATTACCCAAGACGCTATACTCAAGGCTATCACACCTCCAACCCTATTGTCTCCCTCTCGTGTTTCGGCACAACATACGAGACAATTGTTGGACGTCTATATAGGCTTTACCATTTCTCCTATGTTATGGAAAGCGATTCAGCACACACTCAGTGCAGGTAGATGTCAAACGCCTGCCCTTCATATGATTGCCGAACAACAAGAACGTATCCTTGCGCAACCGAGTGATACTTCTTTCCGAGTCAAGGGCTATTTTACCAATAAACAAATTGAATTTGTCTTAGAACGAAATTTACAGAAAGAAGAAGTAGACCCTTTTCTTTCCACGATTGGACCCTTTACGTTGGAACCACCCACTACAAAAGAGGTGACACTTTTACCTCCTGAAATTTTAAAGACAAGTACATTCCAACAAAAAGCTAGCCAAGAGTTACATTTGTCTCCGAAACAAATCATGAGCTCTGCTCAAATTCTTTACGAGAATGGACTCATCACGTATATGAGAACAGACCAATCTACATACAGTCCTGAATTTATACATAAAGCACAAGACTTTTTAGGCAATCATTTCCACATGCCTCGCGGAAAAGCATCGGATGGAGCTCATGAAGGTATCCGCGTTACCAAGTTAGACATTCAAGAGACAAAATTGGACAAACAAACAGACCGGGTCTACGCTTTTTTGCATAAATATACACTTCAAACCTGTATGAAACCAACACTCCTTTGTCATAAAATATACAAGACACTATGTAACGGACTTTATTTTATACATACGTCTGTCTCCGTCCGCGAGAAAGGATGGAAAGACATTGTAGAAAAGGATTGGTCTTCTTATTTGGACCATCTGTCTAGCTTTGTGTGTGATTCTATTGTAGCAGAGGAACATCTAACTACACCTGAATTTCATTGGTCTGAGGCTCAGTTGATTCGGGAATTAGAAAAACATCAGATAGGTAGACCTTCTACCTATACCCACATTGTAGAGACCATTCAAGATAAAAAATATGTATCCCTTGGTAAGATACATAGAGAGCCTGTTCGTTTATCTACCCTACTTTGGAAAGGAAACTGTATTACTACAAAGGAAATCTTGAAGGAGATAGACGAGACTCATAAATTGTCTCTCACGCCTTTAGGGAAAGAAGTTAACCTTTTTTGTTATCAACACTTTGAATGTATTTTTAATTATGCTTATTCCAAACATATGGAGGAACGTCTTGACCTGATAGAACAAGGTGAAGAACCTACAACATTTCTAAGAGAGACACTAGATAAAATGGATGAACTAAAAAAGGTAGACATTCAACCCAAATCTTATCCCTCGCTTCATGCAGGTACTTATCGGAATCACGCATTGATATTAAAGGAAGGGATATATGGTTTCTATCTAAGTTACAATGACCAATCCATCTCCTTGAAAGACTTTCCTCCTTATGCGTTGATTCGTACCTGGATAGAAGAACAGCACATACCCCCGGAATACGTTAAGGAACTCATTTCTTACAAAGACAAAAACGAACATATTCTTTTAGAGGTAAACGCGGAGTGGAGTTTACGAAAGGGTCCCTATGGTCCTTATTTGTATTACAAGACAAATAAAATGAAAAAGCCCAAATTTTATAATTATCCTCATGGACAAACCAAGGAAGAAATTGACTCTTACATACAAAAAAATATAAAACTATAACATAATGCCCAACATTGTCTCATTAGCAAAGATATTTGATGACCAATCTAAAGTCAATCCTGTATTTGCAGCCTTAATCTTAGTAGGATTGTTTATAAAATTCGCATTGTCGGATGTGGTTTTATCCAATGACGGTACATCTGGACCTGCAACCTCTCTTATTTGGGGATATAGTTTAGTTATTTTTTCCATGGTGGGTATCGTAGTGGTGAATGTGGACCCTGGGTCCAATGAATGGAATGATATAAAAAAATTACCATGGGTACTTCTCATGACGATTATACTCATGGTTTGGGTCATCGGCATTAACATACGTTATTATACGCAAATTAACATGAAAACTGTACCTGATGAATTTTTCATGTGGTCAAACTACTCTACGGTTTTGTTAGTTTGTTTGATTGGAATTAGCGTGTATCAATATGCACTTACTTCATCCGGAAACAAAGATATTGCTTCTAAGTTGTATGTCTATTCCGTGCTCATCTTTATCTTTAATCTTTTAGCGGTTTCCATTCAACAAGTCGTACTCAATTGTTTTTATGTGGATGGATAAATGTCTATTTTGGTAGTTAGCCCAATATGAGTATCCGATTCCCATATTCCAGAAATACGAAAAAATAGTTTGAAATCGCTAGGGTCTACTTTATTTTTGTAATAAAAAATATTTTTATTCTCATACGAAGGATATTGTATTTTTTTTTGTATATTCAGATTGAACACCTCCAATAGGGTTTTCTCAAACAACATCATCTTTTCTAGAAATACTTCATCCATGACATAACTCAACACAAGTTGTCCTTGTTGTTCTTTGACCGTATAACTTTTCAGCTCAATCCATACGAGTAATGAATTCAATGTAAACGACAACAAATTATAGCTTAATTTATAAAAATAAATGTAATTGTAAAACTTATTGTTAATGGGACGATATAAAAAGCATTTGTCTTTTTGAATATCATCTATAGACTGATATACATTCATATTACAATAAGGTTCATTATATATTTAAATAATGATTATATATTCATTCATATGAAAGAATCTATTATTCTTTATGGTCCAGAAAATTCATCCAAATATAAAAAGGCAAATGAAATACTTTTACCGTATAGTAAATCTGGATTAAAATACAAACGAAAGATTGAAATTACACTGAACAATGAAATCTATTATTATACGATTAGCGACATTCATGTGGAAATAGATTTTGAATTGCTTGGAACCAATGAACATGGACTATGGTATGAGTTTATCAGCCATGTGACCAGTATCGTACAAACACAGCATGATTTCATTGTGATTTTATGTCGTAATTTTCATTTGATAGACAATGAACTACTTTCTATTTTTTATACCTTCATGAGAAATCCAAAAATAAAATTTATATTGTGCACCCGATATCTATCCTTTTTACCGAAACATTTGAAAGAAATATGTAACATCATTTCTTTAAAAAAAGTAGGGAATGAGATGTATGGGAATCAATATAAATTATACTGTGACAAAATTGTAGAGTTTATCAAGACAGGGGATGACTTGTTCTTCCTTCGCGAATGCATCTATCAACTCTTTACTTATAATTACGATATTCATTTATGTCTCCAGTACATTTACTTTGAGACATTGAATACCCATAGGTTGAAACTCTCTATTCAAGAGTTGGTTCCTATCATGGAGAAATACAATACAAAATATCGTTCTATTTATCATCTTGAACATTTCTGCATGACACTTAAATTGAATCTTATAGATGGTCGTCCTTTGTAAAGAAGTCATACTCTATAGGTTCATGCATTTTTATTGGTGTCTGTGGGTTCAGGGGATTTCGTTTGTCTGTTCACGATGAATGGATAACAAAAGGTGACTAACAAAATCCCTAATACGACAATATCTACGGTTCGTATCATTTTCTTATATTTTAACGGAAGTTTCTCATATTTCTTCGAATATTCAGGTGGTTTCAACGATTTTGTCATCCATCCCAAGAAGGTGGGCTTTAGCCGGTCGTTGCAATAGTACAATACATCATACCACGCTAACGATACATAGGCAGAAACCCCAATTAAAACACCCATGACAATATTGTGAGCAATCGTACTTGGATGAGGTAACCAATAAACCACAAGTATCGCAACAGAAAAAACCAAACATTTCACGTTTAAATATAAGGGAGTTCCAAACAATCCTCCTCCCATACCACCACGTTAGATTATTTATCTGTCAAAGATACTGCTCCGAGAGTCGGAGCAATTACCCTCATAGTCTTTTTCCGCCTTTCTTTATGGTTCTATTTCTTCGGTTGCGTCTAGATTTGGCTCTGGCTCTGACTATATTGTTGTTCGCGCTTGCGTTGTATCTACGTGTGTATTTTTTATACATATATAGATACAACATATATTTATTTTCAATGAATTTAGAACTTGCCTGTTCCTTGTTAGACATTTCTAAAAAGGATATCCATACACCCTTACTGAAAAAGAAATACAAATCCAAATGTTTGCAGTTTCACCCAGACAAACGCGGAGACAAAAAGAAATTTATTGAACTGAAAGAAGCCTATGATTTTATCTTGTCTCAACCGAAAGAAGTATCCATTCTAGATGAATTTGATGAAAAAATGTTGAGGCAATACCTATATGCCCTTTACAAGACGGACCTTTCCCTATTCAAACATCCCTTATTTGTAAGACATTTTATACAACCCGTGCAAGAACACTTGAACCAATACAAAACCTATACACTCTGTCCTACTTTGGATAATTTGTTCAAACAGGATGTTTATTATTTAGAAGAAGAGAAGATATACATTCCTTTATGGCATCACGAAATCATTTTTCATGGAAAAATAAAAGTCATTCTTACACCTAAATTACCTTCTCACATTGAAATAGACGAAGACAACAACCTGTTGATTCATGGGGAATTCACAGACCGCGTAGACGTGGGGCCTATAAGTATTTTAATGAATGAACAAGAAAAAAAGGAAAAAAAATTATTTGGAAAAGGTATTCCTAGATTACAAGATTGTATTTATGATACTCACGAATTATCTGACCTTATTCTGATGCCCCCTTTTTAGAGGACTTCTTTTCTTTTTTCTCTTTCACAACCGTCTCTGTCTTTGTTTCTACCGGTTCTTGTACTGCAGCTACGGGTTCAATCACTGGTTCAGTTACACTCACAGATTCGGCTGCAGCTGAAGTGACATCCTCTTGAACAGGAACGGTTGTAGTCTGCTCAGGAACAACTTTCTGGACAGGCTCACACTCTCCATCACTGTCATAATCAGCCTTTTTCTCTAGACTCAGTGCTACATAGCACCTGCCTTTCTCAAATGCCTCGGGTGGTTTCACAATGGCCTGATTCAGCTTCCAGGTCACTCCGAACTTTCCACTTGCGAACCAGATACCACCACACATGAGAACACAATAGACATTGCTTCCCTTCTGTACGAGAATATCAGGTGTATCCCCATTCTCATTTGGATAGATAGAACGACTATTGACATCAAACAAGTCAAACTTTGCTTCTCCGTCCCAGAAAGGGAGCTTGACTTTCAAAGTAGGGGAACGAGTTGTGTCTAGACTACCATCGTCTTTGTTCTTAGGGTATTTGAGCATAGGAGTCCACAGCTCACGCAGGACATCAATGCTATTGTATTTCTTACCGAACCAGTCACGAGAGTTGGCGAATGCATCTTGAATGATTTTCTCTTCCATCTCCGCCATCACTCGCTTCAGGTCTTGGGTGTCTTTGTTTGCAAACTCATCACGAGGGAATTGAAGGCTCATATCATAGGTATTCGTACCGTCGTCGTTCGTGCGATTGTTTACACCATACGTCAGCATCATAGGTGTGTGTAGCATAAGAACACGTTTCGTTAATCCATTCGTGATGCTAATGCTCTTACCGCCTTTCGTGTTGACACGAGGCTTGCCGTAAAACATTTGCGACGAAGGAGTGAAATCAGAAGCTTTGACGATAAGGTTAGCCATTTTACTACATGAAGAGAAGTAAAATCTTTATATCAATTTTATTTTTCAATACATACATCCTGTCAGAATGTGTATAAAAAATGGTTAAATATAAATCTTTTGAATATATAATGAGTTTTTATCCCACGAAGTATAAAGATTTTCCATGGATAAAAGAGAAGAAATACACGATTCATGACATTGTCAGTATTTGCGACTTTTTTAATTATCCAATAAAACGCAAGAATAAGAAAGTGATGATTGAAGATTGTCACACTTATCTTAAAAAATGTTTTTATACAGCACTAATTCAAAGAAACTGGAAAAAGTATAAAATAAGAGAATACAATAAAACACAAGGACCAGCCATGTTCAAACGAAAATTATGCAATAATGTAGATGATTTCCTAACCACGGAAGATATGTCTGAAATAGATTATTATTTCTTTGTGAGTTTTAAAGACCAGGAATTTATCTATGGATTTAATGTGATTTCTATTTATAATCTTTTAAAAAAGAAAACACCGTTTAACCCTTATACGCGCAATCCATTTCCACCTGAATTCATAAACATGATTTATAGGAGAATGAATATGAACATATTGTTGGGCAAAACAGACCATCCTATTTATCATGAGATTCAATTACCTTCTTATGATAACCGATTAACCGGTCTTTTCCAAAAGATGGATTCTTTAGGAAATTATACACAGATAGAATGGTTCTTGCAACTTAATCCAGAAAAACTACGAAAGTTTTTGATAGAATTGTATGACATTTGGGATTATAGGGCTCAACTCACCTCGTTTGTAAAACAAAAAATTTGTCCCCCTTTCGGCAAACCCTTTTTGCATATACCTATGCAAGAAATTGAAAAAATTTCCACACACAATTTACAGACGTTAAGAACTTATTGTTATGTCGTGATGGATGAGTTTTTGAACAAGGCTGAACTAACCGAACATCAATGTTTAGGATGTTATTATATTTTGTCGGCTCTCACTTTAGTAAATCAAGATGTTGCTGATGCTATGCCTTGGTTGTATCAATCCGTCTTATAAATAGACTCTAGGAAAGGTTATAATATTAATGCGTAAAAATGAATATAAAAAGATACCCTAGTATAATATATAATGGCATCAAAGGTGAGCAAAGTTTCTACTAAGAAGGAGAAAGCTCCTAAGCAGATTAAGACAGTTGACCCGGTTCCACCTGTTGAACCCGTGGTTGTCCCCGTTCTTGCTCCAGTGCAGAATGAACCCGTGTCCGCGACTCTTCCAGGTTCGCCTGAGACAACTCACTCCCTTCATGATATGTTCACCAACCTGAACAAGGCTTTTCAGGACCTTAACTCGCAGATGAGCCTCCTGAAGAGCGAGTTCCGTCAGATTGAGAAGCAGGTCACTCGTGAGATGCGGGTCCTGGACAAGATGAATGCTCGTCGCAACAAGAACAAGGGAAACCGTGCCCCTAGCGGATTCGTAAAGCCTACCAAGATTAGCAATGAGCTTGCTGCTTTCCTTGGGAAGGAGACCGGAACGCTGATGGCCCGCACGGATGTCACCAAGCAAATCACTGCTTATATCCGAGCAAATGACCTGCAGGACAAGACCAATGGTCGTCTTATTCTCGCAGATGACAAGCTGAAGAAACTTCTCAACTACGACGAGAAGAAAGTGACTGACCCAAAGCAGCAGCTCTCTTACTTCAATCTTCAGCGTTTCCTTTCCTGCCACTTTGAGAAGAGTGTGTAAATAAATCTATGTCAAAGATAGACATGGATAAATGATTCAATTTATAATTTTTTAGTGAGAAGATAGTTTTCAATAACTTATCATCTTTATAGACAGTTCGGACGTAGTGATAAAACATATAGACATGTCTAGTTTCTTTGTTAAACTGCAACAATGTTTCGTTATGTTCTATAAACCAGTTCATCGTTTGTTGATAATTAAAAAATAAAATACCTGTAATGACATAATAACATAATCCGTTTGTATTTTCTTTGTAGTGTTTACAGTTGTTATGAATTAAATCTTCATAACTTAAATGAAACAAACTCAGGTAGTGTTTCATTTGTACGAGACAATATATACGCTCTAGGTTCAGATTCAAATTAAAATATCTTTCAAATTCTTCGTAACTAGTATCCTTATTTACAAAGAATGACAAGATGGCTGCGTTTAGTGTACGAGCCCAAAATTCACACAAAGATTCAAACAATAAATAATCACTATTTGCATGAAACAACGGTTGTAACAATTCTTTATAATTGATGTTCACGTCTTTGAAATCCAAACAAAACATATGGAAACATTCGTGAATGAACACTTTTAATAACTCTTCTTTACGAAAGAGTACAATGTTCGTTCCGTAAGAATAAGCACTGTTGATATGAATCGGTTCTAAACAATCGGTGATATTTGTATTTTTGTCAAAATCAGTCATGACCATTTTGATAGTGTACTGTTTCTGTGTAGAAATATCGGTAGAACATAGATTCAAGACTAATTTGACGAAAGAAACAATCTTGGAGATATCCGTAGGCTTGTCCATGTATAGAAACACATCAAAGCAAACATCTTTCTTGTAAAATTGTATTTTATATAAGTGAAATACCGAGGTGTGTATATGTCTATGTATTTCTGTAGGCAAAAATTTACCAGAATCAAGTGTCAATTGTGTATTGGGAAACGTTTCTATCTTTGTTTTTGTTCTACTCTCATGAGCTTTACACAAAAGGGTATAGATTAGTTTCATGAAATAAGTATCTGAAAAAGAGTAATGAAGTAAATGCGGATATTGATTCATGATAAAGTCAATAGATTCATTACTTTTTTTCGTGAGCTCGTGCACCAGCATTATTTTTGAAGTATATTTTATTTATACCACTTTATCGGGTTTGGACTTTACCTTCACCACAGGTATGCTTCTCGTTTGTTTTAACGTAACATTTTCTGCTTTCGCTACAGAATCTGGTTTATTGACGTTCTCCTTTTTTTTAGAAAGAGTGGTTGTAAGAGAAGCTTCTTTGGCCGAACTAGTCTTTTTTACCTTGGAAACAGCAGCTTCCAACACAGATGCAAAGTCTTGTCCTTTTTTACCTTTGAGTAGTTTAGCGGAAGCCATTTCAACCATTGCGGAACGAAGTCTTTTTTCGTCTTCGGGTGTACTTGGCATTATCCCTGCTTTATAATCTGTAATGAGTTTAGCAGTACTTTTATGACTCTTTGTTCGGGCAATAACGTTTTGTATGGTCGCATCACTTAACGGTTGTTCATATGTACCTACAGCGGACTTAGGCTCATCAGGCACATATACCGCCTTTGGTACAGAAACCTTTGACTCTTTTGGCGCAGATACAGCTTTTGATGCAGATACAGATTCGCTCTTTGGAGTTTTATTTTTCTTAACTTTTAAAGATTCTCCTACAGAAAAAGGTTCTGTTTCAGACATAGTTGCAGGTTTTGGTTTTGATTTACTTTTAACGGTCAAGGGTACTGGAACCGGTTCGGGTTCAGGCTCTTCTTCAGGTTCGGGTTCGGGTTCGGGCTCGGGCTCGGGTTCTTCTTCAGAATCAGACTCAGGAACGGGTTCGGGCTCGGGTTCAGGTTCTTCTTCAGAACCCTTTGTATTTTTTGGTATAAAATTTGGGTCTAAAATAGCATAGGTATTTACATCTACTTCTAAATCCTTTGTAGCATTAGAAACGGGCCAATCCTCTTTCATTTTATTATATTCCTCACGTTCCTCAGCCATTTCGTATTCCGTCACAAAAGTAAATTCTATAAAGAAAATTCTCGATAAGGCGAGGAGAGTCATGACGAAAATCGGTTTATCTTGTGCGTTTGTTTTAAGGGTTCGTATAAAAGCATCGGTAGGTTGTTCCTCTTTTCCAGCATCTGAAATCACTTTAAGGATAGGTTTCATTTTCTTGTATTTCTCTATGGATTTCTTTGCATCGTACGTAGAAAACAATGATTTGTATGCAGATTTAAGACGTTCTTTCTTATTCGGTATTTTTGCATATTCATCTATCAATACATCAAATACATTTCGTAGACTTTTTGGGGGTTCGGTAGATTTAACCATCTCAAACTCAAGCAATTTACTGGGTTTCTTTTCATATTCTTCAAACAAACAAAAAGAACCTTCTGGAAAGGTTGAAATATCAAAAAACAAAGGCATCGTTTCTGTCTTTTTTTCAAACACTCCAAGCTTACAAAGAACCTTATCTTGTTTGATAACGTATACATAACAATACGCGATACCATCCGCCATAATAGATTTACCTGGAGCAACCAGTATCTTGTGTCCTGATATAGGAATCATATACAATTCACTTGTCTCGTCCATATCTTCTTCTTCAAGTGTTTCAAGGTCAGTTTTATAAGTTTTATTACTGATATGCGACCTTACGATACCCTCCATTATATATAATAACTTATATTTTTATATCATAAGTGACTCTTTATAATGTCATGAATATCCATACATTTAAACTTCATTTTGGGAGAAAGCTTCGGATGAATCTCTATCCCCTTTATTTTCTGAACAATAGATTCTATATCTTCGTGGAAAAGTAAATAATCAATACACTCTTTGATGATTATGTAGATACAATGGAGGATTTGTTCATTTTCTTCAATCTTATCATACGATTTATCATCTAATAGTTTATTTTGTAAGAGTATACATAATTCTGTCATATTTTCAATACTTCCAATGTTTGATTTCATTAGGTTGATAAAAAAAGTAAGCGTTGAATCCATGTGGTTTATTTTCTTGGTATATTCACAGAATTTATCATAGTCTTGTGTATCCGTATAATCAAACGATTGTATTTCTGTAAAATATTTTTGATAATGTATTTTAAACAAGTCATAAAAAGAACGGTTGATATCAATCAACTCTTTGTAAAGCTTGGAAAACAATTTGGAATAAAATAAGTTAGAACTTGCAATCGTAAAAATGACAAGTGTAATTTTTTCCATGTCCTCTGTATTATGTATGGATTTGATATGAGTACACAGCTCATCTTTTAATTTATCATAGTTTTTCTCGCTTATTTTATTCAATATTTTAAGAATTTCACTTACGGACGATTCTTTTTTCACAATGACCGTTGTTTTTATTTTTTCTATAATAGGTATTTGAAGAATTCTTCGGACTGTATTTAAATTGTCTATGACAGAATCATCCAATTTATGAATATCCTTTTTCATGTTGAAGGACAATTGGATGAAAGTTTCATAACTATACATACTATTCTTATAGTATAAATATATTTAAGTTAAAAACGACTATTAAATTTATTCTTCTTTTATAACGAATGGATAAAATACAAGAACAGATAGACGATATGTATTTGAGAGGGGATACAGCAAGAAATGTGGTATACCATAAATTACCCATTGAATATGTAGAACATCAAACATTGTCCAATGTCATACGAGATGATTTAGAATTAGGTACTAAAAATCCATTATACAGTCATCTATTTCCAGAAAACTCAGAGTTGATGTCTAAATGGTGTTCGTTTTACACAAAGGATACCTCTTTTCTTAAGCAGACTCAGAAATGTATAAAACGTTACAGCTCAGAGAGCTATGATTGTTCTCCCTTTAAGACAGTCTATCATGAATTTATACAGGAGACAAATTTTATTGATAAATACCAGTATGTTGGATTTAAATTATTAGAGAATTTAAACAATTCTAGTAGTTTTTTACATTGTCTCAGCGTGTATAACCTTACAAGTCCTATCTTTTCACTTCTTTCACCTCTTGTTATGCTGTTGCTACCTTTTATGTTACTAAAACTACAAAAAATCCCGATATCTGTCTCAGGTTACATTGCTCATTTAAAAAATCTATTCAAAAATACAAGCGTCTATCAACTCTTTTTCAACTTTACCAGTGTTTCGTTTCAACATAGAGTATCTGCATTATTTTCACTATTCATTTACCTGTTGCAAGTATACAATAATGTCATATCGTGTTGTTCTTTTTATAGGAACATCAACAAAGTGTATCACTTTTTAATGGATTACAAGAAGCATTTGAAACAGAGCGTTTTATTGTTAGATAGTGTGACACGTAACATCAGTTTGTATTCTAAATATGCTAATTTTTTAGAGGAGGCAACCCGTCAAAAGAGCCTTATTTTGTCTATGATTGATAAAGTGAGCAAGATTGAAGAAAGTGAGTCTATTGTGAAGAAAATTGGACAAATTGGAAAGATGATGCATTTATATTATCAGTTTTTTATGAAACCTGAAAACAACGATGTCATATCCTATACCTTTTTTATACATGAATTCAATAAGGATATCCTATCTTTACAACGTCGGGTCAAAGACCGTAGCATAAGACCATGCAAATACAAGAAAAAAACAGTGATGAAAGGGCTCTATTATCTTCCTCATATTCAAGATACGAAAATAAGAAACGAAGCTGACTTAAAAGACAATCTCATAGTGAGCGGACCGAATGCATCTGGTAAAACAACGTTATTGAAATCATTATTATTGAATGTAATCATGAGCCAACAATTCGGCTATGGTTGTTACGATAAAGCGACACTACATTGTTATGATAATTTTCATTCGTATCTAAATATACCAGACACGTCTGGACGAGACAGTCTGTTTCAAGCAGAAGCTAGACGTTGTAAGGAGATATTGGATTCCATTACGGAACATCCTGAAAAGAGACATTTGTGTATTTTTGATGAAATTTATTCAGGGACGAATCCAAAAGATGCAGTGAGCTGTGCAAAACTTTACCTCAAGGGTTTAAATATGTATAAACAAAAAGTAGATTATATGATTACCACGCATTACATTGAATTATGTGAGCATTTTAAGGATACACCTTCTATTCTAAATAAGAAAATGGATGTGAAAGAGACAGATGAAATAATTGAATATTCTTATAAAATGGTAGATGGAATCTCTTATGTAAATGGCGGAACCTTCATCTTGAAGGAAATGAATTATCCAAATTATTTATATGAATCCGTTCAAAATGATTTAGAAAAATAATCAAAATAAGTATATGGGGTTTTCGTCTATCTTAGACATTAGTAGTTTTTTTATTGGTATGATTATAAATCTTATTTTTGTAGCCCTCATGTGTTATTATTTTAAACGAAAGTATGATTATCTGGAGGTTGCACAAAATGAACAGGCCAAGATTCTCTATCAACTTATTCATAAACCCGTCAGTTGTCAACCTGCCGCTTGCCCACCACCTTCTATGGATTATACAAAAGACCCTCTTTTAAAACCAATCTTTGATATCCATTCAGACGATAGCGATAGTGATAGTGACAGCGACAGTGACAGTGATAGTGAACGTGATGACCAGGATGCAAAGAAAGAAAATGAACCTACCGTAAACGTCATCACCGAGATTGTAGATAATGAAAGCGAGAGACAAAGTAAAATACAGGCAGAGTTTATAGACCTACCGAATGAAGTCAAAACGGTGGACCTGGAACCTGCCGGAGAGATAACGGTTGAGGAAGTAAAGTCAGAGGAACCCATGGAGATTACCATTCAATTGGTGGACCATGAGTCCAATTATAGCAAAATGTCTATGAAACAACTCAAGGAAGTCCTCTCTTCTAAAGGTATTAAAGCAAAAAATAACATGAAGAAAGACGAGCTTCTTGAACTCATCACAAATGAAATAAAGGCCTAAATATTTATGTTTTGATATGTTATGTGGGCAACAAACTATACTCCAAATAATGCACCGGATGTAAGTATTCCAGGAGTGATTAGCGATGGCCGAACGTTTACGGATTATCATACAGAGGCGACTATGAATGAAAAAATAAAACAACAACATCAGATTAAATCCAACGAAGAATATCGTAGATTTTTAGTAAACAACACCAGTATTATTATACAGACAAATTACGAATCTATGGTAACTCATAACAATACTGCATTTGGGAACAATCAAGTTCCTCATGGACCCCCTAAGTTGTATACTACGGTGCAAGATGAGTCAAGACCCTTTGGTTATGAGGATTCTGTTCCAAAGCAGATGTATCTTTCTAGGGAGCAGCTGAACGATAAAAAAAGAAGGTTAATCAAAGATGAATATTAGTTAAACAATATATCTATACTTATAAATGTATTTAAGTATAGATGTAGGTATTAAAAACCTTGCTTATTTACTCTATGATAATGAAATTGTGGAATGGAAGGTCATAGAACTTTGTGACAAAAGCGAGAATGCATCCAAGTTGAATATGATTGATGTTGGTAAAAAGTTGTTTGAAGCTTTAGAGACGATTCCAAAAACAGTACATCATATTATCATAGAAAATCAAATCGGACAAAATGCAATCCGAATGAAGATGCTACAAGGAATGATTACGCTCTATTTTATTTCAAAAGGATTAACGAATATACATTACTGGAATGCAGGAAATAAACTAAAACAATTTATCAAAACAAAGACCACTTACAGTCAACGAAAAAAAGCAAGTGTACAAATTACACGAGAGATTTTAGCAAAGGCTTATCCTTCACAACAATCTTATTTTGAGACACATAAAAAGAAGGACGACCTAGCAGATTGTCTTTTACAGCTTTTGGATTTTTTAAGGAAACAAGAGAAATTACCAGAATCTATTAATTTAATTTGTAATGCGATAAACTTAAAGTTATAGTATAAAAGTACATCATATATGGAGGAGATTAGTTTAGATAGTCTTAATATGAATCCTTCTTCTGATTTTGGAGGTGGAATTGAATATTTGATGAATGACAAGAAAAAGGAATTGCCCAAAGTTTCTATAGAAGAGGAGTTAAAGGAGTTTGAGATGAATATACCTCCTCCTTCTCCTCATATGAAACCTATTAAATTGAATATGGAAAATACCACAGAACCTATCAAAATAGGAAAGGATACTGCTTCTATGGATACATTCCAGCAATCCGCTGACGGTTTCCGACATATCAATGATATTCCTATTGAGCATGAAATGAAAAACATTGAAACCAAATCCAAAGAGGAAATTTTAAAAGAGAAATTTGTCATATTACAAAAGTTACAGACCTTACAATCCAAGGGGGCTAATTTGAGTAAACAATACACGATGGATTCTTCTTTGGATGAAATGAAGGGAGAATATGAATATCTGTGTTCGGAGAAAGAGAGAAAAAACAGCGTGCAATTTCAGAGTAAAGTGTTAACCACTCTTATTACAGGTATTGAATTTTTAAATTCAAAGTTTGACCCCTTTGATATTAAATTGGATGGATTTTCGGAGTCTATCAGTGAAAATATTGAAGATTACGACGAAATTTTTAGTGAACTTGCTGAAAAATACAAATCCAAGGCCAAGATGGCGCCTGAACTGAAGTTGTTGTTTCAACTTGCTTCTGCCGGTATCATGGTTCACATGACAAATACCATGTTTAAATCTTCCATTCCAGGTATGGACGATATCATGAGACAAAATCCAGACTTGATGAATCAATTTACTAAAATTGCAACACAATCCATGGAAAAAACAAAACCAGGTGTGTCTCAATTCATGAATGAATTTCAACCCAGACAGGACCAGCGTGCTCCTCCTAGACAAGAGACGAGACAAGAAACGAGGCAAGAACCGCGAAGGCCTGATATGAACGGACCCGAGAATATCAATAGTATTCTCAGTGGAATCAAGAAGAATGTAAACATGGAAAAGAATGATAGTATGGTCAGCTTAGAAGATGTAAGTGACATGAGTATACCCGCTATTTCAAAGAAAGGTCGCAGAAAGAGCGACAAAAGTTCTAGTTCAATTTCTATTGTAATCTAAAATCATTTAAATAATTAAATGAAATAAGAATAATGGCGAAAATTGAGACATTGCAACACATGATTTCAGACATGCATAAAAAAATGGTTGATTTGTCTGAACTCATCAAAGAAAAGAGTCTAGCGATTGAGATTGCAGAATCTCAAATTTCTCTTTTACAAGAAAATTTAAAAGCAGACAAATTACAATTATCTGAGTTTGAAAAACAACTACAAGGGGTCATTGAGTTAAAAAATGAGACAGACGATTATTATAAACAGATTGAACAGAATATTTCAACGCTTATGACAATTCTTACGACGTCTAGAACGTAACCGTGACCGCGACCTAGATCTTCCTCCGACCGCGGGTAGTTTTCGCAGTAAAGGCTGTACCTGTCTACGCATCGTTTTTCTTAGTTTTTTACATTTGGTCTTTCTTTTCAGTGCATCTACCACCTCAATATTTTCTTTGGTAATGTCCACGATAGCTAATGCAAAATCCACATTTTTATTCGTGATTTCTTGGTACACTTCATCGCACTTCCCTTTTTTACAGTATTTGATTTCTTTATCGTCTTCCGTCGTTTTATTAAAATGTATATCCAATCCATCCGTATCTCTTACCGGATAATAGTCATATCTAATGATTTTATAATTATTTTTAATGTCTTCTTTCGTTTTTCCACTGGGTGCATTGGTCGTATAAATCATCTTGTTTGACTGAAATAACATATCCACAATCGCTTTTTTTGTTCTTTCAACAAAGCTTTCTTGGTTCCCCTTAAAAAAAGATTCTGTATTAAACACATGAGTATCTTTTTTTGTTGTCGCCAAGTAATCTACATACTCTACGAGTAATTTAAAGTCCTGATTTATTTTCAGAAATTCTACTCCTATGGGTATTTTATCATTGTAACGATTCGTTTGTTTCAGAAACTCTGTGAGTGAATCTTTATCAAATAGTAAATTTCTATAAAATTTTATCTTGGTTTCTGGTGTTAATTCTGCAGACAGGTCGTTGAACTTGAACCACTTGTACTTTTCATAAATGTGTAAATTCATGAGGGGTTTCACCTTTCCAGTGAATTTGTCTGTGCCTTCTCTAGTGATTCGCCTGAAATATATTCTATTTCCTACGTTTTTTGTCTCAATGATATATTCTTTTGGAATAGCACTCTCTTTACTGTCTTCTTCTTGAGCATCTTCTAGTTCTTGTCGTTGCTTTTTTAATTCATCCTCACTGAGTTCATCCTGCGACATTTCTTCCTTTTTTTTATTTTTAAAAGCTCCCGTAAGACCACTATATTCTCTAAAAATATACTGATTGGTTAATCCTTTTTTCTCAATAAAATAACCTATTCTTAACGAATTGGGGTCACTCGGTTCTGAAATCTCATACACATAATTAGAACCTGGACGTATCTCGTTGTATGTATCTACGTTGTCTGTATTGTTGATTCTATAATATAGCTTTAACACAGACTGACTATCGCTAGAAGATGTTAATTTTAGATATTCTCTATCGTTTGTTTTTTTGTAAACGTCTAAAAATAATTCCAACAAGTTAAAAAACGGGTTTAGTTTAGGCAAATAGGAACCATATCCATCCGCCTTAAATTTACGAATAGATTCTTCTTTGGTCAAAGATACAATCGGGTCCTTTACCTTGTTCACTTTACAACCTAATTTTTCCACAAATTTAATGACGGCAGAATCAAGAGCCTTTAATTTATCTGCATTTAGTTTCTTGTTATAATAAGAAGTAAAGAATTGATTGTCTTTGTCTTTATCCACAGTGTAGATAATATTTTCATATTTATTTTCTTTTGCCTGTA